>Ga0163162_10003094_pt1 | contig 15891 bp, 10 predicted proteins | sample S55metaG_FD_115310 | JGI IMG/M metagenome (GOLD analysis project Ga0163162, IMG submission 115310) | Switchgrass rhizosphere microbial communities from Kellogg Biological Station, Michigan, USA - S5-5 metaG | ecosystem: Host-associated > Plants > Roots > Rhizosphere > Soil | place: USA...
AAAACTTTGAGTTGCCCTTCACATAAGCCTCATTGGCCTGTCTGTCGAGGGCCATCAACGCGTCGGCGGTCGGTGCGGCCGCGACCGGTTTGGTCGTATTTGTGTTTGCATTATTTGCTCCGGTGTTAGCGGCCGGACCTGCGCATGCCGCCAAAAAAGTCGACGCGGCAGCCAATAAGATAAATGGAGTGATCTTTTTCATAACAAATCTCCCGGGAGTTATTCGCTTTCAAAAGGTGAATTCAACTTACAAGTGGAACAGGTGAAATTCGTTTTTGCTCCTGAGGAGCGAGATGTTTATAGCTGCCGACGCCCGCTCAAAGATCTCGCTCCGTTAGGAGCGAAACCCGGCACCTCTTAACACCACGGCAAAGGTATCGTCAAGCTAATGTTTGAAATGCTAATGCCAGAGGGATGCCGCAGTAGCGACCGGGTGTTCGCCTCTTCACGCCGCAGGCGTGAGATTCAATAGCCGTGGGCAACGCCCACGGATCGTCATCACAATTTCCGTTCACGCTGAAGGCGTGAAATTGAATCCGACCCTTTCAGGGTCGATTTTTCCGTCTGGCACGCCTTTCCGGTGGCGTTGCCACCGGCTATTAAATTCGTTCGCTTCGCGAACGGGACTCAACGCCCCAACTTAATCCCAAATTCCTCCCGCAACACGGCGGCATACTCATCTTGGTCTCGCAGAGTTCGTTCAGTGCGCTCGCCGTCTTCGGAAGTTTCGATGAGACGTAAATCGCTGAGTGAGATTCGGCCGCCGGCTTCGGTCGCGCGTGAACAGATGCGTTTCTGCGTAAAGTGGGATTGCGGCGAGGTCTGATGGTAGCTGCACATCTCGGCATAATCGTCATAACCGTACGGTTGCAGAGTAAATCGATACTGCGGCATCCAATCGCCGGCTTCGCGCCGGCTAAGCACTCGATACTCGCCGTCCGCGACGATGCGATAAGCGTGACGTCCCTGCACTTGTTCCGTTTCTTCATCGAGCAACAATGGCTCGAGAAACGAATCGCCGAAACCCACGTCGGCCAGCCAACGTTGCTCCAGCTTGACCATTAGGGCCATGTGATCGAAAGGCTCGCTGAAGCCGCCGGCGGGATTCACAACTTCCGCCGAAAGCATTGTCACGTCAAACCCGAGCGCGCGCAGCAGCGCCGCGAACAGCCCGTTGCATTCATAACAGAAGCCACCGCGACGGCGTTCGACGACTTTTGTAAAGAGCGCCTCATCGTTGAGGACGATCGGCTCGGAGTTGTGAATGCTCAGATTCTCGAAAGGTACGGCGCGAAGGTGGGCCACCTGCAGCGCTCTCAGAGTTTCAGCTGTGGGAGATCTCGAGCCTTGATAGCTGATGCGTTTGAGATAAGCGTTGACGTCCACAAGGTTTACTTTCGTCGCTTTATCGCCGCGACTCCAACATAGCCGAATCAGGGTGAACAGATTGCCGGTCTTTTATTGTGAACGCAAAGCTGGCGGTAGCTATCGATTGCTCGCCGTAAGCTAGCCGCGCTGCTATAATGCGGCTCACTTGAGCTAACCCTTCGGCCAGCGACGAGAAACGACATGCAGTTTTCGGCCGGCAAAATTTTCACAAACAGTTTCGGCTACGCCCCGGCAAAGTGCGCCGATAAGACCATACAACCAAATCGGTTCAGTTTGTACACTCTAATTCTGCTGACGTTGTTATGCTGCGCACCCATCTCGGCGCAAAACTCGAGCGTTACTCTCTCAAAGCGCGCCAGTCTGATTCCCAAGTCTTGCGAGGCGGTGGTTCCTGCCTCGATTGAAGACCCAATCGATATCCCTGCCCTGGTGAAAGAAGCCTACTGCAAGGGCGCCGGCGACATGCTGACTGAGTATACCTATGTGATGACTTCAACCGGACGTTCAATAGATAAGAAAGGAAAGACGAAAGAAGAAACCACCACCTACGAGGTTTTCATTCCTATGTTGAAGAATGGGACCCGTGGCAAGGGCATATTGGTGATCACAAGTCGGAACGGTGTTGCGGTGCCGGCCGAGGAGCTGGAAAAAGCGCGGCAGGAGGCAGGCAAGCGGCTGGAGAAGGACGAAGAAAGGAATGCGATCGAAAAGTCATCGGCGCCCGAGACAGCTCCCGATGTAAAGGGAATGTTGCCTCTGGGGATGTACACTAAAACCACCAGCAACCATTCAAGTTACGGTAAATCGGGCAGCGCCGCTCTCGCGATTCATACATTCCTCAATACGTGTGAGTTGACTTTGGTGCGTCGCGAGCAGCATGAAGGACGCGAGACGCTGATCTTTAGTTTTACTCCACGCCCCGGCGCGCAATTTGCCAACAACGAAAAATACATTGCCAAGCTCGCAGGTGAGATTTGGATCGATGCACAGGATCGTGTCGTTACCCGGCTGGTGGGACGTCCTACTCTTACTGCCGGCAATGCACGCCCGGACCAACCGAGCCCGACGGCTGTCCCGACAGCGGGCGAAACCCCACCGGCGGTTTACATGGAGATGATGCGTTTACCCCAGGGAATCTGGTTGCCGCGGATGATACGCATCAACGGCGCCGATTACCAAAAGCTCTTTGACGGAATCACCTCAGACTCAATCTCAACCTTTAGTAATTACGTCCGCTTCTCGACCGAGATAAAGGACGTTCAGATCAACTCAAACGTTAAGCCGTAACGGCCGCCCCCGTCGCTCCGTTAGGGGCGAATGTTTATAGCTCCTGCAATCATTAAAAGAACATCGCCTCTCGGAAGTGGCGTTGCCACATCCGAGAGGCGAAAAGTTTTTAAGGCCGTCACCGGCTATAAGCGTCTCGTCCGGACGGGACGAAGGCTATCGGAGTGTCGCCCGTAACCTCTCTATTTCTCGGATAACGGATTTCCTCATCCCAATTCTCTAATTTGGGCATCAAGGTACTCCTCAATTCGCCACCGCCACCTGAAACTGTTCGAGCTTTCCGTCAGGCATCTCGTAAGTCCAGGCGCGCACCGCTTTGTTGTTGGCGAAGCGAATGATGTAGTTCCGGTAGACCATGCCGCCGCGCAGGTTCTGCCCCGTCTGTGTGAATGATTCCCACTTGCCAAGCGGCCCGAGGCTGTTCTTGAAGTCTTCCAAAGCATGTTCGTCGAAGTAACCGTTGGCATTGTCGGTAAAGAGCAAACGATCAATCTTGCCCCGCTGTAATCCTTCGAAAATCTTTTTTGCTTGCTCGAGCTTCGCAGGGGTAGCCGGATCGTTGGTCGCGAATAACAAAGGCGGAACGCCTGACGCGATGGGACCGGCGGCGCCCGATGCGTCCTGGTTCGTGAGTACGACGACTGCGGCGCGATCGTCCGGAAACACGAGGTTTTGCGCAACGAAGCCTGAAACTTCTCCACCATGCGACAGCGCGGGACGGTTGAGCGCCATCGTCACAGTCACGCCCAGACCATAATTCGTGCCGACTCCATTTTTGAGCAACACTTCCCTTCCCAGTTCGAGGTACGACGCCGGCTTCATCAGCTTGTGGTCGATGATCGAGATGTCCCACTTCGCGAGGTCCTCAGCGGTCATTGCCAACTCACCAGCGGCAAAGAGCCAGCCGGTTCCTTCTTTGGGCGCGACGCGCAGGGGCGCGAGCGCGAAACGCATGTAGCCAGTCGGGTCGCTATCAGTCAGCCGCGACTGATCGATGTCCATGACGCTCGTCATGCTGAGCGGCTTGAAAATGTTCTGTTGCAGGAACTGAAAGAACGGGAGCCCAGCGACCTTCTCGACGATCGCGCCGGCGATCACAAAGTTCGTGTTGCTGTATTGCCACTTCGTGCCCGGCTCGAAATCGAGCGGCTTCTTCGCCCACGTGTCCATGATTGCCCGCGCGGTCGTGGGAGAGAGCATCGGCTTCATCACGTAATCCTGCGGCCAGTAGTCCTGATAGCCGGACGTGTGCGACAGCAGTTGCCGAATCGTGACTTCGTTCGCGCGCGTCAGATCGGGAAAGTACTTCGCGACCTTGTCGTCGAGCGAAAGCTTCCGTTGTTCCTGCAGCATCAGAACCGCCGCCGCGGTGAACTGCTTGCTAATCGAGCCGATGCTGTAACGCATCTCAGATTTCGCCGGCGTCTTCGGCTGAAGCTTCGCGTCGCCATAGGCTTTGACGTAGGCAATGCGTCCGTCTTTGACGACGGCGACGGACGCACTGGGCACGCCAGTGCGGGCGAGCGTGTCGGCGGCGAGCTTGTCGATCTTTTCGGTGATGTCGGGTGGCAGCGTTTGCGCAAAGGTTTGGAACGCAAAGCCAAGGACAATGACGAATGAACAAAGTAAGAGTTTGGGACGATACACGATGAATCTCCTTTTAGAGTTGAAGCGGGATTATAGCGTAAGACGTCGCTGTTAACGCCGAAGGCGTTCGCTAATTCCAGCCAAGGGTAGCGCCCTGGGAATCAGAATTTCGCAGTCGATGCGTGAACTCTGAAAGAGTTCGCCGAATGGAGAGACGTCACAACCCTTTCAGGGTTGCGAATTTCTGATTTGATTCCCTTCCCAGGGTAGCGCGCTGACGCGCGCAACCCTGGGCTGAAATTCACGAACGCCTTCGGCGTTATGGCACTTTTGGATTCCAGCGATCGGAGCCGCCGAGAACTCTCCCGATTGTGATAGCGCGCGCTTCCAACTTACTTAGTTGTTTCGCCCACGCAACCCGAGCTCGCGCGTTCGCGCCAACGCCAGTACTCGCAAACTCGCCGTAACGCACAGTCTTTTCGCGTTCGGGAAGGTTCCAGTTGTGCCAGCCTTCCGGCCTGACCACATCGGACATTGCCGTGTTGAGAAAAGTTACTGCCGCGTACGTGCGCCACGGTCGGCCGAGATAGCTCTTCACGTTCGGCGGGCCCGTGATTTCGCAATGCGAGAAGACGAAGCCGAACGCGACGTCTGACGGCGTTGAAGCGGCGGTAATGTAGCCGTCGCGTAGGGAATGGATATGACAACGTTCGAACCAGGCAGTCGCGGCGCCGAAGATGAAATCGACGTGACCTTCGATGTAACAGTTTTCAAAGTACTGCCGGCCGCGATTCAAAAGGATCGTGTCCTGCCAACCGAGAAAACGGCAGTTGCGGAAAACGACGCGGTCACCGTCAACGCGAATCGCCAGCGCCTGACCGACAGGCCCGGCTGAGTTCTCAAACGTGATGTTCTCAGCCACGAAATCGTCTGCATCGATCTGAGTAGACGGTGTGCGAAACGTACCAATCGGTTTTCCATCACTGCCGATCATGTTTGCGTTGAGGTTATAAGTGAGGACCGTTCGCGACGCATCTTCGCCAATCAGTCGAAAGAAACGTTTCTCTCTTTGGACATAAATTAGTTCGCGATAAGTGCCCGGCTTGATTCGAATGACGACAGGATTCTGTGCGGTGGCAGCGGGTACAGACATGATCGCTTCCTGAACGCTCTTAAAGTTGCCACTGCCGTCGAGTGCCACGACGATCCTGGTGGGGTTCGCAAATCCATTCGTCGCGGACCTGCTTCTGACGGCCTCTTTAGCGGGCGGGCTACTGCCCCGTTTCGTTGGCTTCAAAAGTTTCGCCAAAGGCAAACGCAACCCGCGAATTCCATCTACGGCAAGCTGCGCCATCACCTCCGCTCCTTCAGGCGAGAAGTGCGTATTGTCTTCAATGCCATTCGGATAATTCGGATTCTCGCCGGGCTTGAGTTGCAGGAAGAGTTTGCGGGATGGTTCTGAGCCATACCGCTTCAGCACTTCTTCGCTTTTGCGATGCATGTCGATGAGCGGCACACGATATTCGCGCGCGACCGTACGAACGATGTCGGGGTATTCGCCGTGAGTATCGAAGAACGCCCCGTGCTCGTCGAAGCGACGCCGCATCACCGGCGTCAGTAACACCGGCAGCGCTTTCTTCGCGCGTACTTCATTAACGAAGCGGATTAGGTTCGCGCGGTAATCCGCAGGCGGCGTGTACCGATCGGTCTTTTCCTTCGACTCGTCGTTGTGGCCGAATTGAATAAAAACGAAATCGCTCTGGTGTAGCGAATCGATGATGCCCTGCCATAATCCTTCTGAAATGAAGGTGCGCGTGCTCCGGCCATTCTTGGCGCGATTGTCGATGCGGACAGAATGCTCGCGAAAGAACTGCCCCAGCGCTTCGCCCCAACCAGTTTCTGGCCGCTTTTCCGGTAATTTCTGCGCCATTGTAGAATCTCCGGCCAGATAAATCGTGACCGGCGTTTGCGCACCGGTCGGAATCGCAATAACCAGCACGAAAAGGAGTCCCAATGCGAATCGAAACGCCGGTTTTCTTGCCACGTCGTATCTGAAATTGGTAAGACCCATTGGTCGGCGGATTATATGGTGGTCACATAAAGCTTGACAAGCCCTACTTAAATTAGACAGAATACGCGCCGCTTCAAGGGGTTTTCGTAATTAACGTCCGACCGAGCGTCCTGCAATTGGTCAGACCAACATCAACCTTCTTTCAAAATGCGAGGTTTCCAATGAGCACGAAAACTATTCGCCGTTGCCTAGTCGCTGGGCTTTTCGTAATGGTCATGTGCGCGGGCGCCGCTGCCCAGGAATTTAGGGGCTCGATCACCGGCCGCGTCACCGATCCAAACGCCGCGGTCGTCGCCGGCGCTAACGTCGATTTGACGAACACCGAAACAAATGACGTCGCCAACGCGACGACTAATGCAGAGGGCAGTTATTCGTTCCCGATTGTGATGCCTGGAAAGTACAAGCTCGTCGTCACGATGCAAGGTTTCAAAGTCGAGGTCCGCGAAGGAATTGAAATTCGCGTTGCGGACAAACTCACGCTCGACGTTCAGTTGCAGACGGGAAGTGTCGCAGAGACGGTGACAGTCACGGCAGTACAGGCGCTCGAAACCGGTAATGTAACGACGGGAACGACGATCGAACGCAGACAGATTGCCGAGCTTCCTTTGTCGGAAGGAACAGCATACCAGTTGGCGACGTTGGCCCCCGGCGTTGTTTATACCGGCAACCCGATGTTCACTGCGCCAATTTCGAACGGCAACCTCGCCGCATTCCGTGTCAATGGAGCACCCGCACAAAATCAGATCACGCTTGATGGGTCACCCAACTATGCGTTTGATTTCGCCGTTGGCTTTTCGCCGCCCGCTGATGCGGTGCAGGAGTTCAAGGTACAGACCAATGTGTTCGACGCACAGCAGGGCTATTCGGCAGGTGGTACGGTCAACGTCGCCGTGAAGAGCGGCACAAATGACTTTCATGGCTCGGTCTACTACTTCAATCGCGATCGCAGCCGTACCGCGAACAACTTCTTTTCCAATCGCAGCGGACAGGTGCGACCGATTCGCACCTATCATCGCTTTGGCGGCGTGGTGAACGGACCGGTACACGTTCCCGGCCTTTATCACGGAAAGGACAAAACGTTCTTTCTCTTTTCGTACGAGAGGCTGCTCGACAACACGGCAGAGCCGCAACTGTTTTCGGTTCCCACTGCCAAGATGAGGAATGGTGACTTCACTGAACTGCTGGGAAACACTTCGAACGTAACGAACGCGGCCAATACGATTATCTATAATCCGTTCTCTGGAACGACGAGTGGCAGTAACGTGGTGCGTACTTCGTTCGGTTGTCCGACCTCTGGCGCAATCCCGTCGGGTTCGACTTGCAACATCATTCCGTCGAGCTTCTTCAACCCGATCGCCGTCGCGTTGTTGAAATACTATCCGCTGCCGAACGTGGCGGGCATCTCGAACGGAACACAGAACAATTACTTCTCTAACGTAATCCGCCACGAGAAGTATCGCGCCTGGTTAACGCGCATCGATCACAAGATCAACGACAAGCAATCCATCTTCGGCAAGTACTACCACAGCTTCAATCCCGAAGATCGATACGACTGGGCACAGGACTCGCCGAACAGTTATTTCAACGGTGTTTCGATTACCCAAGGTTTTGAAGACCGCACAAATGACGGTGGCAACATCGACTACACGAACTTGATCAACTCGACCACTGTTTTTGATTTGCGCGGCAGTTTCAACAAGTTCACTCAAGAGCGGCATCCGGCTTCAGAGCTTGACCCTGCCAGCCTCGGATTTTCGGCGGCGGCGCTTGCGGCTTTTCGCGGATATCAATATTTCCCGATGATTGAAATCCGAAATCTCGACGCGGTTCGCCCAATTCGTGCGAACCTCGGCTCAATGCGTTCCGATTGGAACCTCGGCCGGTTGCGGCCCTTTATGATGGGATCAATTCAGCCGACCATCACCAAGTCCTTCGGCAATCACACCGCGAAGTTTGGTTATGACTGGCGCGTGGTGCGCGAAAACTTTATCAGCAACGGCTACCAGGGCAGCCGTCTGTTTTTTGACGGTTTGTATACCGCGCCCGCTTCAAACTCGAGCACTGCGCTGCGCAATGCTTATGGCAGAGACATCGCTGCGTTCCTGCTCGGGATTGCGTCAACCGGATCCGGTTCGACGGCGAGCCAACTCGACAACTCGATCAACTATTCCGTGCAATCGCTCTACAACGGAATGTTCTTTCACGACGACTGGCGCGTGACTCCGAAGCTAACACTTAACCTCGGAGTGCGTTATGAATTGGAAGGCGGATTGACCGAGCGGTACAACCGCATTCAGCGTGGCTTTGATTTGACCACGCCAACGCCGATTGAGAATGCAGTGCGCGCGGCATACACGACGGCGTACAACGCGAACCCCAGCAACTTCCTGGTGAGTCCCGCGAATTTCAATGTGCGCGGCGGTTATACATACGCAAACAGTAACGACAATGAAGCGTGGACAACGGACAAGGGTAATATCGAGCCGCGTCTCGGCATTTCTTATGCGGCAAACGAGAAAACAGTTCTGCGCGGCGGCTTTGGAATTTTCATGGCGCCGCACCAGAGCGAGATTCAGGCGCTGGGCTTGCAACAGGGATTTGCCGGAACCACGCCGTTCGTCGCTTCGAATAACAATGGCTTGACGTTCGCCGGAACGCTTTCGAATCCATTTCCAAGCGGTGCGGCGGCTTCTCCCGGCGCAAGCCAGGCTCTGCTCACATCAACCGGAATTGCCGTGGGCACACAAGACGCTCCCGCGCTGCCCGTCGAACGCAAAAACGCGAAGTTCGCGAGAATCGTTGCCGGTATTCAGCGCGAACTGCCCGGACACTTTGTAGTTGAAGCAAACTACATTTCCGCCTGGGGTTATGACATGCCGGTGAGCCGAAACGTCAACTTTGTTCCGCGATCGTTCCTCGGTACAGACGTCGCAACTGACACGGCAGCGAACACACTTCTGGCGGCGACAATTCCGAATCCGTTCAGAAATCTTCTGCCGTCCACAAGTCCCTTCAACAGTGCCACGACGATTACGAAAGCACAGTCGCTGTTGGCGTCCCCGCAATTCACGGATCTTTGGGTTCAGGAGTACACCGGCTCGAACCGCTACAATGCGCTTCAGCTTCAGGTGAGCCAGCGGTTCTCAAAGAACCTGACGTTCACTGCCTCGTACACGCGGTCGCATCTAACTGAGAAGACGACATATCTAAATCCGAGCGATACAGTGCTCGAGAATCGTATCTCACCGGATGATCGGCCGGACCGTTTCACCACATCGGTTGTTTACCTGCTGCCGTTTGGCAAGGGGCAGCAATTCGGACGCAACATTAATCGTTGGGCCAACGCGATCATCGGCGGCTGGCAATTGAACGGCACGTACGAGTGGCAAAGCGGTGAGCCATTCACCCTGAGCCCAACGCAGGTTTGGTACTACGGCGGCGACGTTAAGCAGATCACCACTTTGACGGGCCAGGACAATGGGCAGGGGCAGATTTACGGCATCGACATCTCTGCGTTCCAGGTTCCCACCGTTAATGGCTCTGGAATCGTGAGGCTCAACAACTTCAACACCGGCCTGCGCAATGTCCCGACGACGCTCGACTCTGCGCGCAATCAGCCATTTCTGAACGTGAACTTGTCTCTATCGAAGAGTTTCAAATTCGGCGAGACGACAAAACTTCAGTTGCGTGCGGAAGCGATCAACGCTTTCAATCATCCGTACTTCGGCAGTGGCATCGGTCTCGATCCGAGCAACACTGGGACGTTCGGAATCGTCACGACACAACGAAACAACCCGCGTGACATTCAGTTTGGAGCGAAGTTCGTGTTCTAAAGGCGCGGTTCCCTTCACTTTCACCTGAGCCGCCGCAGGCCGAAGTAGCCGGGCGGCTCACTTTCAATCGACCACACACGATGAAAAAAGCGGCGCCAGGTGTAATCGTCACAGCCTTCGCTTTGCTGGCCATGTCGTTGTGTGTTGAGTCGAATGCGGCAGCGTTTCACAACCAACAAGCGAAACCGCTGCCGGTAAAATGGCCCGATGTATTGAAGCGTGACGCCGCCTGGTACGAAAGCGACGACGCGCGACGAATTGCTGAGAACGTGTTGCTTTATCAGAGAGAAAGCGGCGGTTGGCCGAAGAACATCGACATGGCGAGTGTCATGAGCGATGACATAAAGGCCGCAATCCTAAGGCAGAAGACGGAAACCGACTCGACGATCGATAACGGCGCGACTTATACACAGTTGAAGTATCTCGCGCGAGTTTACGGCGCGCACCCTGATGACCGATACAGAGATGCGTTCATCAACGGAGTCGAGTATCTGCTCAAAGCCCAGTACGCGAACGGAGGTTGGCCGCAGTTCTTTCCTCTGCATCACGGTTACTACACGCACATCACCTATAACGATGATGCAATGATAGGTGTGCTGGAGTTGTTACGTGACATTGTGAAGAAAAAACTGACCTATGCGTTTGTTGATGACGCCCTGCGTGCGCGTGCTTTCACGTCAGTCGAGCGTGGCATTGACTGTATCTTGAAAACTCAGGTAGTGGTCGATGGTAAGCTCACCGTCTGGTGCGCGCAGCATGACGAAGTGACTTTCAAGCCTGCGGCTGCGCGAGCGTTTGAGCCAGTGTCACTGAGTGGACTGGAAAGCGTAGGCATCGTGCGCTTCCTGATGAAGATCGAACATCCAAGTCAACACGTAATTGACGCAATCGAATCAGCGGTGGTGTGGTTCGAGAAGACTAAGATCCGCGGCTTTCGCTGGCAGGAAACGCCCGTCGGTAACGGCTTTGATCGCGAGCTGAGGCGGGACGCGAACAGCGGTCCGCTTTGGGCGCGCTTCTATGAAATCGGAACGAACCGGCCAATTTTCGCCGGCCGTGACAGCGTCATTCGTTACGACGTTTCGCAAATCGAAGCAGAGCGAAGGAATGGTTATCGCTGGTATACGGACGATCCGGAGAAGCTTTTGAAAGTTGATTACCCAACGTGGCGCAGTAAATGGGGAAAAACCTAACCGAACCAGGTCGCCTAGCGGCCAATGAAGATATGAACAACCGTCGTGACTTTATTCGAGAACTCTTGATTGGCGGAGGCGCGTTGCTGCTGGCTCCGCGCATTCTTTCCGGGCACGCCATTACCGGCGCGGTCTCGCCGGAAGCACCCGCGGCTGACGCCTGGGCACAGGTGCCGCGAATTCTGGCGCGCATCAAAGCGCCCGTCTTCCCGAAAAGTGACTTTGTGATCACGCGTTACGGTGCAGTCGGCGACGGCGAAAGAGACTGTACGAGAGCTTTTCAAAGAGCAATCGCGGCCTGCAGTCGCGCCGGCGGCGGTCGCGTGGTTGTTCCGTCGGGCGTCTTTCACACGGGCGCGATTCATTTGAGAAGCAACGTCAATCTTCATGTGACCAAAGGTGCGACGATCAAGTTCTCGCGCGATCCAAAGAATTATCTGCCGCTCGTGTTCACCCGTTGGGAAGGCATGGAGCTGATGAACTACTCGCCGTTCATCTATGCGTTCGAGCAAACAAACATCGCCATCACCGGGACGGGCATCATCGACGGCAACGCCAGCTGCGAATACTGGTGGCCGTGGAAAGGACGCACCGGCTGTGGTTGGAAGAAAGGCGACCCAATACAGACGCCTGCGAGAAATAAACTCTACGAGATGGTCGCGGCGGGGACACCGGTGCGCGAGCGGATCTTTGGTGAAGGCAGTTACCTGCGTCCGTCGTTCGTTCAGCCTTACCGTAGTCGTAACGTCTTGATCGAAGGCGTGACGCTACGCCACTCGCCGATGTGGCAAATTCATCCGGTGCTCTGCACTAACGTCACGGTGCGCAATGTGAACATCGAGCGCGAAGCCGGCGCCACATCACAAACTGGCCCGAATGCCGACGGTTGCGATCCTGAATCCTGCAAGGATGTGCTGATTGAAGGCTGCACGTTTAGTACCGGTGACGATTGCATCGCGATCAAAGCCGGCCGCAACAATGACGGCCGGCGCGTCAACGTACCTTCGGAAAACATCATCATTCGCAACTGTCACATGCGCGATGGCCACGGCGGCATTACTGTGGGGAGCGAAATCTCCGGCGGCGTGCGCAACGTTTTTGCGTATGATTGCCGGCTTGACAGTCCGAATCTCGACATCGCGATCCGTTTCAAGAACAACGCGTTGCGCGGCGGCAATCTGGAGAACTTCTATTTCAAGAATATCGAGGTCGGCGAAGTTGCCGACGCCGCGATCACGATCGATTTCAATTACGAAGAAGGTAAGAACGGCCCGTTTACACCGGTCGTGCGGAACGTTCATGTCAGCGGGTTGCGCAGTTCCAGGAGCCAACGCGCCCTCGACCTGCAAGGTTTGGACAAAGCGCCGATTTACAGCGTGAACCTGGAAAACTGCACATTTCAAAACGTCGCGAAGGAGAACATCGTCAAGAATGTGCAGGGCCTGACAATGCGCAACGTCGTCATCAACGGCAAATCGGTTGAAAGCGCCACCGAAACCGCGGAAGTGCCAATTCAGGTGACAGTCAATCAAAACAGTCTTAACATTCCGTCGATCGCCTAACTCCAATGACCGATTCCACTTCCTCAATTTTCAAAACAGTCGACCCCGAGCGGCGCAGCTCAACTTCCGAAGAACTCGTCACACAATTGCGCGAGATGATTCATCGCGGAGAGTTGCGTCCCGGCGATCGTCTCCCGCCTGAGCGCGACCTTGCCAAGTTACTCGGAGTTAGTCGTCCGACACTGCGCGCGGCGATTCGGTCGCTAGCTGCCGTCGGCGTGCTGCAATCGAAACAGGGCGCGGGAACGTTTGTCGTCGAATCCGACGGTCCACCCGCGCTGGATAGCGCTCCGTTGCGGATGATGGCTTCGCTGCACGGTTTTACCACCAGCGAGATGTTCGAAGCACGACGATCGTTGGAGATGGCGATTGCGGCGCTTGCGGCCGAGCGCGCGACCGGAGAACAGATGGCGAGCATGGCTGAAGAAATTGCCGGCATGTTCGCATCGCTGGACGATCCGGAACAGTTTCTGGTCCACGATATGCGCTTCCACCAAATGGTTGCCGCGTCATCAGGCAATCGCATCATGACGGCACTGATGAACATGGTCGCGACTGTGCTTTTCGATGTGCGACGCAAGACCGTCAATCGCGCGCGGGACTTGAAAGAATCCGCAGAGATGCACCGGCAAATCTATCGGGCCATTCGCGACCGCAACCCCGACGCGGCCCGCAACGCCATGCGTGATCACCTGATGCTGGCGCAACGCGCCCAGGAGTCAGAGGAGAAAGAATCAAATCGCGGAGAAGAAGCTGCGTAAGAATTCTCTAACCCGGTTTACATCATCATCTATCGTGCGATTTTTTTGGATGCTACAGGTGTTTGAACTATGCCGTGGCTGATGAAGCGCGTGCGGACCGAACCGCGGCAACGTAGGCCTGAGCTGCGGCAGTGATCTTGTGCGCTTCGCCCGCGCGAATCGCCTTTACGTCAACCAAGTCCGCACCAACTCCGATCGCCGCGGCGCCGGCTTGAATGAAACTCGCTGCCGTCGTGAGCGTGACGCCGCCGGTCGGCACGAGCTCGATTTGCGGCAGTGGCGCTTTCAAAGACTTGATGTAACTTGCTCCGCCCAACGCACCGCACGGAAAGACTTTGACGAAATCAGCGCCGGCATTCCACGCAGTGACAATTTCGGTGGGGGTCAATGCGCCCGGCATAACCGCAACATCGTGTTCGCGGCAAAAAGCAATCGTCTCGAGATTCAGCGCCGGACTGACGATGAATTTCGCTCCGGCGGCAATGCACGCACGCGCCGTTTGCGCGTCGAGCACGGTCCCCGCGCCCACGATTGCCTCGTCGCCGAATTGTTTCGTTAACGTTTGAATCACCTGGACCGCGCCGGGGACCGTCATCGTGATTTCGAGCAGTGAGACTCCACCCGCGCGAATCGCTTCAACAACTTGGATCGCCTCGTCGGCGGAAGAGGCGCGGACGACCGGAATGACGCCGATGTCGCGAATGCGCTGAAGGATTTCGGTCTTTGTCATAATCACATTTCACCACAGAGGACGCAGAGAGAAAACTAGAACATCCTCAGTTGCGTCTCTTCTCTGTGCCCTCTGTGGTTGATTATCTCGCCACGCGGGCGCTGCCGCCTTTCATCACGCGTTCAACTTCCTCGAGGGTCGCCATCGTCGTATCGCCCGGCGTCGTCATCGCTAAGGCACCGTGCGCGGCGCCGCATTCGACCGCGTACTGCGGTCCGCGGTTCGCAAGAAATCCGTAAATCAATCCTGATGCAAACGAATCACCGCCTCCGACGCGATCGAAGATTTCAAGATTTTCGCGCGTAGCTGCTTGATAGAGTTCGCCTTCGGTATAACACACAGCGCCCCAGTCGTTGATCGTCGCCGTTTTCGCATTTCGCAACGTCGTGGCGACGACTTTGAAGTTCGGAAACTCTTTGACGGCGCGCTCGATCATGTGGTGGAAGTTTTGTACGTCGAGTTTTGAGAGGTGCTCATCGACACCTTCGACTTCGAACCCGAGACAAGCCGTGAAGTCTTCTTCGTTGCCGAGCATCACATCGACGAGTGGCGCGAGTTCTCGATTGACTTGTTGAGCGCGCTCGCGGCCGCCGATCGATTTCCAAAGCGAGTCGCGATAATTCAAGTCGTACGAGATGATCGCCCCGTGACGCTTCGCGGCCTCGATTGCTTCGCGCGCGACTGCGGGTGTCGTTTCTGACAGCGCACAAAAAATCCCGCCGGTGTGAAACCAGCGCGCACCCTCGTCACCAAAGATCTTTTCCCAATCCACGTCACCCGGCTTCAGTTGCGAAACAGCGGTATGCCCTCGATCCGAGCAGCCCTGCGCCGCGCGCACGCCGAAACCTCTTTCCGTAAAGTTTAGGCCGTTGCGAACGGTTCGTCCTACGCCGTCGAACTTTACCCATCGCACGTGCGATTGATCGACTCCGCCTTGATAAATCAAATCCTGCACGAGCCGGCCCACGGGATTGTCGGCGAGGGCGGTAACAATCGAGGCATTCAAACCAAAACATCGTTTCAATCCGCGGGCGACGTTGTATTCCCCACCACCTTCCCACACCTGAAACGTGCGCGCCGTGTGAACGCGGCCGTCGCCGGGATCGAGCCGCAGCATCACTTCACCGAGCGAGACAATGTCCCAGCGACACTCTTCTTTCGGTTTGATGTGCAACCTCTCAGGCATGGTGAGCGGAAGACTTTATCACGTTCTAATTCGCGCGGGCTCCAGCTTTGGCACGAGCAGATGAATCGCAGCGATTGAGATCAAGTACGCTGACCCGGGGCGTTGACTTGATCGAGGGCTGCCGCCGCTCCTGCGGCAGTCGATGCTTGCGATTCGTCAACGAGCGCAGCTCTCGATTGAGGCTGCGCCGTTTGTTCGACGTTGTCCGCTGTGTCGTGCATTGGTCCGAGCCGGCGAAATATTGCGTTTACAAAATGCAGTTGCCCACGCCCAGGGCCTATTGATTGACGCC
>Ga0163162_10003095_pt1 | contig 15888 bp, 14 predicted proteins | sample S55metaG_FD_115310 | JGI IMG/M metagenome (GOLD analysis project Ga0163162, IMG submission 115310) | Switchgrass rhizosphere microbial communities from Kellogg Biological Station, Michigan, USA - S5-5 metaG | ecosystem: Host-associated > Plants > Roots > Rhizosphere > Soil | place: USA...
TCGAGGTCGAGGTGATCGCCGAGGTGACCAGCCGCCTGATCGTCAACCGCGCCGCGTTCAAGACCCGGCCCGATGTGGTGGCGCTGGTCGATGCGTTTCGCAGGGCGCTGGTGTGATGGGCACGCTCTCCCCCACCCGTTCGCTTCGAGCGAGGTCGAGAAGCCTTGGCCGGGCGCTATATATCCGTTTCTCGACTGCGCTCGAAGCGAACGGATAGGCGTAGGCCCAGATGCAAAAGCTCTCCACCTCCGACCCCGGCTTCGCCCACGACTTCACCGCGCTGGTCAACGCCCGCCGCGAGGCCGATGCCGATGTCGCGCGCGACGTGCGCACCATTGTCGCCAGCGTGCGCGACGAGGGCGATGCGGCGCTGCACGCCTTCACGCGCAAGTTCGATGGGCATGACCTCAACGAGACCGGCTGGCGGATCGAGAAGAGCGAATGGCGCGCAGCGCTCGACGGCCTGACGCCGGAACTGCGTGCCGCGCTCGACCTCGCGGCGGCGCGGATCACCGCCTATCATGAGAAGCAGCGCCCGGCCGACAGCGACTCGGTCGACGATGCAGGCGTGCGGCTCGGTGCGCGGTGGCGCGGCGTCGATGCTGCCGGCGTGTACGTGCCCGGTGGCCGCGCGGCCTATCCCTCCTCGGTGCTGATGAACGCAATCCCCGCCAAGGTCGCGGGCGTCGAGCGTCTGGTGATGGTCACGCCGACGCCTAAGGGCGAGATCAACCCGCTGGTGCTCGCCGCAGCGCACATCGCCGGCGTGGACGAGATCTGGCGCGTCGGTGGGGCGCAGGCGATCGCCGCGCTGGCTTATGGCACCGGCCGCATCGCCGCCGTCGATGTGATCACCGGCCCGGGCAATGCCTGGGTCGCCGAGGCCAAGCGCCAGCTGTTCGGCGTGGTCGGCATCGACATGGTCGCCGGGCCGAGCGAGATCGTCGTCGTCGCCGATCGTCACAACGACCCGGAATGGATCGCCGCCGACCTGCTCAGCCAGGCCGAGCATGACCCGACCAGCCAGTCGATCCTGTTCACCGACGATGCCGAGTTCGCGCGGGCGGTGGCGGAGGCGGTCGACCTGCAGATCGGCACGCTGTCGACCGCGCAGGTCGCGCGGGCGAGCTGGGATGCCAATGGCGCGATCATCGTCACCGCCGACCTGATGGAAGCGATGCCGCTGGTCGACCGCCTCGCGCCCGAGCATCTCGAACTGGCCTGCGACGATCCGCAGGCTTTGTTCGACCGGGTCCGCCATGCCGGCTCGGTGTTCCTCGGCCGCCATACGCCCGAGGCGGTCGGCGATTATGTCGCCGGGCCCAACCATGTCTTGCCGACCGGCCGCCGGGCGCGCTTCGCCTCCGGCCTGTCGGTGCTCGACTTCATGAAGCGCACCAGCTTCCTGCAATGCAATGCGGCCGCGCTCGGCGCGATCGGCCCGGCGGCGGTCGCGCTGGCCGATGCCGAGGGGCTGCCGGCGCATGCGCGGTCGGTGGCGCTGCGGCTGGGGCAAGACTCTCACTAGCTGTTCCCCGGCGAAGGCCGGGGCCCAGTTGAGAGAGCGGAAGTAACAGCGCGCTTCGCTTGATCACATCGGACGTCCCAGCTGGACCCCGGCCTTCGCCGGGGAACAGTCATTACAGGCGCAACGAACGAGGGTGACGCGAGGCGCCACTCACTCTAAAGGCACCGCATCATGTCCCATCGTACCGCCACCAGGTCCAAGGCCCGCGCCGCCGCGCGGCTGGCCGCCGCCCAAGCGCTCTATCAGCACGAGATGGAGGGTACGGCGATCGCGCAGCTGCTCCACGAGTTCCACCAGCACCGGCTCGGCGCGACGATCGAGGATGCCGAATATGCCGAGGCCGAGGTCGATTTCTTCGACGATGTCGTGAAAGGCGCCACCGCCCGACGCGACGAGATCGACGGCGTGATCAAGGCCAGGCTGGCCAAGGGCTGGAGCCTGGAACGCCTAGACCGCGCGATGCGTGCGATCCTGCGCGCCGGCACCTATGAGTTGCTCGCTCGACCGGACGTGCCGACGGCGACGGTGATCACCGAATATGTCGACGTCGCCCACGCCTTTTTCGACAAGCGCGAGGCGGGGTTCGTCAATGGCTTGCTGGATGCGGTGTCGAAGGATGTGCGCGCGTAGCCTCTTCCCTCTCCCCTCCGGGGAGAGGGTGGCGACGCGTAGCGGAGCCGGGAGAGGGGCAGTGGGATACGGTGTCCTTTGTGGCCACCCCTCTCCCCGGCCAGCATTGGGTGAACAGCGCCCCGCGTTGTTCAGGTCATGCCGGGGGCATGACCGACCCAATGCTCCCCATTGAGGGGAGAGGGAGAAGAATGGACGAAGCCACTTTCCTCGCCGCTTTACGCCGCCTCCCCCTCCACCCCGGCGCCGCAAACCTGCGTGACGACACGGCCACCCTCGCCGGCCTGACTATCACCACCGACACGCTCGTCGAGGGCGTCCACTTCCTCCCCACCGACCCGCCGGAAGATGTGGCGTGGAAACTCCTCGCCACCAACCTGTCCGACCTCGCCGCCAAGGGTGCGACACCCGAGGGCGTGCTGCTCAACTACCCGCTGTCCGGCGCCGCCTGGGACGGCGCCTTCCTCGCCGGCTTCGACGCCGCGCTACGCCACTTCGCCTGCGCGCTGCTCGGCGGCGATACCGTCTCCCTGCCGGCCGGCGCGCCGCGCTTCCTGACCCTCACCGCGATCGGTCGCGATGCCGCCGCACCGCCGCGGTCGGGCGCCCGCGCGGGCGACGCCTTGTGGGTTACCGGCGCGATCGGCGACGCCGGCGCGGGCCTCGCCATCGCGCAAGGAAATGACGGGCCGCCCGAACTGCTCGCCGCCTATCGCCGCCCGCAGCCCCGCCTCGCCGAGGGCCGCGCGCTCGCGCCGCACGTTCGTGCCATGATGGACGTGTCAGACGGCCTCCTCATCGACGCGGCGCGCATGGCGGCCGCGAGCGGGCTGGCGGTGACGATCGACCTCGCCGCCGTGCCGCTGTCCGACGCCTACCGCGCCTTTCGTGGCGGTGACCGCGCCGCGCGCCTTGCCGCGGCGACGGCGGGCGACGATTACCAATTGCTGTTCGCCGCCGGCCCCGATTGGGTGCCATCCGTCGCCGCGACGCGGGTCGGCCACTTCGCGTCCGGCAGCGGCCTTACCCTGGTCGATGCGGAGGGGCTCGTCGCGCCGCCCGCGCGGCTCGGCTTCGAGCACCGGGCTTGACGCGCTTGCGCTGACCGTCCGCCCCTTTATACAGCTGGGCAAACCGTGGGGCCGCAGCGGGAAAGCGGTACCTCACGACAATAGGGGAAGGACTGCTCGCATATGAACATCGTTTATGCGGCCATGGTTTGCGGCGTGATTGCCGTACTTTATGGCCTGATCACCAGCCGCCAGGTGCTCAGCGCCTCGCCCGGCAACGAGAAAATGCAGGATATCGCCGCCGCGATCCAGGAAGGCGCCAAGGCCTATCTGACGCGGCAATACACCACCATTGCCATCGTCGGCGTGGTCGTCGCGGTCGTACTGTTCTTTGCGCTCGGTACCTTGTCGACGGTCAGCTTCGTGATCGGCGCGGTGCTGTCGGGCGTCGCCGGCTTCGTCGGCATGAACATCTCGGTACGCGCCAACGTCCGCACCGCGGAAGCCGCGCGCAGCTCGCTGCAGGGCGGCCTGACGCTGGCCTTCCGCTCGGGCGCGATCACCGGCATGCTGGTGGCCGGGCTCGGCCTGCTCGCGATCAGCGGGATCTTCTGGTACCTCAGCAGCGTCAAGGGCCTCGCGCCGGGCGACCATGAGATCGTCGCCGCGCTCACCGCGCTGGCGTTCGGCGCCTCGCTGATCTCGATCTTCGCGCGTCTCGGCGGCGGCATCTTCACCAAGGCCGCCGATGTCGGCGCCGACCTGGTCGGCAAAGTCGAGGCGGGCATTCCCGAGGACGATCCCCGCAACCCGGCGGTGATCGCCGACAATGTCGGCGACAATGTCGGCGACTGTGCCGGCATGGCCGCCGACCTGTTCGAGACCTATGTCGTCACCATCGGCCTGACCATGGTGTCGATCGCGTTGCTGCTGCCGCATGCCGACAAGCTGTTCGCGCTGATGAGCCTGCCGCTGATCGTCTGCGGCGTGTGCATCATCACCTCGATCATCGGCACCTATTTCGTCCGCCTCGGTGGCGGTTCGATCATGGGTGCGCTGTACAAGGGCTTCTTCCTGACCGTGGGGCTATCGATCCCGGCGATCTACTTCGCCACCCAGTACACGCTGGGCGACATGAACGCGGCGATCGGCGGAACATCGTTTCTCGACGCGACGGCGCTGACGCCGGAAGGCGCGGCGGGTGCGGTCGTCCAGGCGGCGACCGGCATGAAGCTGTTCTACTGCATGATGATCGGCCTGGTCGTCACCGGCCTGCTGGTGTGGATCACCGAATATTACACCGGCACCAACTATCGCCCGGTCAAGTCGATCGCCAAGGCCTCGGAAACCGGCCACGGCACCAATGTCATCCAGGGTCTGGCAATCAGCCTTGAATCGACCGCGCTGCCGACCATCGTCATCGTCATCGCCGTAATCGCGGCGTTCAAGCTCGCCGGGATCATCGGCGTGGCCTTCGCCGCCACCTCGCTGCTCGCGCTGGCCGGCATGGTCGTCGCGCTCGACGCGTACGGCCCTGTTACCGACAATGCCGGCGGCATCGCCGAAATGGCCGGCCTGCCGGACGATGTGCGTCACCGTACCGACGCGCTCGACGCGGTCGGCAACACCACCAAGGCGGTGACCAAGGGCTATGCGATCGGTTCGGCGGCACTGGCGGCACTGGTGCTGTTCGGTGCCTATACCACCGACCTGACGCGTTACTTCCCGAACCTCACGGTCGATTTCACGCTGAGCAACCCGTACATCATCGTAGGCCTGCTGCTCGGCGCGCTGCTGCCGTATCTGTTCGGCGCCTTCGGCATGACCGCGGTCGGCCGGGCGGCGGGCTCGGTGGTCGAGGATGTGCGCGACCAGTTCCGCAACGATCCGGGCATCATGGCCGGCACCAGCCGCCCCAATTATGCCCGCACGGTGGACATCGTGACCCGCGCGGCGATCAAGGAAATGATCATCCCGTCGCTGCTCCCGGTGCTCTCCCCGATCGCGGTGTATTTCATCGTGACCGCGGTAGCGGATCAGGCGCAGGGCTTCGCGGCGCTGGGCGCGATGCTGCTCGGCGTGATCGTCTCCGGCCTGTTCGTTGCCATCTCGATGACCTCGGGCGGCGGCGCATGGGACAATGCCAAGAAATATATCGAGGACGGCAATCACGGCGGCAAGGGCAGCGAGGCCCACAAGGCCGCGGTGACCGGCGACACGGTGGGTGATCCCTACAAGGACACCGCCGGCCCCGCGGTGAACCCGATGATCAAGATCACCAACATCGTCGCGCTGCTGCTGCTCGCGGCGCTGGCGGCGCATGCCGGGGTGGTCGGATAAGGCGACACCCCCTTCCGGGAGAAGGAGGGCCCCGCCGCGTGTCGCACGCGGCGGGGCTTTTCGTTTGCGGGTTTCCGAGACTATGCAAAATTCCTCAGGAAGCGTAAAATAACGCTTCGAAGCCGCTGCGTATGAGTCGAGGCAGTGCCCGGCGCTGCTTGATACGAGATTGACGAGGCTTGCGGTCCTGCTCAGCGAAGCTGCGCCGACCGCGCCACGAGCGTATAATTATTGGCATCTTCCAGCGGCGCTATTCTCGCATGGCGAAATGGCGCGTGCGCATGCCCCAGCCACGAGGAAAGACCAGACGAAATTCGACACCGATCCGCACCGCTTATCAGTGAGAGGAACGATCATGACCGAGCATAATCTGTTAGTTGGTAGACGAATCTTCCTGGCTTCCGCGGTGGTGGGATCGATCGGGGTGGTTGTTCCCTGGACCCCCGCCCACGCAGCGACGACGCCGGTCCAACCGCGTGTGGAAACACCGTCAGCGAGCACCGCCACCACCGGCGCGCCTGTCGTGGAAAATGCGTTCATCGCCACGGCGACGGTGACCCCGCCGGGTGGCGATGCGTCGATCCGGCCGTTCAGGTTCCACGCCGCCGACGAGGCACTCGCCGACCTGCGCCGACGGATTGCCGCGACCAGATGGCCCGAACGTGAAACGGTTGCCGACGCGTCGCAGGGCGTGCAGCTCGCGACGATGCGGGCGCTGGCAAGCTATTGGGAGACGCAGCATGACTGGCGCCGGGCTGAAGCCGCCCTCAACGCTTATCCGCAATTCCTCACCGAGATCGACGGACTCGACATCCACTTCATCCATGTCCGTTCTAAACATCCGCACGCGCTGCCGGTGATCATCACACACGGCTGGCCGGGCTCGATCATCGAGCAAATGAAGATCATCGGTCCACTGACCGACCCGGCGGCGCACGGTGGGGCCGCGGCCGACGCATTCGATGTCGTCATCCCGTCGCTGCCGGGCCACGGCTTTTCGGGCAAGCCGACCGCGACTGGTTGGGATCCACAGCGCATCGCCCGCGCCTGGGCGGTGCTGATGAACCGACTGGGCTATACGCGCTACGTCGCCCAGGGCGGCGACTGGGGCAATGCCGTCACCGAGCAGATGGCGTTGCAGAGGCCTGCGGGCCTGATCGGCATCCACACCAACATGCCTGCCACCATCCCCGATGATATCGCCAGGGCCCTTGCCACGGGTGGGGCGCCGCCGGCGGGGCTCTCGGCGGACGAGAAATACGCCTATGACCAACTCGACTTCTTCTACAAGCACGGCCTCGGCTACGCGCAGGAAATGGCCGGCCGGCCGCAAACGCTCTACGCGCTGGCGGATTCGCCGATCGGCCTTGCCGCCTGGATGCTCGATCATGACGATCGCAGCCGCGCGCTGATCGTGCGCTTGTTCGACGGCCAGAGCGAGGGGCTCAGCCGCGACGATATTCTCGATAACGTGACGCTGTACTGGCTGACCAATACCGCGGTCTCCTCGGCCCGGTTGTATTGGGAGAGCAAGCTGGCCTTCTTCGCCCCGAAAGGCGTCCCTCTGCCCGCCGCCGTCAGCGCCTATCCGGATGAGATCTATACCGCGCCGCGAAGCTGGAGCGAGAAGGCCTATCCCAAGCTGATCCACTATAACCGGCTTCCCAAGGGCGGTCATTTCGCAGCCTGGGAGCAGCCCGCGTCGTTCAGCGATGAGCTCAGAACGGCGTTCAGGTCGCTGCGCTGACGGCGGGACGAAAGGATCGGGTCGTGGACGAAAGGGTGGATGGCGATCGGCGCCGCTTCCTCGGCGCTGCGGCGGTGACGATCGGCATGGTGCAGGTCGGTGCCGGGCCGGCGCGGGGTTCGGGCCACGGGGGAGCGCGCTCGCCGGCGACAGCCACCCCCTCATCCCCGGCCGGATCGCTGAAGCGCATTCGCGCCGGGCTGCTCGATGTCGCCTTTGTCGAGGCCGGCCCGTCAGACGGGCCTCCGGTCATTCTTCTCCACGGTTGGCCGTACGACATTCATAGTTTCGACGAGGTCGCGCCGCGCCTCGCTGCAGCGGGCATGCGCGTGATCACGCCCTATTTGCGCGGCTATGGCGCGACCCGCTTCCTCGCGGACGACACCTTCCGCAATGGCCAGCCGGCCGCGTTGGCAGGCGATGCCATCGCGCTGATGGATGCGCTTCACATCGAGCGCGCTGTCCTCGCCGGCTTCGATTGGGGCGCCCGTACCGCCGACATCGTCGCCGCACTATGGCCCGAGCGGGTTCGCGGGCTGGTGGCGGTGAGCGGCTATCTGATCGGCAGCCAAGAGGCGGGGAAGCAGCCCCTGCCGCCCGAGGCCGAGCTGCAATGGTGGTATCAATTCTATTTCGCCACCGAGCGCGGCCGGCTGGGCTATGAGCGCAATCGCCAGGCTTTCGCCAGGCTGATCTGGCGGCTGGCGTCGCCGCAATGGACGTTTGATGATGCGACCTTCGCCCGTTCGGCGGCGGCGTTCGACAATCCCGACCATGTTGCGATCGTCATCCACAATTATCGTTGGCGGCTCGGCCTGGCCGAGGGGGAGGCCAGATATGCCGCGATCGAGCAGCGACTGGCGGCCGCGCCCTCAATCTCGGTGCCCACCATCACGATGGAAGGCGACGCCAATGGCGCGCCGCATCTGCCGCCAGCCGCCTATGCCGCGAAGTTCACCGGACGATACGAACATCGCACCGTCGCCGGCGGCATCGGGCACAATCTGCCGCAAGAGGCGCCCGACGCCTTTGCGCGTGCCGTGATCGAGGTGAGCAAGGGCTGAAGCCGCACTACTTGGTCCCGACGAGGCCGTCGGTAAGCGATAATGACATCAGGGGTCGGGCAGGCCGACCCCCTCGGCCTGCGGGGCTTTTCGTTCGAGCGACAATCGTCGCCGAAACGGACCTATCATGCGAAATCGGCTTGCGGCCGGTCGAACCGCAACGCATCCTGCCGCAAGGGGCTGGATTTGCGCCACGAATGACCGGGGGGTGGTTCCATGTTCGCTCGTTTTCTGCCGCTGGCGCTGCTGCTGGGCGCGCCCGCCTCCGCGCTCGATACGCCGCCCGCGCCACCCGTCGCCGTCGCGCCGCCGACGGCCGAGCAGTTCGGCCGGCTGCCTTTCATCGACGGCCCGCAGCTCTCGCCTGACGGCACGAAGGTCGCGGCGCAGCTGTCGGTCAGAGGTGAGCTACGCCTAGCCATCATCCCGCTGGGCGATGCTGGGCATGTCAGGCTGATGAGCCCCGGGCAGGCCGATATCAATGGCTGGTCATGGGTGAACAATGACTGGCTGGTGGTGCAGATCGGCCAGTCGAGCGCGGTCGAAGACGACAGCTGGTATTTGCGCCGCGCTGTCGCGGTCGGCGTCGACGGCAAGAATACGCGTGTGCTGGGCGGCGACGACGCGGCGCAGAACGCGGACGACATATTGTGGATCGCGCACGACGGCACGCCGCACGTCCGGCTGGCGATGCAGACCTCGATCTACAGCAACGATCTCGGCTTTTGGCCGGAAGTGCGCGATTTCGACGTCTCCACCGGCAAAAGCCGGCTCGTCGCTTCATCGACCGCTCAGGTGATGGACTGGTACGCCGATGGCAAGGGCACGGTTCGGCTGGGGATCGCCTATGATGATGCGCGGCGCAGCTCACGCGCGCTCTATCGCACCACGGACGACCAGTCGTTCCGCACCATCGACCGGACGCACGGGCGCGGCACGTCGCTGGGCAACCTGCCGGCGCTGTTCCTCGCCGAGCCGGGCAAGGCCGTCGCCTTTGACGATCCAAACGGCTTCAACGCACTCTACAGCTATGACCTGGCGACGCAGAAGACGGGCGACAAGCTGTTCGGCGTGATCGGTTACGACCTGGGCGGAGTCATCCCGTCGGACGATGGCAGCCGGCTGATGGGCGTGCGTTATACCGACACTCGCTCCCGTACCCATTGGTTCGAGCCCGCGCTGGCGCTGGTGCAGGGCGATCTCGACAGTGCCGTCGGCGCCGGTAACGCGCACATTATTTCGTGGAGCAGGGACTTTGCGACGCTGATGGTCGCGGTCGAAACGGTTGATCGCCCGACGGATTATTTTCTTTATCGCCCGGCCGAGGGCGTGTTGCACCTGTTCGCGCGCGCCGATCCGCATTTCGGCAATAGGAGCTGGGGCAAGGTCTCGACGATCCGCTACAAGGCGCGCGACGGGACGGAGATCCCGGCAATATTGACGTTGCCCGTGGGCCGACCGGGCAAGAACCTGCCGCTGATCATGATGCCGCATGGCGGCCCGTTCGCGCGCGATGACGAAAGCTATGATTACTGGGCGCAGTTCCTTGCCAGCCGTGGCTATGCCGTGCTGCAGCCCAATTATCGTGGCTCGTCTGGCTATGGCAACGTCTTTGCGGAGAAGGGGGAGGGCCAATGGGGCCTGGCCATGCAGGACGACCTGACCGACGCGGTCAAATGGGCGATCGGGCAGGGCATTGCCGATGCCGGGCGGGTGTGCATCGTCGGCGGTTCCTATGGCGGTTATGCCGCGCTGCGCGCGGCGCAGCGCGATCACGGCGTTTATCGCTGCGTGGTGTCGTTTGCCGGCGTCGCCGACCTGCAGGGCATGCTGCGCTATGATAGCGGTTTTCTCAACAGCGGGCGCCGCTCCGACTGGCTGCGCAAGCAGGCCCCCGACCTGAAGGGCGTCTCGCCGCTCAACTTTGCGGCCGACTTTTCGATTCCGGTGCTGCTGATGCACGGCAAGGCCGACATGACCGTGCCGGTCAGGCAATCGCGCCAGATGGCCGCCCGGCTGAAGGCCGCAGGCAAGGACTATCGCTATATCGAGCAGCCGCTCGGCGACCATCATCTGTCGCGCGAGGCCGACCGGGTGCAGTTCCTGAAGGAGCTGGAGGCGTTCCTCGCCAAATATGATCCGGCCTGACGGCGAAGCGCGTACCGAGCCGCATCTTTCCTTTTGCCGCACCGTCCGCTAAGGGCGCGCATCCTTTTCGGAAAAACCCCGGAACACCCCAGAGGCTTGTTTGGCAAAAGAAGAACTTCTCGAAATGCGCGGCCAGGTGGTCGAACTCCTTCCCAATGCGATGTTCCGCGTGCGGCTGGAGAACGATCATGAGATTCTCGGCCACACCGCGGGCAAGATGCGCAAGAACCGCATCCGCGTGCTCGTCGGCGACGAGGTGCTCGTCGAACTGACGCCCTACGACCTGACCAAGGGCCGCATCACCTATCGTTTCAAGTGATCCGCGAAGCGGATCATCCCGGCGCCGGCCGGGATCCAGCCTGAAGCCATCCGAGGTGTCGAACCTCGTCCTTGCCTCCTCCTCACCGCGCCGCCGCGAATTGCTCGCGCGGATCGGCGTGGTGCCGTCGCGCATCGCCAGCCCCGACATCGACGAAACCCCGCTCAAGGCCGAAGGCCCGGCGAGCTATGTCGTGCGCATCGCCGAGGCCAAGGCCGAGGCGGTCGAGCGTGGCGCGGACGAGGTGGTGCTGGCCGGCGACACCACCATCGCGGTCGGCCGCCGTATCCTCGGCAAGCCTGAGGACGAGGCCGATCTGCGCCGCATGCTGATCCTGCTGTCAGGCCGGCGTCATCACTGCCTGTCGGCGGTGTGCGCGATCGACGCCGCAGGCACGAAGCGGACGAAGGTCTCCGACACGATCGTCATCTTCAAGCCGCTCAGCGCGGCCGAGATCGACGCCTATGTCGCCAGCGGCGAAGGTATGGGCAAGGCCGGCGGCTATTCCATTCAGGGCCGCGCGGAAGGGTTCGTGCGCTGGCTGTCGGGCAGCCATTCCGGCGTGGTCGGCCTGCCGCTCTACGAGACGCGTGCGCTGCTCCTCGCCAGCGGGATTTCGCTTGGCTGAGTGGCTCTACGAGGCCGGGATCGGCGAGGCGCGCGCCGCGCTGGTCGAGCAGGGCGCGATCGTCGCGGCGCGGATCGAGCTGGACGATGGCGCGCCGCGGGTCGGCGCACGGCTGACCGGGCGGCTCAGCGATGCCCGTGAGGGCCGCGTGACGCTTGATCGCGGCGGCGAGGTGTTGCTCAACGTGCCAGCGCGCGGCGTGACGCAGGGTGCGGCGCTGACCGTCGAGATCGTGCGCGAGGCGATCCCCGAGCCGGGCCGCCCCAAGCCGCCGCGGGCGGTGCCGACCGACCAGCCACCGGCCGACGCGCCCGACCTGCTCGCCCGCATCACCGCCAGCGGCGTCGCGGTGCGCGATATGCTGCCGCACGAGCCCGATGCGCTGGAGGCGGCCGGCTGGTCCGAGCTGCTCGACGAGGCGGTGAGCGGCGAGATCGTCTTCGCCGGCGGCGCGCTGCGCATGACACCGACCCCGGCGATGGTGCTGTTCGACGTCGACGGCGACCCGCCGCTCGCGCCGCTCGCCCTCGCCGCCGCGAGCGCCGTGGCGCGGGCGATCCGCCGCCACGATATCGGCGGATCGATCGGCGTGGATTTCCCGACCTTGCCCGACAAGGCGGCGCGTCAGGCGGTCGCCGAGGCGATCGACGCCGCGCTCCCGCAGCCGTTCGAGCGCACCACGGTGAACGGCTTCGGCTTCCTGCAGATCGTCCGTCGTCGCCCGCGTGCCTCGATCCCCGAAATACTGCGCGCCGACCCGGCCGGTGCCGCCGCGCGCGCCCTGCTCCGCGCGATCGAGCGCACCCCGCCGCCGGTGCCGCGCGAGCACCGCGTCGGCGCGCGCGTGCACGCAAAGCTTGCGGCGCACCCCGAATGGATCGCCGAGGCCTCGCGCCGTGCAGGCACAACGCTTACATTCGAGGCATTATGAGCCGACCCAAACCCTGCCCGCTATGCGGCAAGCCGCCCGTTCCCGCCTTCGCGCCCTTCTGCAGCGACGGCTGCCGCGCGCGCGACCTGCTGCAATGGCTCGGCGAGGGTTATCGCATGCCCGCGGGTCCGGCCGATACGGCGGATTCCAGCGGGCTGGACAGCGATGTCGACTCTGGCTAGGAGGCGCGCCTTGTCCGGCGTTCGCACGGATAGGCCCAGGTAGCTCAGTTGGTAGAGCATGCGACTGAAAATCGCAGTGTCGGCGGTTCGATCCCGTCCCTGGGCACCATTCTCCCCTACCAGTCGCCGCTCGCCGCCATCCACAGGCTGACTGCCGCCGCCGCCGCCGTATCGGCCCGCAGGATGCGCGGGCCGAGCGAGATGCCGACCGCGCCTTCGACGGCGCGGATCGCGATGCGTTCATCGCCGTCGAAGCCGCCTTCGGGCCCGATCAGGATCGCGGCCGGGCCGGGATGGGCGCGCATCGCCGCGAGCGCTGGGAGGCCGCCGGTTTCGTCGGCGAAGAACAGCGCGCGGCCCGCCGGCCAGTCGCGCAGCAACGCGGCGAGCTTCACCGTCCCGGCGAGTTCGGGCAGCGCGGTGCGGCCGCATTGTTCGGCCGCCTCGATCATGTGCGCGCGCAGCCGATCATGCTTGGGATTGTCGACCACGCTGCGCCGCGTGACGACCGGCACGACGCGCGCCACGCCGAGCTCGCACGCCTTCTCGACCATCCAGTCGATACGCCCCTTTTTCAGCGGCGCGGCGCACAGCCACAGATCGGGCACCGCCTCGCGTTCACGCAGCCGTTCCGTCACGTCGAGCATGATGTCGCGGCGGCCGACGGTGTTGGCCATGGCGAGCCATTCGCCGGTCGCATCGTCGAACAGCTTGACCGGGTCGCCCGCTTTGATGCGCATCACCGAGATCAGGTAATGCGCCGGGGGGCCATCGACGCGCAGCGGGCCGGGGGCAAGCTCGGTCTCGACATAGAGCCGCGGCGTCGATTGCGGCGGCCAGGCGGGGGTGGCGGGCATGGCGCCGTCCTACCCGGTGATGGGGTGGGCGTCATCCCTTCGATCGCTGGCGGCTTATGCCGGGCGCGCGGCGCTGGCCCTCGGCGATCTTTGAGGCCCTTTAGCCCTCCGTTCGTTTCGAGCGAAGTCGAGAAACCTTGCGCCGCGCTGGTGGCCTGTTTCTCGACTGCGCTCGAAACGAACGGAAGAAGGAGGTTCGCGGCGACAGCTGCGCTAGCCGATCCGCCACCAATGCTGCGTCTTGCAGGCGAGGCCGAAGAGCAGGCAGCCCGAAACCAGCATCGTGTCGCGGCCGGTCGGCGTCACGGTGGCCGAGGCGCTGGTGTTGAGATCGGGCAGGAACACCTTGCCCTTCCACTTGCCGTCCTCGGCGGGGCGGAAATCCTGGAACAACTGGCGCCCGATCAGGTCCTGCCCGCTGCCACTCTTCGCATCGGCGCGCGCCTTGGGGATCGCCCAGACGACGGTGCCGCACATCGCTCGGCCGCATCTGGCGGTGCGCAGATGCACGGTATTGTTGGTGTTGCGCCACATACCCTCCCAGGAGGAGGAAGGAGAAGAGGGGCCGTTCGCGCCGGCACTTGGCGCGGGCGGCGGCGCGGGCGCGGCGGCGGTCAGCAGCGCGGCGGCGGCAAGCAGGCGAGGGAAGGACGCGGTCATTCTGGCATCTCCATGCCCCCCGTCCCCGGCGGCGATATGGAAAGCGAAGATGGCCTTTCCAAGGCGATTTGTGGCGCTTGCGGGTCGATTGGCGGTGGTGCTGGCGCGCCGTCACCAACCGTCAGCCGCGACTTGCCCGCCGCGCCATCATGCCTTGGCTATGCAACCGATTGTCGAAATGGTGCCGCTTACAGGACTCGAACCTGTGACCCCCGCATTACGAATGCGATGCTCTACCAACTGAGCTAAAGCGGCGCGCGCGCAGCCTTCAGGGCCGGTTGCGAGGGCGGGCGCTTATCAGAGGTCCGCCGGGCTGACAAGCGCCCGGCACGGCGCGGCGCACAGCTTTACGCATCGTTTACCACGCCGGGTGCAAGAAGGGTCGGCAACCACGGCGCCACGGGCCAGCAGAGGCAAACCGACTCATGGATAATGTTCGCGGCTTCGATGACGAGAACGGACTCGAAACCGGCTATCACGACGATGCCGAAGACAGCGACGATCAGCCGCAGCTCGACATCGGTTCCGATGAGCGCCGCATGCATGTTCGCGCCTATAATTACTGGGTCTCGCTGCTGCGCGGCCGCGCCTATCCGCTGATCGAGGATCTCGACCCCGACAATATCGCCGATTTCGGCCCGCACAGCGTGCTGCTCGACTTCTCGCACGGCATCGAGAACCCGGCGATCGCCTTTCTCGGCCGCGCGCTGCGCGAGGAATGCGGGCTCGACGGCGAGGTCACGCATATCGCGCATGTCCCGGCGCGCTCGCTGCTGTCGCGGCTGACCGACCATTATCTCCAGATCATCGCCAACCGCGCGCCGATCGGCTTCGAGGCCGAGTTCGTCGGCACGCGCGGGCACAACACGATGTACCGCGGCATCCTGATGCCCTTCTCGTCCGACGACGACTCGATCGATTACATCTACGGCGTGATCAACTGGAAGGAACTGGTCGACGCCGAGACCCAGGCCAAGCTCGACGCCGAGCTCGACGCCGCCGTCCGCGCCGCACCGAAGCCCGTCGCGACCGCGCCGGTCTGGGCCGACGGCCCGGGCGGCGACTTCGACGAGCCGATCGTCGATGCGGACGACGGCGCCGTTTCGCCGGCCACCGCCCACACCGCCGGCATCTCCAGCCTCGGCGACCGGCTGATGCTCGCGCAGCAGACCGCCGCCGCCGCGCGCGCCGCCGACACGCGGACCCGCGCCACGCTCTACCGCGCGCTGGAACGCGCGCACGACTTCGCCGCCGCCGCCGATGGCGATCCGGCCGGTTACGAGGCGTTGCTCGATCAGGCCGGCATCGCGGTGCAGCTGCGCGCGCCGATGACGCCGGTGGTCAAGCTGATCTTCGGCGCTGATTACGACAAGACGCGCCTGACCGAATATGCCGCCGTGCTGTCGCACGCACGCCGCCTCGGCGTGCCCCCTGGCGGCCTCGCCGAGTTGCTCGACCGGACCGAGGGCGGGATCAAGGGCGTGGTCAAGGCGGAGCGCGCCGCGCGCGCGCCGGCCGCCGCGCTCCCGGCCGATCCCCGAACATTGTTCGACGGTCGTCCCGTGCTTGCCAGCGTCGCGCTCGACACCCGGGCCGCGCCGGGCACGTTCGTCGTGCTGGTCGCGCGCGTCGCCGATGGCGGCATGCTCGACGTGCTGGGCAGGCTCGACGGCCACGACGCGCTTGCCGAACGGGTGATTCGCCAGACGGCGCGCTAACGCCGCCGGCAAGATTGCTGCCCGGCCGACGGCGCTGAGTCGGCCCGTTTGCCATCGCCAAGCCGCTGCGGCGCAGCATTATTTCGCACCTGCCACAAGCCTTGAGCCGCGCTTCTTGCGGGCGCA
>Ga0163162_10003096_pt1 | contig 15880 bp, 9 predicted proteins | sample S55metaG_FD_115310 | JGI IMG/M metagenome (GOLD analysis project Ga0163162, IMG submission 115310) | Switchgrass rhizosphere microbial communities from Kellogg Biological Station, Michigan, USA - S5-5 metaG | ecosystem: Host-associated > Plants > Roots > Rhizosphere > Soil | place: USA: Michigan...
ACAACTACCACCCCGCCCAGCCGCCTCTGCTCACTCTTCACCACTGCGGAGATTAAAGATGTCCTCGGTGCACCGGTAACGGACGGAAAGGTGGCGGGACCGCTGGACTCTGCCTGCCAGTGGGACGGCATCAGCGTAGGTGATGACGCGATATACGCTCAAATTCGATTGATCAACGACACCCGTTACTGGGAGAAGCACACCGGAGCACAGGGCTACGAAGTTCTTCATGGCATCGGCAAGGAGGCTTTCGTTGCTACGTCGCTAGGCGGTTGGGAAGCGGCTACGGTTACCGACAAGGCGGTTCTTTTTGTGTCATTGAGTGGAGGCTCGGCCAGTCGTGACACAGTAGTCAGATTTTTGCGAAGCACCCTCGAGCGGTTGGGAATGAAGTAACAGGACAAAGCTTCTTCCTCCCCCACGCGAAAAAGGATTGAACCATGAAAGCAGAAACGATTACCGAACTGGAACAACAACTGGCGATTATTACGCTCGAGTTAGGACGCACCCGATCCGAGTTACGCGCCTTACAACAACGTCAGGGCCGAACTGCACGCTCAACGACGCTACTTTATCTCAGCAGCTTAACCGCGATTAGTTTGCTGGTCGGCGTCGCCTTTTCGTCAAGAAGCTCGGCGCAGAATGTCGCGCAGCCATCAGCAACAGTTACCCGCCTGCAGGCCCCCGTCCTTATCCAGGACACGGCTGGGCGCACCATCGTAGAAATTTCTGACCGCACCGGACTCCACGGCATTTCTGTTACCAGCTCAAACGGTGAGACGGCCTTTCTAGGCTTCGACAAAGAGAAGAATGGAGTGCTGCAACTCTTTGGACCAGGTCATAAGTTAGCCACCGAGGCAAGCGCCGATGGCTTTAAATTTTTCGGAATGTCCGGACAGTCGGTGGCTTTCGTGGGTGCCGACAGCGCGAACAATGGTGCGGTGCAATTAAAAAGTTCGTCGGGCGGAGTCTTGGTCGACGTCGGGGCGGTTGATGGCAACACGGGCTTCGCACAGGTTTATCCGAAGAGCGGTAAATCTCCCTTTCCGATTCCGAACTACCTCAAGGGATCGAAGTGAAGACTTGAAAGTCATGAGGAGTGAGATATGAAAACATCCAGACCATCCATCGGTATCGTAGTGTTGCTGCTTGCCCTGGCCGCAGTGAGGATCGCAATCGCGCAGGACAGTCCTACGAAAATCGATCTGAACGCCCTTACTGCTAGAGGAGAGGTTCTCGCCAATGAAGATCCGTTAACCATGCAGCTTCGTGATCAGCAAGCAGACGATTCGAGCCGCCTCGGATTTTATATAGGTATGGCGGTTGCTGAAGGGCAGACGTTGCCGGGTCCGGGTAAGCAGAGAATCGGTGCCTCACTACCTGCCACTCAACAGCGCGGCTATAACATTGCTGTTTCATTTTCTTTGGAGCGCAACAGTAACGCGGATCTAGCTGCGAGGGGAGCGGCGATCACCGCAGCTGACGAAAAAGCTGCGGCAGCCCGTGACGCCGGTCCGGATGTCTACTATCGGCTCGGCTTCAATATTGCGACCGGAATCTTTGGCGATGCGGCGAAAGGTGCACTCGGTAACACTCAGTTGGGGCCCGGTTCGCTGAAGATTCGAGATTCTCTCAGCGCTGGCGGACAGCGTGGATTTAATGCCGCCGTGAAGTTTCATTTAGGACAAGAAGCGCCGACATCTCCTCCTCGTGCACGCCCCAGAACGCCCGGCGAAACATCAGTTGTTGATTTTAGCGAGCGAGACACTTCGCGCGACAAAGCATATGCAGCTATCGCGGCTACAAACAATCCAGACAATCCATATGAGATTCGGTGTCGCGGTGGCCGAGACGCGTTCATCTTCACCCCCGAGAGCTCGAAGCAAGACTCCACCGGCTCAACAATCATTATCGAGTTGTTGACGTTTCAGCCCAGCTCACGGCCGGCTGGCCCAGGCGGTGAAGGCCTGAACCCCGGACAATGCTCGTGGGTGGATCGGCCCATGAACGAACGATTTCTCATAAGATTTGAAACGCCGGCAAACGCACAACTCAAACAAGCACTACACGGCAGTCAAGTGGACAGATCGCCCACCGCAGCCGAGAGCTTCCCCGACGTGAACACGATCCCGCAGTACCTAACATCTGAGAATCACTATTGGAGTTTCTTTGGCGCCAAACCGGTCAATAACTTTTTCACTGCGACGGGACATAAATTCTGGAAGCCCGGCTTGGTTTTACAATCAGATGATCCACTCCGCAAAAAACATAGCCGCGTGAACGATGCTTTGACTCCGGTCAAGCCGTAATGAAGTGTTCAACAGAAAACAGCGTGACTCGAGAACTTTAGAAAATGCTCTTAATGAGGAAAAGATGATGAACCCCCAAATGCACAGTCGCGTCAGACGCATCTTTCAAATCTCGCTGATCTTAGCGTGCGTTGTCACACTTATTGTCATGACTAGCGCTCAGGAAAATACAGGGAGGGTCCAGCAGGGGCTCGTTGGTGGCACCGTGGTAAGCGCCGAACGCCAGGAGGAATATGCACTGCTGACTTTGAGCACTGGCTGTAGCGGGTCGCTCTTGCGAAATAATTGGATAGTGACGGCAGCCCACTGCGTCGATAATCCTGACCCGAACAACAAAGGCCAGTTCATTACAGTTCCTGAGGACAGCGTCACGATAGATGCAAACTGGAAGAGCGCCCAGGAGCGAACGTCAATGCGGATCATTACATTTAGGCCAGCCGATGTTGCAATCATTCGGGTCGCAATGCCTTTTTCAGTACACGGATCGACCACCAACTACAACCGCGATATTTTGCGCGACGGGCAGTTTCCTTATTTCGGCAACACAGTTGGAGTGCCAATTATGGTCTTCGGGCGCGGCATCAATCAGTTCGCGCAAGGCTCGGACTCGATGGCCGTAAAGTCACAATCGGACGGGCAGTATCGAGTAGGATTCTTCAAGACCACCAGTTCGGATAATGACAGTGGCAACCGCTATTGGTATCCCAGCACGTCGGGCCAACACATTGCAGGTGGCGATAGCGGTGGCCCGTCGTTCGCGGAAGTGCTTAACCGAGGATCAGTGCTCGTGGGTGTTCACTCGAGCTGCAAGATCAAGTGCGTCCCGGGCAAGGTATGTGGGAACTGGCCTGGTCCTGGGCCAGCGCCTGACGACTATTCAAACTGGAGTTGGGTAGCTGATACCCCCAGTTGCGGAGATGCGCCGATTGCGCCTGTCTGGGATGAAATCAATCGCTATCTCGGTGCCTTCACAACGCAACCCGATCCGTCAGTTGATTCTCCGCCACCTGGGTTCATTGGAACGTTCGCCAAGTCGCCGGCGAATTACCAGCCGATGTGGGTTTACGCAATCAAGAACGATGGCGACATGCTGTGGTATCGAAAGGACACTGGTGAGTCGCCATGGCAGGGGCCGAAGAAAGTTGGCAATGGTTGGAATTTTAAAGACGTGATTCCTGCAGGCGGCAACAGCATCTACGCACTTACCGAAGACGGAAAACTACTCTGGTATCGGCACGACGGTTTCAACGACGGTTCCCGCAGCTGGCCGCAACAAGTCGAGGTCGGTCATGGCTGGACCTTCAAAAAAATATTTTCCGGCGGCGAGGGCATCGTTTATGCAATCAAGGATGACGGCGACCTCCTCTGGTATAAGCACGGCGGATATGCAGATGGAGGTGGATCTCAAACGTGGACTGGACCGAAGTCGGTTGGAGCGCAGTGGAACAATTTCAAGGATGTCTTCTCGAATGGAGGAGGAGACATCTACGCGATCACTGCCGATGGAAGTTTGGTCTACTACCATGAAGTCGGATACGCGACCGGTGAACGGAGTTTCTTGCCGGCGCGGACTCTAGCCACCGGGTGGCAAAATTTCCGTCAGATCATTCCCGCCGGTGGAGGCGTAATCCTGGCCATAACGCAGGAGGGAAAACTGATCTGGTATCGGCACTACTTTCAATCTACAGCACCGAATCGTTTAGGTAGGATAAAGGAGCATTGGGAAGGCCCGGTGGAAATCGGCTCTGGCTGGGTGGGCTTCAAAAAAGTTTTTGCTCTGCTTCCTGTAGCAGCCGCAGCCCCGGTCGTCCGTTGACGATCACTTTGTGTGTTCTTCGCGGTTCGGCATTGATTTGTCTAGAGACGAGACTTCCATGTTTGGAGGATGACTGTGTCCATCATGGTCCAAACCTTTGCCGGTATTCGCTTGAAGTTATGAAAGCTTTAACCATCTCAGCATCGATGAAGTTGCCATTGAACTGGTTAAGCTTCGTCAGCCAGAAATCGAAACCTGTGTAATCCGTGTCCTGCGGATCATTGGGATTGCGACGCAGGTAACCAAAGTACTGCATCAGCACGAACGCCCTGTTCGATTCGGCATTGAACAGGTCTGCGTTTTCAGCCACCGCCCGCAAGACCGCGGCTCGCGTCTTGACCCCACCAGTAAGATCACTCACGAGTTGATCGCGTTCCGTTGGTGATAGTGGATTACCTGCATTGCTGTTCAGCGTGTCCACAAACTGCGTCGGTGTCAGCGAAGATGGGAACGCCGTCGTGAACCGTGTTCGTTGCACAAACTCAGTTGCAAAAGCCTGCTTGTTGTTTTCCAGAATCTGTTCCCAGTTTCCTTGTCCGACTACCACCCCCAAACCAATCTTCTGGGTGTCGGAGAGAAACTCATTCAATCGAACTACGGGCACCGGAAGTTGATGCGCCCCGCCAAAGGTGGAGGTTCCGAGAGCATTACCATAAGCAGTCTTATAGAGTCTCTCTACCAGATAACCGGTCTGCTGGAATTCAATGGAGAGATAGAAAGCCGCCGAGACATTGATTCGTTTAATTTCAATGCATTGGGCATCAGTGCCGCAGGAAGTTATCTCATTAATCCAGAAGGCCAGACCCGAAGGATCGGGTTGCCGGTTAAGAAAGTCATGATAGTGCTGACAGACATAAGTTTGTGGATCATCAAGTGGGTTCGCAGCCGTCTCACTCGGATCATCGACGATGGTGACAGTCGCCACGGTTGGTGCGCCCAGCGTTACTCCTGTGGGATTACTCAGATTAACGTTGAAAGTTTCGTTGCCTTCGACGAAGGAATCTTCGTTGATGAGGACGCCGAAACTCTTCGACGTCTCACCAGGAGCAAAGAAAAGTCTGCCGAGCGCGGTGATGTAGTCCTTACGCTCAGTCGCGGTGACATCTGAAGTGTTGTAATCAACCGAAGCACTGCCTGAAGTATCGCCGATGCGACTCACCGTTATCGTTAGGGTCGTGCAATCTTCCTGAACACTGTAGTTGGATGAACTGAATTGCACTGCATTCGGAGTCGGCGTTGGCGTCGGTGTCGGTGTGGGCGCCGCACAGGTTTGTTGCCGCTCGAAGGCACCGATATCTGTGCCATCGCCGCCAGTGGCATCGCTTATCACTGGGTCGTTGAAGGTGCGCGGAAAGCCGGAGCCACGCTGATCAGTCGTTAATTGGCCGGTAATACTGTTGCTGTTGCCCTTGTCCAGTGCCGGACTACCGCAGATGAGTGCCACAGTCTGAGTTGGTCCACCGTTATTCTGCAACCCAAGCGGATCAAGTTTCGGATCGAGTGGTTGAGCCGCAGTACCGGCGAGATCCGTCGGCGTGCTGAAATCAACCGAATGATTGTCATCCTTAACGCCAACCAAATTGAATCCATTAGATGTGATCGACCCCGAAACGTCCGGATGTGTGCCGGTGTTACCGGCGATAATACTGCTCAATACGGTAACCGTAGACACGCCAGACATTATTCCGCCTGCGATACGCGCACTATTTTTCGCGATGGTGCTATTTCTGATGCTGACGGTGCCGATGGTTGCAACCACTCCGCCGCCCATGTTGTTGGTGCCGCTGGCAGTGTTGCCAAAGATCGTGCTGTTGATGATGTTTGCGGTTCCTGAATCGACCTGGAGCGCGCCTCCGGATGTCGCAGTGTTACTTGTAAGGGTGCTGCCGATCAGATTGAGCACCGGCGATCCGGTGCTTTCGATCTGGATTGCTCCTCCGGTTCCCGCGATGTTTCCGTTGAAGGTGCTTCCGATGATCGTGAGATTGGTGGCAAGTCCGGTAGCGGACACCGCGCCGCCCTTTGCTGAAGAGTTGCCCGTAAAAGTCGAACTCGTCACCGTCAAGTTGCCATCAGCTACCCAAACGGCGCCGCCTGAGCTTTGTGGACCTGAGCTGGCTGAGTTACCGCTAAAGGTGCAGTTACTGATGTTAACTGCACCGAGAAATTCTTCGACCGCTCCTCCGTTCGTTCCGATGTTGCCGTTCAAAGCACAATTCGCAAGGTTCAGCGTAGAGTTCGCTTGAAGTACGATCGCGCTTGACCTCCCGCCGGACATCGTTATTCCGGAGATCGTCGCGGTCACACCGTCAGTGCCTAAACTGAAGATATTGGAAGCAGCCGTGTCATGAATCGTGAGTATGTTTGCGCCCGGACCATTGATCTGGAGACTCGGCGTGACCAGACCCGACAGTTCCTGACCGAGGGTAATAGTGAACCGTCCGGTTGCCGGATCGAATCCGGGATCGCTCGTGGGAATCGCGAAGTTAATCGTAGCCGCTATCGCGGTGCCATCACCTGTCAGGTTCAATTCTTTTAGTGCGGCCCGCAGACTGCACTGCTGGCCCGCGGCGGCGTTTGAATCGCAAATGAGATCGCCGGGATTGACATCGTCGGCATCACTCGTTGTGTTGACGGTGAAGTGGACCGTCAGATTGCATCCGTTCTGCCGCTCGAAAGCGCCAATGTCAGTACCATCACCACCCGCGGCGTTAGTGACGTTGGGATCATCGACGGTGCGCCGAAAACCTGTACCCCGCTGATCGGTGGTCAGCGGTCCCGTGAGACTGGCGCTGCTACCTTTATCAATTGCCGGACTGGAACAGAGCACACTGAGTACCGTCGTTGCGCCGCTAGTGTCGGTACCGCCGAAGCGCGGATCGACAGGGGCCGCGATTGTACCGGTCAGGTCGGTCGCGGCAGTGAAGCCGGTGCTCCCATCACGTTTGCCGATCAGATTGAAGCCGGCGGAGTTGAAGGCACCACTAACGTCAGGACTACCTGGAGCGGTGGAGGTATTTCCGGCAATGATCGTGCTCTTCACGCGAGCAGTACCGGCGATTCCACCGCCCGAGCTCGCAGTATTTGAACTGATGGTGGAATTGCTCACGTTGACCGCGCCTGTGCTGTTATTAAAAATGGCGCCGCCGTTGCCTGTACCCGAAGCATGGTTGAAGAGGAGCGAGCTGTTCGTGACGTTCACGGTGCCGTTGAGATTGTTGTAGATCCCGGCACCGCCGATGTTGTTGGCTATACCTCCCTGGAGGCGAGAGTTGGTGATATTCACCGTTCCGTTGCTGTTGTTATAGATCAGCCCGCCGGCATTCGCGATGCCCTGGAAGATCTCGCAATTGATTATGTTCACGGTGCCGCCATTTAGGTTCAGAACGTTACCTCCGACACCGGTGCCGGCAGCGACTCCTCCGTTGATCGTCAGGCCGGAAAAGGTGACTGTACCGAACGAAGTGATTCTGAAACCCCGCACGTTGCTCGGGAGTATCTGAAGAAGTTTAGCGCCGGGTCCGTCAAACTCGATGTTGGAGCTGATGTCGGGCAGCGCATTTGAAAACCGAATCAAGCACTGGTTTGAGATCATCTGACAGCCAGGATCGCTCGGCGGAAGCTCAAAACGGATCGCATCGTCGCCGGGTGAGGCATTTGCCTCGATGATGGCCGCGCGTAGCGAGCACTGTTCGCCGGGTGTATTAATGTCGGTGTCGCATAATCCATCACCGGGATTGACGTCGACCCCGTTGTTCGAGGTGTTCACAATGAAGATACGTCCCGCTTGTAGCGGAGGCGGCACACTTTCCTTTTCGCGAGCACTCGTTTTGGGTTCAAGCTGCTTCGCCCCCAGAAACGCGAAGCTGATCAGCAGGAGTGTCATCAAAAAGAGAAACTGATTTAGGTTGTTGTGGTGAGAAGCGCTGTACGGAACTCGCATAAAACATACGTCCGAATTGATAAAAGCTTAATTGAGAAGGGGGGTGAATTCAGTGAGAGCCTTTTTCAAGGCGAAGCTAACACCAGCGGCTTTAAAAAGTCCTAAGAAACCTAAGAGAAAAGTTCCTAGAAACTTCCTAGAGCTTCTCGAGGAAAGGCGATGTCTCTGGTTTTCAGGTATTTAACCCGGTCTGTTTCGTATCAGGGCCCATGAAGTGGTTGAGGCGTACAGTTCTAATCCGGAAAACACTTCGAGCCTTCATAAGTGCGAACTGGAATGGAACTGAACTTCAGCCCGATCGATCAGTGCATGACAAGCATTGCTTGAATTGTTGGCGCGCGCAAAAGAGAGGCGATTCCTTGAAACCGTGGTCGTGCCGGGAGTAGACTGGCGGCGCATAAAAGCAAATCAACGATTTGAATCTCCTCCTGTTGAACCTGAGATCGCTTGAATCATAACGATCATATCGTTCCTGCATTTTGACGTCCTTTAGTCTTTCGGCTCCTTAACCTCAGCCCCGCGTTAGGAGTTTAACTGCCCGCTTAGCTTAGATGATTTCATGACAATGGAGATCTGTCTCGTCAGGCGACGCGACGGCGGAGTCTCCACGAGATCACCTGGATAAATCATCGTGAGTTAACCGGGCCTTACTATCAAAAAATCTCGGCTCGAGATTTCACCGCCCGAAGCACTCGGAAGCGACAACAGATGTCTGTTTCTGCCGAAGGACCAATGCGTCTGATCCCTGAATACGCGCAGGTAACTTTGGTGCGAAATCGAAAACTATGGCTCCTCGCTGAACAAGTTCGTGGCGGCGTTAAGAAAGTTTGAAGACGGCAGAAATAGCGAAGCAGTAATGCAAAAGGAGGACAACGATGAAGATCAAGTTTCTATTTTTTCTAGTGTTAGGTTTGTTGGCAGTGCAGCCGGCAACTGGCCAGACGGTCGCTTACAGCCTCAACGATACTCCGCTGTTCACGGTACGTATGCCGGACGGATGGAAGTTTGAGTCAAGACCAAACCCGAGAAATCCGGCTTCCAAGCGCATCTCCGGCACCGCACCGAACGGATTGGTTTGGTTCGGGGTTTGGGTCGTCAAAGATGTGAAGACTGTTGACCAGGCCTATAAATATGTCCAGGCCACAGCAAGAACGCTGATCACCGATGCGAAGGAAACAAAACCGGCCTACATCGGTGAGGTCAATGGAATGAAAGCCAAGTTCTCGCAGCACACCGGGACTATGAAAATGCAGGACGGAAAATCACAAGTGTTCGATGCCCAGGTCGTTCTCTTCGAAACTGGGTCCGGCAGGGTCGGTATCGCAGTATGTATGACAGACTCAGCAGGGCAGAAGGCCGAAAAGGCGAACATCGAGGCCTTTTTCAAATCGATCAAACCGATCAAATAAAGGAGGGCCGAAATGAGATTTATTAAGAAACAATTGTCGTTTTGGCGCATTGTTCTGACCATTTGCGTGGCAGCAATCGCAATTCCGATCCTGGCCCGTGTGCGTGTGTCCACAAAAGCCCAGGTTGACGATGAAGAGGAATACTGGTCCAGGCGCATCGAGCGTCGGCTCGATCGCCGACAGGAGTATCTCGATCGTCAAACCGGAGAGGACAAAGACGACGCTGAGGCCAAAGACAGCAAAGACGCCAAAGAGGACGCGGACGACGAAGATGACGCAGACGACATTGTCGATAAGGATATCGAAAGGCGGCGCGAATACTGGCGGAAGCGGCTCGACGATGAGTGGTAAAAAATGATGGCGACTGAGGGGCATGTCTCGAGCCGCTCTCGGGAGCAGATGCTTCGGTGGCTAGTCGAGCCATAATGTCTCGCTAACAGACGACACAAAGAATCACGACATTCGTGCAACCAGGCTGACGAGAGAAAGCTACAAATGTGGGCCACTCACGGTACTGAAAGCGATCTAAATGGAGTGCTGACCGAGCAAGAACTCGGCCTCCTGCAGTTCACGAGCGTTCTGTATTACCTGCATGAAACCAACCCCGACAATGGACTCGTTCGCGACAAGACTGATCCCACCGCTCCGGCCAGTATCGCCGCTGTTGGAATGGCGTTGGCAACCATTCCGGTAGTCGTTGAGCGCGGGGTCGTGTTCCGAGATTTCGCAGCCAAGATCACACGGAAGAAACTACGTTACTTGCTCGAATGCCCGCAGGGTCCCCAGCCGGATGCTTCCGGTTATAAAGGCTTCTTCTACCATTTCCTCGATATCGAAACTGGCCGGCGAGTTTGGCAGTGCGAGCTTTCCACGATCGACTCGGCCTTTCTCTTCGCAGGTGCCTTGACTGTGGGCAGCTATTTTGACCGCGACACTCGTGACGAAGTCGAGATCAGAACCTTGGCTGATGAGTTGTACCTTCGGGTTGACTGGAATTGGGCTCGAAACGGTGGACCAACTCTAACCCATGGCTGGCGACCGGAAAATGGATTCATTCCACATCGGTACCAAGGTTACGACGAAGGTTTGCTTCTTTACATCCTGGGACTTGGTTCACCAACGCATCCGTTGCCCAGCGAGAGCTATCACTCCTATTGCGCGACTTACGAGTGGAAGAAAATCTACGATCGTGAATTGCTCTACTCAGGGCCACTCTTCACGCACCAACTTTCGCATATGTGGATCGACTTTCGTGAGATTCGCGACGAATTCATGCGAGAGCATGGCAGTGACTATTTCGAGAATAGCCGGCAGGCAACCTTGGTTCAGCGTGAATACGCGATTCGCAATCCCATGAATTTCGTGGGGTACGGGGAACACTGTTGGGGGTTTACCGCATGCGACGGGCCTGGCTGGGTAAAGGGTGCGGTCAACGGCGACAATCGCGAGTTTTTTGACTATATCGCTCGAGGCGCTCCATTCGGTCCCGATGACGGTACCGTCGCGCCTTGGGTTGTCGTTGCTTCTTTGCCCTTTGCTCCTGAAATCGTAATGCCCACGATTAGGCATTTTGCGCGAATGGATCTGGGAATGACGAGGAAATATGGTTTCAAGCCGTCGTTCAATCAATCTTTCGTCGTTCAGAATGGGCCAACTGATTTTTGGGTCACGCCATATCACTTCGGTGTCGATCAAGGTCCAGTCGTGTTAATGATTGAAAACTATCGGACAGGCCTGCTCTGGAACATTATGCGCCGTTGTCCGGCAATCGTTACTGGACTGCAGCGAGCTGGATTCAAAGGTGGATGGCTCGAATCCTTTTCTACGACAGGCACACCTCACTCTCAATAGACATGCTTGATCAGCAAGACTTCGTTGCCAAATTCATTGAAGATCATTTCATCCACGAGTTGCTGCGCCAGAAGAACACCGAAACCACCTGGTCTCATTCCCTGGGCAATTCGATATTCAATATGTCTTAGCGGATCTTCCGGAGGATTGGACAAAGCTGAGTGGGGCAAGTCCTCGAGCTTGAAGCCGGGGCCAGGGTCACGAAAGTGATAAACGATCGCGCGTTCGGTTCTAACGGCCGACACCTCTACCACCTTTTCGGGATCAAATCCCGCGCCGTGTTCCATTGCGTTCAAAAGAATTTCTCGAAAGGCAGTGAGCAGTGCCGTTCGATCGGGATCCGGTAGCGCTGAATTCAATTCCGTCGTGAAACGTACGAGACGTTCCGCGGTCAACATTTGACATGTAACTCGAAGCGCAATCCAGTTTGGCTGAGCAGAACGAACTTCGATGCACTTGCGCCAGTCGCCCGCCTGTAACGCCCGCATAATCATGGCAGCTACCTCAGCGTTCTCGAACGGACTACTGAAGCACGCGAACACTCGGGCGCGCAGTGCAGCGATTACATCGTCGGGAGTTGCCTCTGGCGCCAATACAATCATCCTGACACCAGGTCTGATCCCTTCAATCTCGCTAACTAGTGAGAGGTCTTCTCTAATAGTGCTCCTGGGGCTCGTCAGAACTATCTCGAATGCGCTCGAGCGCAGTTGATGGAGAGCACTAGCATTGCCGTCGGCAACTTCGATTTCGCAGTCAGGGAGTTGTAGATATTCCTGGATTAGGTGTGCCGCTGAAGGATCGTCGTCGATGATAAGTACTTTTTGCATTTGGATACCTCAGCGCGAACCTGGAGTTAAGGAAGGGACCAAAGTTCCAGGGGGCAAATCTCGCACGGAATGTTCAATCGACGAACCCTACCTTTTCTAGCAGCACCGGCCATCGCGAATCATCATGGAGAGACCGAAACCGCGGATTCACTTTGAGATGAGTCACTCCCGCATCTCGCTCGGCAAACGCGCGCTCCAACCATTCAAACGCATGATCTTGCTCTCCACGCATTGAGTGAATCTCTGCGATCTGATAAGCGTTGCCATCAGCATGCTCTTCAGTTAATTGTCCAAGTGCTTCGTCAGAGTCAGCCTTTTGTTTTGAAGAATTGTAGATAATCGCGAGCGACCAGAGCTTCCAGAATTCATCTGGCTCGAGCATAGCCTGTGCGAGCGCATCTTCGAAGCGACCCTGATCCAGTAGTACAAGGGCAAGTAATGAGTTCGAGACAAACCGCTGCGGCACAAGTTCCAATGCCCTGCGGAAGGATTGCTCAGACTCGCGAAGGTTGCCGGCCGCATGAGCGGTCAAGCCCAGGTTGTGCCAGAAAGCAGCACTCAATGGATCCTGTACCAGCACACGACGACTTAGCTCGAGAGCTTCTTCGAATCGTCCAAGTTTATAGGCCAGTACACCGGCTCCATCGAGAACTGAAGAACTTCCTGGAGCAAGATCCAAGGCGCGCCGATACGACAACTGCGCATCACTGAAGTTCCAATCGTGGGCCAATTGAATTCTACCGAGTTGCGCGTGAGCCTCGGCAAGGTTTGGCTCAAGCTCTAATGCTCTTTGTGTCGCTTCACGAGAACGATCGAAACCTGGCCCAACTGGTTCCCATCCTCTGCCAGCCTCAATTGAGTAAGCACGTCCCAACTCCGCCCAGCAGAGAGAAAACTGTGGATCGAGATCCAAAGCCTCCCGGAAAAAGGTAATAGCCTTGGTCGTGTCCTCTCGTGTCGTTCGATCCAAAAAGTAACGGCCGAGGAGCATGAGTCGTTGCGCTTCGGGGTTGGCGGCGCGTCCTCTTACCGCAGCTGCCACTTCAGAGTTAACTTTGCCTGTCGCATCTGTACCGGGTTTTTCTCCAAGGAGTCGCGCCCTCAGCTCCTTTACTACCGACCCGGCAATGTCGTCCTGGACCGCAAAGATATCGTCCATTGTTCGATCGTAAGTTTCGGACCACAGTTGATATCCATCGGCAACCTTAATGAGTTGTACGGCGATACGGACCCGATTGCCCGCCATACGAATACTGCCCTCAAGCACCGATGCAACATTCAATGCCAGCCCTATTTCCGCGATCGTTGTTTGCTTCCCCTTGAATGAAAAGGCCGAGGTCCTTGCGGCGACTCTAAGTCCTCGAATCTTAGACAGAACATTTAGAAGCTCTTCCGCGAGTCCGTCTGACAAGTAATCACCGTCCTCGTTACGACTGATATTCAGAAACGGCAGTACTGCGATCGTGTTGCCCATGGCGATGGGTTCGGATGTCTTTGCACGAAAAATCTGTGTGGAGGCATCGGCCACAATACTTGACGAGGACGATCGTTGGAGTTCGTCTTCGAACTCAAGACGCTTTCGCAATGCTTTCAGATCGTTGATTAGCTCAGCGCTGGTTTGGTAGCGATGCTCGACTTGTTTTGCTAGCGCGCGCAATGTGATTCTTTCGAGTTCGGCTGGGACACGAACTCCGGTAGCGGAAATCGGAGGCGGGTTCTTCTCAAGGATGGCTACGACCGTGTGACTCATAGTCTCGCCAGTAAACGGCCGCCGTCCCGTCAGCAGTTCATACAACATGACACCGATACTGAAAATGTCGGTGCGGGAGTCAACCGCTTTTCCACGAATCTGCTCAGGAGACATATACGGTGCGGTACCCAACACCATTCCAGCCTGCGTAAGTAGTTTGATACGTGTTGTGTCTTCCCGATCAGAACCCGCGTTGCCGGGTGAAAACTGCTCTGAGATTTTCGCCAGACCGAAGTCCAACACTTTGACGTAACCATCTGCGCGAACCATCACATTTTCGGGTTTGATGTCACGGTGGATAATTCCGGCAGCATGTGCTGCACGTAGCGCAGAGGCAACCTGGATCGTCAGATCAAGCGCAAACGAAAGATGGATGCTGCCGGCATCAATCAGTTCGCGCAGAGTTTTGCCATCAACAAATTCAGACGCGAGGAAATGAAGCCCACGGTCCTCCCCAAATTCATGCACTGTCACTATGTTCGGATGATTTAATGCAGACGCGGCCTGCGCTTCGCGCTCGAACCTCAACAGTCGATCGTGATCGCCGGCAATACTTTCCGGAAGAACCTTCAGCGCAATTTTTCGCGCGAGCCGACTATCTTCGGCGAGATAAACCTCACCCATTCCACCTGCGCCGAGCTTTGAGATGATCGTGTAGTGTGCAAGCGTCGTGTTGGGAGATAGTGTTTCGGTCACTGAATTAGGAATGCTTCAAGAAGGGGTTAAAGATGTAAAGCTTGATGAGTTTCATTCTAGAACACTTTAGGTGTTGATAACTAACAGGCAAATGTTTTCCAAACTATTCATGCGTTCCTACAGAGTTTTGCTATATTCGAATAAATCCGAACCCTAGGGTCTAAATGAAACTACTCGTGCTTGCGCAGAGGTTAAGTCTGAGTTGGCGACGCATAAACGCGACCCTACTGCGCTTGTTCCTCAAGCTAGTTCCATCTGAAACTCACCGCGTTTTTGCGCTGACGTTAATCGCAGGAGCGTCATGTGGACTCGCCGCAGTCTTGTTTCACTTATCAATCATCGGGGCGGAAACGCGACTTATTGACAGGGCGATGAAAGCGAGTGGCAAGTCCTGGATTTGGTGGACAATGATCACTCCGACGGTAGGTGGACTGCTAAGCGGTGCGCTTTTGAGGTATGTGTTTCCCGGTGCGGGAGGGAGCGGCATTCCTCAGGTGAAGGTGGCGTACGCTATCAAAGGTGGGCGCGTTCCTTTTCGCGAAGCCCTGGGTAAGTTTTTGGTCGGCGTCTTGCAAATCGGTACCGGTTCTTCGCTCGGACGTGAAGGACCGACTGTTCAGATCTGCGCCGGCGTTGCAAGCACTCTTGGTCGTTCTGCTGCACTCTCGCGCGAGAACCTTAAACGACTGTTGCCTGTCGGTGCTGCAGCTGGTATCGCTGCGGCATTCAATGCGCCAATTGCAGCAGTAACTTTCACGATTGAGGAAGTAGTTGGCGATCTCGATCAGGCAGTGCTGGCGTGGATTGTTGTTGCTGCCGCGATTGCCGCGGGAATTGAGCGTGCAGTTCTCGGTGAGCATCCAGTCTTTACGATCTCCAAACATTACGGTCTTGAACATTTCTCCTCTCTTCTTTTCTATGCCGCACTCGGAGTAGCGGCTGCAATCGTTTCCCTGGCGTTCACCGAGTCGCTACTAGGATTGCGTCGATGGTTCCTCCAAATAACGCTACTACCTGCTTGGGTGAAACCCGGTGTCGGCGGACTGGTGACGGGTGGACTCGCTGTTATCGCGATCTATTGGCTGGGTATCAACGGCGTCACTGGAGGCGGATATGGCACCTTGTCGCTGGCTTTGGCCGGCAACTTGGCGTTTCGGGCACTTCTCCTTCTTTGTGTCTTTAAGTTAGTCGCGACGCTCTTCTCTTATGCAAGCGGTGGCGCAGGAGGAATCTTTGCACCAGCATTGTTTATAGGGGGAACACTCGGAGGCGTTTTTGG
>Ga0163162_10003097_pt1 | contig 15878 bp, 15 predicted proteins | sample S55metaG_FD_115310 | JGI IMG/M metagenome (GOLD analysis project Ga0163162, IMG submission 115310) | Switchgrass rhizosphere microbial communities from Kellogg Biological Station, Michigan, USA - S5-5 metaG | ecosystem: Host-associated > Plants > Roots > Rhizosphere > Soil | place: USA...
AACGGCAAGCTCTCGGTGCCTGGCGCCGAAGCCGTCATCCCGAATCTCGAGGCGCTCACCGACTGGGCGCATCGCACCGGCACGCGGATCGTGGCCTCGGCCGACGATCATGACATCGGCCACGCCGAGATCTCCGATACCCCGGACTGGAAGGCCACTTTCCCGCCGCACTGCATGCGCGGGACCGCCGGCCAGCAGAAGATTCCGGCAACCATGCTCCACAATCCGTTGATACTCCAGCCGGTTCCACTCGATCCGCTGCTGGTGGCTGCCGCCGTCAAGACGCATCGCGGCGACATCCTCATCAACAAACCTGGCACCGACGTCTTTCGCTGGAATCCCAACGCCGCCACCGTGCTTGAGGCTCTCGCACCCGATCGCGCGATCGTGTACGGCGTGGCAACTGATATCTGTACCCGCGCTGCCGTGACCGGGCTCGCCCGTCTCCGTCCTGGCATCGCGCTGACGATCGTGACCGATGCGATTCGCGGAATCAACGAGGATGCCAGCCGTGCACTCGTCACCGAATGGCGCGCCGCTGGCCATACTCTCGTGACGACCGCCGAGCTGCTCGCATGACGCTCAGCGGACGCTTCTTCAATCCTGGTCCGGTCGAAGTCGATTCTGATGTCATGCAGGCGATGCTCCGCCCGATGATCGGGCATCGCGGCGCCGAAGCGCACGCGCTGGTGGGACGGCTGCAGCCTGGTCTTCAGGCGCTCTTCGGCACGGCGCGCCCGGTCATGCTTGCCACCGGGTCGGCGACCACGATGATGGAAGCAGCGGTTCGCTGCGGGGTACGCGATCAGGCGCTCTGCATCGTGAGCGGAATTTTCGGTGAACGCTTCGCCGATATCGCAGAACGGTGCGACAAAGCGGTGGTCCGGCTCAACGTTCCGCGCGGCGGCGTGCTCGAACCCGAATTGCTGGAGCGGATGCTGGATGGTCCGCCGTTCGACGCCGTCACGATGGTCCACTCCGAGACTTCAACCGGTGCGCTGGCGCCAGTCGCCGAGCTGATCGCCAAGCTCCGGAAGCGCGACGACGTGATCACGATTGTCGACGCGGTCACATCGGTTGGCGGAATGCCGGTCGAAACCGACGCCTGGGGGGCTGATTTTGTCTTCACCGGATCCCAGAAAGCACTCGGCATTCCTCCGGGACTGTCATTCGCGGCAGCGAGCACCCGATTCATGGAACGGGCAGCGACGATCGACTCCCGCGGTTTCTATCTCGACGTGGTCGATCTGCTCCGAGCCGCACAGGAATCCCGCTTCCCACAGACGCCGGCCCTTTCCGTAGTTTACGCCCTAGAGCTCCAGCTCGGCCGGATTGCGGCCGAGGGGCTCCCGGCCCGCTTCGCCCGCCACCGACAGATGCGGGAAATGGTGGAGCGGTGGGTTGCAGGCCACGGAAAGTGCGGGATCTTCGCCCCTCCGGGCCGCCGCTCCGAGACGGTGACCGCCCTTACCCTCCCCCCCCATATCAGGGCGACCGCCCTGGCTCATACCCTGGCCACTGCGGGATGGACCGTTGCCGTGGGAATCGAGCAGGAGCTCGATCGCCTGATCCGGATCGGGCACATGGGAGACGTACGCCCGGAGCAGCTGGCCGGGCTGCTGGCTGCGATAGAGTCGCATCTCTAGACCCGCGATCCCGGTCCCGTAAGGGCGCGGCCCGGGCGTCCCGCACGCCGATCACGTAAGGGCGCGGCCCCTGCGCCCTTGCCCGTCCCCCACTTAACTCCATCCCCCACCCCCCGTCCTATCACTGTGCAGGGGCCAGGCTCGCCCCCAAACCGTTACCCCATCTCGAGAGGTTCGTCCAATGCTTCGTACTCGACTCATGGTCGCCGGCCTCGTCGTCGCCGCCGCCGCCTGCAGTAGTAGCGATACCCTTCCCGGCACGTCGCTGTCGGATGCGACCGTGACCGCCGATGTCGCCGCGGCCGCCGCGGACGGCTTTGCGGAGGACGTGGATGTGATGACCGGGATGGACGGCCACATCGGCAATATTTCCTCGTCGTTCAGCAACGACGGGAGCGGCATCGCGTTCGGACGCGGCGCCTGGCGCCCGGGCCTGAGTGGCTGCACCTTCGCCGGCGGTTCGTTTGCCTGCCCTGACACGCTGCGGAACGGCCTCCATGTCACGCGCACCGTCACATTGTTCGATGCGGGTGGTGCGACCGAATCGGCATACGACTCGCTGCTCACTGCCTCGATCAACGTCATCGCCGATATCTCAGGCGCGCGCACCCACGGCCCCTGGACGGCAGCCGTTGCCCGTCATCGCAACATCACGGTGACCGGTCTCGCCGGAACCGAGACGAGCCGGACCGTGAACGGCACCGGCAGCGAGTCGGTATCCGATTCGCGGGTGACCAAGAACGACAGCACCCGATCCTATACTCTGACTGGTTCGAGCACGATCACCAACGTGGTCATGCCGGTGCGCAGCACCGATGGCGGCAATGGCTGGCCCACGTCCGGAACCATCACGCGCACACTGACCATCACGTTCACTTCGGGCCCGAAGTCGGGACAGAGCACCACGCGCACCGTCACGATCACCTTCGACGGCACGTCTACGCCGAGCGGAAGCGTGAATGGCACGCCATTCACGATCGATTTGACCGGACATACAGCGACTCCGAGGGACTAAGGGGTAGGGGAACAGCAACGACGACACTGCGGGACCTGCAACAGCAATACAGCGGGAAGGATGAAACGGCAGCAAACAGCGGACCAGCAGTTCCGCCGTTTGCCGCCGTTTTATCGTTTCCGCCGTGTTGCTGTTGCGGTTCCCGCTGTTTCGCGGTTGTCGTTTCCGCCCCTTTGCTGTTGCTTTTTCCCCGCTTTTTCATCTTCTTGTCTAAATGTCCGAATACGTCCCCTCTGCTGTCGAAGCGAAATGGTCTTCCCTCTGGGCCGAGCGTAAGACGAACGAGCCCGACCTCGACCAGGCCGCCCGCCCTTTCTTCAACTTGATGATGTTCCCGTACCCCTCGGCAGAGGGGCTGCATGTCGGCAACGTCTTTGCATTTACCGGCGCGGACGTGTTCGGGCGCTTCAAGCGGATGCAGGGCTGGAACGTCTTTCAGCCGATCGGCTTCGATGCGTTCGGGATTCATTCCGAGAATTTCGCGCTCAAGATGGGGATGCATCCCGCCGAGCTCATCCCGAAGAACATTGCGAACTTCACGCGCCAGCTCACCAGTATTGGCGGGATGTTTCCGTGGTCGCACGTGCTGTCGACCACCGACCCGGCGTATTACAAGTGGACGCAGTGGCTCTTCCTGCAACTGTACAAGCAGGGGCTCGCCTACAAGAAGAATGGCGCGGTCAACTGGTGTCCCAACGACAAGACGGTGCTCTCCAATGAGCAGGTGATTGCCGGTGCGTGCGAGCGGTGCGGCGCCATGGTGGAACAGCGCGTGCTCGAACAGTGGTACTTCCGCATCACGGACTACGCCAAGCGCCTGCTCGACAATCTGGACGACAAGACCAAGATGGACTGGTCGAACACGACGGTGATGGCGCAGAAGAACTGGATCGGGAAAAGTGAAGGGGCGGAACTCACGTTCACAACGCGAGGTCCGATTCACCCGATTACGGTCTACACCACCCGTGTCGACACGCTCTTCGGGGCGACATTCCTCGTGCTCGCTCCCGAGCATCCGCTCGTCGATGCGATCACGACGGACGCCCAGCGCGCCAGCGTCAATGCCTACCGCGCGACGATTGCCGCGAAAGACGTCGTCTCACGCAAACTCACCGAGAAGGACAAGACCGGCGTGTTCACCGGTGCGTTCGCCACGATCGACGGCATCGGCAGAGACCTGCCGATTTGGATCGCCGATTATGTGCTGATGGATTACGGCACTGGCGCGATCATGGCGGTGCCTGGACACGATGAACGCGATTTTGAATTTGCGAAGAAGTTCGACTTGCCGATCGTCCGCGTTATCGCGGGAGAGGGAGATGACGGCAACACTCCTCTCAGCGAAGCATATGTCAGCGACGCTGCAACGGATCGCGTGGTCAATTCGGGCGGTTTCAGCGGGAAGTCGCCAGCCGATGCGCGTGACGCGATCATCGCGAAGATCGAGTCGACCGGCGCGGGCGAGCAGGTGCGCCGCAAGATCCAGTATCGCTTGTACGACTGGTGCATTTCGCGCCAGCGGTACTGGGGCCCGCCGATCCCCATCATCTACTGCGAAGGGTGCGGTCCCGTTCCGGTGCCGGAAGATCAGTTGCCGGTGGTACTGCCGGATCTCGAGGATTTCCGTCCTGACGACTCGGGCGTCTCGCCACTCGCGCGACACACCGACTGGTATCACGTACCCTGCCCGCAGTGCGGCAAGCCGGCGCGTCGCGAGACGGATGTTTCCGACACTTTCCTCGATTCGGCGTGGTATTACCTGCGCTACCCGAGCACCGATTTCGACGATCGCGCGTTCGATCCGGATCGCACCAGGCGCTGGCTCCCGGTCACGAACTACATCGGCGGGAACGAGCACGCCGTGCTTCACCTGCTCTACTCGCGCTTCATCACGATGGTCCTGCACGATGCCGGGATGCTTGGCTTCGAGGAGCCGTTCAAGCGCTTTCGCGCGCACGGCCTGATCATCAAGGAAGGCGCCAAGATGTCGAAATCGAAGGGGAACGTGATCAACCCCGACGAATACATCGCGCGCTGGGGTGCCGATACCCTTCGGACCTACCTGATGTTTCTCGGTCCGTATCAGGAAGGGGGCGACTTCCGCGACTCCGGCATCAGCGGGCCGCGGCGCTTCCTCGATCGCGTCTGGGATCTCGTCACCGATGCCGCACATCCCGATGCGCGCCGCGCCGAAATCCATCGCGACGTGCTCATCAAGTGGCACCAGACCAAGAAGCGTGTGGCGAGCGGGCTCGATGACCTGCACTACAACACCGCCATCGCCGCGCTGATGGAACTGGTTAACACGCTGCGCGAGCAGAACTGTGTTGAATCTCGGGTCGTGGCCGAACTCGTCCAGATGGTCGCACCGTTTGCACCGCACTTTGCCGAAGAGTGCTGGGAACGCCTTGGCCACACGACCTCGGTGTTCGACTCCACCTGGCCGTCGTTTGACGAAGCGCTCACGATGACCGATGAAATCACCATCGTCGTGCAGGTGAACGGCAAGGTGCGCGGCACGCTCACGGTGGCCCGCGACGCCGACGAAGCGCTCATTCGTGAGCGAGCGGCCAACGACGAAAACGTGAAGCGCCACCTGGAAGGGATGACGATTCGAAAGGTGGTGTATGTGCCCGGGCGGCTCGTGAACTACGTCGTCGGCTAGCGCGCCCATGTCCCACGTCCCAAGTCCCGCGTCCCTCTCCTTCGACCAGTTTCTCGCCGTCGACATCCGCGTCGGCCGCATCGTCGCGGCGCGCTTCAACCCGGCTGCCATCAAGCCCGCCTTCCATCTCGAAGTGGACTTCGGTCCGGAACTCGGCGTCAAGCACTCGAGCGCACAGCTCACCGTCCACTACACCGAAGCGGCGCTCGTTGGAAAACTCGTGGTGGCAGTGGTCAACTTTCCGCCGAAGCGGATTGCCGGCGTGAAGAGCGAGGTGCTGGTGCTGGGGGTTCCCGATCCGGACGGCGCGGTCGTGCTGCTCAGTCCGGATCAGGATGTGCCGCTCGGCGGCCGGATGTTCTAGGGGAGCTTCTTTCCTTCCAGGTGCGTCTTCAGGCGCCGCAAATCCTGTTCGGACAATGCGCGAAAGAGCGCGATCGACATCTTCGACGTAAAGCTGAGGAGTGCCCCGCCGACCTTGCCGCCCGTATCGCCCCGCTCCGTCTTCAGTGAATCAAGTGTCGGCGATGCGATCGTGCTGACCACCGTCGTGGAATCGCCAGTGGCGACGAGCGAGTCGCGGCGCGTCGCGAAGACGAAGCCGGTCGAATCGCTGCGAATCTGCATCACCAGCAATTGGCCCGGCTCGACCTGGCTCACCAGATAGCTGAACTTCTGCCCGCCAGTTTTTCCGGTTTCGATGCGAAGGGTATCTCCGGCAGCGACCATGCCATGGTGCTTTCCTGTGATCTTGTTCCCTTCCGTCATCCACGCCGACATCGAGTCGGCGTCGGCCAGCGAAGCAAAAACGCGCTCAGGCGTGCCAGGCATCGTCACTGCGGCCGAGGCACCGGCCGACGTGATCTTCCGGTATTGAACATAGATCAGCCCTGCTACGAGCAGTACGAGGGCCAGCACTGCTCCGATAATCCACTTCCACATGAGGCGATACTCCAAGGTGTGTTGCGGGGAGAAACCTAGTTGAGCGCTGGAACTAAGGCCTAAGGCCGAAGGCCTAAGGCCTAAGGCCAAAGACTGACCAGCAGGCTTAGGCCTTAGGCCTTCCGCCTTTGGGCTTTCGCCGCCATGCAACCTGCGACCCATTCCCCCCGTCTGGCATCTATACTCTTGTGATGACTAGAGCCCTGACTATGGACGCCATGTCCCTCCCCGATGCCGATGCCGTGATTGCCAGGGCAAGGCTTGGCGATCCCGTCGCCCTCGAGGCCCTCTACCGGGCCTACTCGACGCCAGTGTACAACCTGTCGCGCCGGATCTGCCGCACCACCGAAGACGCCGAAGATATCCTGCAGGAGACCTTCTTCGAGGTGTGTCGTAGTATTCGCAACTACCGTGGCGATGGCTCGATCTGGGGCTGGATTCGGTCGGTTGCCTCCAGCAAGGCGCTGATGCGGCTCCGCCGGAACAAATACCGCGACACTGACGAGCTGCATGACGAGATCGCTCCGGCCAGGGGGGCATCCAATGCCCTCCGGATGGACCTCGAGACCGCCATGGCCAGGCTTTCGGACACCGCCCGGGCGGTCGTCTGGCTCCATGATGTCGAGGGCTATACCCACGAGGAAATTGCCGGCCAGATGGGAAAGACGGTCTCGTTCTCGAAGTCGCAGCTCGCTCGCGCCCATTCGCGGCTGCGGACCTGGCTGGGCGAGGAGGCCCTCGCATGAGCACCCATCTCGAGATGGCTCAGTTGGTCGCCCTGCGCGATGACGATCGTAGTGAACCGGGTATGGCAGCGGCGCTCGATCACTTTGGCTCGTGCATTCACTGCCAGTCGGAGCTCGAGCGGCTGCACCAACGGACCGCGCGGTTGCGGGCGCTGCCGTCGCTCGCCCCGGCGACGGACGAATTTCCGGCGGTCCGCGCCCGCATTACAGTGGAGCGTAAGCGCCGGTCACGTGGCGCGGCCTCGATCGGGCTGGCCATCGCGGCAACCGCGCTCTTCGCCATCATCACCCGCGACATCGTGCACCCGAAGCGCCTCGATGCCGAACAGGTGCTCCAGAGCGAAATGTCGCAGTCGCAGCGGCTCGAACAGGCGCTGCATCAGTGGCACTCCGATCAGCGGGTCATCGACGGGCATACTGCCGTCGTGGTGATCCAGTTGGAACGGAAGATTGCCCAGCTCGATGCCCAGCTCGCGGCATCGGTCAGCGGAGAGAGCGCGGCTCCGATCGAGAGCCAGATCAAGCTGTGGCGCGAGCGCGTCGGCTTGATGAATGCCCTGGTCGAAGTGCAGGTCACCAAGACAAGCAACGTGGGTCTCTGAAGAGACTCGCCCTGAAGGAGTACTGAAGATGCGCAGCCTCATTGCATTGGGTCTTACCGTCTGCCTGGCAGCACCTGCCGCGGCACAGACTGAAGTGATCATTCGCCGTCCAGGTCAGCAGGACCAGGTCATCCGCCTCGATAGCGCCCGCACACGCGCCGCGGTGTCAAAGGCCACGGCGGAATTGGAGCAGGCCACCACGATGCTGAAGCGGCGCCTCAGCGAGCTGCCGATGCAGACGTACAACCTCAAGCTCGATACTGATCCGGTGCGACTCAAGACCCTCGCGCTCAAGGACGCCGAGATCGGCAGGCAACAGCTCCACGAGTTGGTGCAGCCGCTGATGCGCACCATCGAAACCGCTCGCCGTCAGCCGCATCTCGGCATTGTGGTTTTCACTGCTGCCCGCCCGGAGAGCGACAAGTTCGGGGCGTATATCAACGCGGTGACTCCCGGCAGTCCGGCCGACAAGGCGGGAATCGTCGCCGGCGACATCATTGCACGGATCGCCGGCAAGTCGCTCACCGAAAAGACCTCGTCCGACGACTCCAATCCCGGACTCCGGCTGATTTCGCTCATCGCGACGCTGCCCGTCGGGAAGCCGGTCGACGTGGAACTCCGGCGCGGCAGCCAGACGGTGAACGTCAAGGTGACGCCAAACGATGAGCCGGGCACCTTTGCGAGGATCGCGCCGAGCATCGCAAACATCCAGCGGCTTCCAACTGATCGCAGCAATGGCGACATCATGCTCCGCACGATGCCAGCAATGCCTTCGATGGGACAGCAGTTCGAGGCCTTCACCAATGGCAATGGCGACTTGGCCTATGCGTTCGGCGGCAATGGATTGCTCGCAAACTTCGAACTCGCCCCAGTCAACCCGAAACTCGGCGCCTACTTCGGCACGAGCGAGGGCGTGCTGGTGGTCAACAATCGGATGCTCGAGGAACGAGCGGTTGCCGGCGGCGCGATCCGCGGGACCGGTGGTGCTGCTGCGGGCGGTGCTGCGGCAGGTCGCATCGGGGCTCAAACGGACAGCCAGCGCGCCCAGATGTCCGTTCGGCCCCGTGAGGCGATGGCCTGCGATACCACCGGCGGCGCGGGCAACACCACGATCCGCTGCCGCGGTACGGGCGGCACGGTGACCTATCTTGGCGGAACTCCTGGCATGGCAGTCACCGGGCGCCGGATCCCGCCAGTCAACATTCCGCTCGAGCCGGGCGACGTGATCGTGTCGGTTGACGGGCGAAAAGTCACGTCGCCGTCGCAACTGATGAAGATCGTCGGCACCTACGATCGCAACGACGAGTTCAAGCTCCAGATTCTGCGCCAGAAGCGGGCGGAGACGGTGACTGTCAAGATTCCGTGATGGGGTGGGGAAGGTGAAAGGTGAAAGGTGAAAGGGGGTTCCGTCCGAAACGACGGGCCCCCTTTCACCTTGCACCGTACACAAATCCCCCCGCCAGCCTAATTTCCCCTCATGTCCCGCCGAACCCTGCTCTTCACACGCGCCCTCATGCTTCGCTGCCCCAATTGCGGTGGCCGCCACGTGCTGCGCCATTGGCTCGCCATGAACGCGGAGTGCCCGGACTGCGGCCTCGTGCTCGCCGTCGGCAATCGGCCCGGGGCCTATATCCTCAACATTGCGATGGCCGAGTTGGTGTTGCTGGTGATGCTGGCGACGGTAACGATTCGCACCTGGCCCAATCCGCCATATGATTTGCTGCAGTGGCTTGCACCACTGTTGATGCTCCTGATGCCGCTGCTCTTCTACCCGTTTTCGAAGATTCTGTTTGTGGCGATGGACCTGGCGTTGTACCCGGATGGGGCGCCGGATGCGCTCGTGCATGGCACTGCTTCGAGGCCTAAGCCATAAGGCCTAAGGCCTAAGTGTATGCCCTAGGCCTTTGGCCTTAGGCCTTGGGCCCTTGACCATCACCCCACCGCTTCCACCCAATCGCCACCACCATCCACGCCGCCACCGCCGCCACCGTCACGTCACTCAGAAAGTGCGCCTGCGCCGCGACCCTCGACCACGCACACCCTGCCGCCAGCACGAGCCATATCACCGAAGCCTTCGGGTAGAGCCGGCAAAGCACCCAGGCGCCACTGAAGGCCACCATGGCGTGACTGCTTGGCAGTCCGAATTCGGCCCCGTGAAATGGCCGATCGGCGAATGCACGAAAGACATACGCCCCGTCATGAAGTCCGGGCCGTTCGCGTCGCACCAGTACTTGCAGTACTGCGCAGAGAATGGCCGAAACGGTCGGCACCAGCGCGAGGAGTAGGGCCGGCCTGCGTTCGCGCGTCTGCAGCCAGAGGGCGACGCCGAGCAGGAGCCAAATCGGAAGAAAGCCGACGGTCCGCAGCATTCGTCCAAGATCATGATCGTACACGTCCAGCTTGACCACATGTTGCCACGCCCAGCGATCTCCCAAGTGTGCAGCAAGGATCGCAGCCACGGCGATCAGGGCAATCCGGGTGTTGGGGCGCATGGATGCAATATATTCGTGGCCATGCGCTACATCTCATTGTGTGTCTTGCTTGCTGCGGCCCCCGTTGCGGCGCAGGATATTCCGCCATACGTGCCGGCAAACCCTGTCCTTGCTTCGCGCAGCGCGCTGTACGCACAGCCGTTCATCTCGCGTCACACCGGATGGCAGCTCCGGTTTGTCGCGGATTACTACAATGCAGTGGAAGTGGCCCAGAGTCCGACGGACCCCGTGCGCCAGACGATCTTCGATGCGGAAGTATTGCAGGGAGACCTCTGGGCCATGCGTGATCTCTCCTCCCGAATATTTGTCGTTGCCAATGTGCCGATTCGCGGTGGCTACGATGGCTTTCTCGACGGCTTCCTCAACTGGTATCACAAGGTCATTCACCTCGGCGTGCCCGCTCGGGATGAGCTACCTGTCAATCATTTTCAGTGGTCTTTCTCACTTCCTGACACCACGGTGAATCGTGCGAAGCCGGGCACATTCTTCGGGGATGTGCGGGCAGGAGTTGGTGTCCGCTTCGGACAGTCGGAATTGATTGGTTCGGTGACCTTGCCCACGGCTTCCGTCAACGACGACGGTTGGACGCGGCATGTTGTCGGTACGTCGATCGCACTCACCACGGAGCTGGCGCGGACATCCCGCGTCGTGCTCGATGCCAGTGGCAGCGCCGGTTATACGCCAACCCACGGCGCGCTCGCCAAGTACCAGCGCAGCACGTTCGTGAGTGGACTCGTTGCGGGGCGATGGCGCTTTGCTGGACGTCAGGCGCTCTTCAGCACGATCTGGGCGCAATCGGCCAGCGGGAAAGGCACTGGATTCATGGCAGTGGACGACCCCGAAGTGACCATGGACGCAGGGCTCTTGTTGATGCCGTGGAAGCATGGCCCGGAGCTGCAGATCGGGATGACGCAGGACCTGATGCCGAAAGGTCCGTCGATGGATGTGGGGTTTGTGCTGGGAGTGCGGTGGTAGGGAGGCCTAAGGCCTAAGAGAATTTGTCTTAGGCCTTAGGCCTTAGGCCTCTACGCAATTCCATCCTCCGCCCCCGCCCCAAACAAAAACTGCTCCATGTTCTTCAACAGGAACTCCCGCGACTTTGGCTGGTGCGGCACCAGTGCATAGTGATTGATCAGTTGCTGCTGCGTCTTGAGCCACTCCGCCCAGCAGTTCTTGCAGATCGTGTCGAAGATCCGGGCTCCGAGATCGTTGCCGAATGGCCGGAACGCCTGCCGCTCCCCCACAAGACCGCACCGCACGCACTGGATGGTGTTCATTGCGCGAAAGGTAGCGACCTCACTCGCCGCGCTTGAGCGCCTTCACTCCGCTCGAGGTGCCAAGGCCGGCGGCCCCGCCAACCAGAATCGCGGTTCCGGCACCGACCAGCGGCAGGATTGCCACCACCGGCAGCAGGACCACTGTCGCTGCGATCCACGTGATCCAGGGCGCGAGGGGGTGCCGCACCGCGTCAACGAAGCGGAGGCGGTTCCGGACGTACTCCCGAGCGAGCCCAAAGGCGAAGATTGCCCCGGCCCCGGTCACGAGCAGGCCGATCAATGAGAACAACCCCGCAAAGAAGTGGAACATCGCTACCCCACCGGCTTGAGTTGTGTTTCAGTACGCAACAATGCCTGGGAAAGATTCATCGCCGGAAGAGGTAGGCCACCTTCATGAAGAAGCCGTCCTGGGTCCGTTTCAGGTTCCGGAAGGTGAGGGCATCCTCGCCGTCTAGGGTCGAGCCGTAGCCAAGGAAGACCACGGTCCCAGGATGCGGCTGGTAGGAGGCGAGCCAGTCCATTCGAAGTTCGTTCGTTTCTTTGGCCGCCGCGACGGCGCCGTTGATGTAGATCGGGCGCGCTGAGAGCGGGTCGACAAGCGCGGCCTGACGCTGCGACCGATACTGCGCGACCACCCGGAAGAAGAGAGACCGGTTGGGTTGCACCTCGACTTTGAGCCGCGGAAGGACGGTGCGGCCGAACTCCGAACCGTCACTCGACCGCCGGAGTCGTGAGTAGGCGAGCGTGCCGAACACCCGGACCGTATGGGTCGGTCGAACGGTGAGCGATGCGTTGACATTAAGCGCCGTTCCCTGCGTGGCCTCGGGGAAGATCGGAACGGTGCCACCACCCACCCCGAACGACGCCTCGTAGTGCTGAAAGAGCGGCGTGGTCACCGTCACGTTTCCGCCGAGTGCGTCGAAGACGCCGCTTGTGGGCGCGAACGGGACCAGCTGGAAGGAACTGATGCCCTGCGGCGGCAATCCATACGCCGCATACGCCACGGGATCGAATCGTGTGAACGCGCTGCTGAGTGCCCCGTTCACGTTCCAGCCACCGCGCAACCGCAGCGAAACGTTGCCATCGACGTCGCCTTCGATCGGTCGGTTTCCCGGAAAGTCGTTGTATCGCCACACCCGCGGGATGCCGCCGAACACCGTGAACTGTTCGATCAGCGCGCCGCGAACGCCGTACCATGAAAAGCGGTTGTATCCGTGAGCCATCACCACACCGGTGCGCGGCACGAAGCCGCTCTGTGCCGAAAACGCCGAGTCGATCGCCGTCACCTTGTAGTTGAAGCCCCACGCCCGTCCGGTGCGATCGTATTCCAGTTCAAAGAGCGGCGCGGTGCGGCTGGCGCCCGTGCTCGAATCACGCGTTGTCGATCCCGCGACTTGCGCGGCCACGTAGTAGACGCCGCCGAACAGAATGCGTGTGTCGGCCGAGGCCACGCGATTGTAGGCGCCGCCCTGCTCGCGATCGGTCACGGTGAATCCCGCCACCGAACTCTCGCCGATATCGCGCCGCACACGGGTGATATTGGCCAGCACGTCTGAGGCACCAGTCACCTTGTCGAGCGCCGAAAGGTGCGCCACCGTCCATGGACCGAACTTGCCGGTAAACTTTGCTCCCGCCGCCGGATCGGTAATGGTGCGCGTGTAGACAATGTTGTTGGGTGACGCGAAGAGCTCGATCCCCTCGAGAAAGAACGGCCGTCGCTCGGGATAGAAGAGTGCGAAGCGCTGATTGATCGTCACCAGCCCTGCGTCCGATTCTACCTGCGAAAAATCGGGGTTGATCGTTCCGTCGAGCGTGAAGTTGGTGAACCCGAGTCGGAAGTTGCCGCCAACATCCACCTTGGCGTCGCCACGATCGAACGTGCCATCGGGGAGGAGGGCGCCCGGCAGCTGCGCGGTGACCTCGGGTTGCAACTCGGTCACCACACCGCGATGAATGCCGTGAATGCCGGTGATCGTCCCCGACTGCGCCAGGAAAGACTCACTTGCTCGCCGCACGTCAGTCCAGGTGTCTTCATATCCGGTGCGCTGAGTAATCCGGTCGACATTCAGTCCCCACGTCTGCTCATCACCTCCCGCGTAACGCAGTGACTTGAATGGAATGCGCATCTCGACCATGTATCCGAACGAGGTGCGCCGCCCCTTGGTCTGGTACTGGAAGTCGGGATTCCGGTCGATCGTCCCCGACGTGAACGAACTCGCCGAGAACCCTCCCTCGGTGCGCACGCCATCATCCTGCACCCCGAGCGGATTACTCCCGAAGAAGTAGGCGCGGCGGTGGTCGTTGAAGGTGTCGAGGTAGACCATCACCTCGTCCTCGCTCGCAATGTTGTCGCGCGTGGCCGAGGTGGCGTGGACCAGTCCGGGTTCGCGATCGTAGGCGAGGATGCCGAAATGGATAGCCGTAGGGGAGTACCATACCAGCACCACCGTGGAGTCTTCAGCCGGACGGCCATCCACCGGGCGATACTGCTTGAACCCACTGAGCCGGGCTGCCTGTTGCCATACCGGTTCGTCGAGCGAACCATCGATCACGATCTCGGATTCGACACGCGGAATCTTGACCGACTGCGCCTGGAGCGCGGTCACGAAGGCGAATGGCAGGAGGAGCGACAGTTTCATGGCGGGGAAGATAGAAGGGGGACACGAGACACGGGACTCGGGACGCGGGACGTGAAAAGAGGGGCCCCGATCAACGAGGCCCCTCTTCCGCGTCCCGCGTCCCGTGTCCTCTACTCGTACCGCAGCGCTGTAATCGGATCCATGCTCGCGGCGCGCTTCGCCGGCCAGAGGCCGAAGAACAACCCGACCAGCCCCGAGAAGGCAAACGAGGAGATGATGGCCACCGGCGAAATCACCGTGGTGGTGCCGTATTGCTTGCTCACAAAGATCGACGATCCCACGCCGATGAGGATGCCGATCGTGCCGCCGGAGATGCACAGCACGAGCGCCTCGATCAGGAACTGCAGCAGGATGGTGAACCGGGTGGCGCCGAGCGCCTTGCGGATACCGATTTCCTTGGTGCGTTCCGTCACCGAGACGAGCATGATGTTCATGATGCCGATACCGCCAACCATGAGCGAGACTGCGGCGATCGAGAGCAGCAGCGTGGAGAACGTCTCCGCGGTCTGCTGCTGGGTGGCAAGAATGTCGCGCGGCGACCGGATCTGAAAGTTGTCGTCCTGACCTGGGCGAAGCTTGTGCTGCTTGCGCAGCACGCGCTCGATATCCACCATCCCTTGCTCCAGCGGCAGCTTGTCGCGCACGATCACCGAAATCGAGCGAAGTCGGTCGGTACCGAACACGCGGTATCGCGCCGTGCTCAGGGGGATCAGGATCTGTTCGTCCGGATTCTGGAATCCCTGCGCGCCCTTGGCACTCAGTACGCCGATGATCTCGAACGGAATCTGGCGGATGGTAATTGTCCGGCCGATCAGCGCCGCCCCATTCGCATTGAGCAGTTTCGGCACGTCGGAACCGATCACGGCATAACGCTGGCGCGCGGCATCATCGCCGTCGGTGAAGTTCCGGCCCGAAGTGATCGTGTAATTGTGTGACGACACATAGTTGGCCGTGGTGCCAACAATGCTCGTATTGATGTTGCTGTTGAGGTAGATCACCTGCTGGTTGCGCGACAGCTCCGGCACCACATCAGTGAGCGTCGTGGCCTCGGCCTTGAGCGCGTCGGCATCGGCCACATACATCGCGGCACGATCGGCCGTGGCGGCACCCATGCTGAAACCCTGGCCCGGATTGATCGTCACCAGGTTGGCGCCGAGCGAATTGATCCGGTCCTGCACTGCCTTCTGGGCGCCGCTGCCCATCGCCACGACCGTGATCACGGCGGCGACGCCGATGATGACGCCGAGCATTGTGAGCGCCGCGCGCAGCTTGTTGGCGCGGATACTCCCGAATGCGACGCGAATCGTTTCGCCGAGTAGCATTACGGTCCGCCCCTTCCGCGACCACCGCCGCCGCCACCACCGCCCGCCGCGCCACCCGCGGCACCGCCGGCCGTCGTACCTGCCGGCTTGACCTGGCCCGGGAGGCCGGAATTCTGGCTCATGCGTGCCTGCATCTGTGCCTGCTGCTGCACCAGCGAAGCGCTCGGCAACAGCAGCACCGAATCACCTTCAACCAGCCCCATCTTGACCTCGGAGAAATCGAGATCGGTGAGGCCGGTCTGGATATACACCGGCCGCGGCTTTCCGGCCTTCATCGTGAAGACGATGTAACGACCACCAAAGCTGTAGTCCGTCTTGCCACCGCGTCCACCACGTCCACGGCCACCACCGCCAGCGCCACCCATACCGGCCGCAGCCGCGTCGGCACCACCACCGCCGCCGTTGTTGCCGCGCCCTGCGCCGCCACCAGCGTTACCGCCGCCCTGACGTCCGCCGCCATTTCCTGCGTTGGTGCTGTCGCCGCCGTTCCGTCGGCCACGGCCGCCGCCACCGTTGCCGGCGCTGCTGCTGT
>Ga0163162_10003101_pt1 | contig 15864 bp, 16 predicted proteins | sample S55metaG_FD_115310 | JGI IMG/M metagenome (GOLD analysis project Ga0163162, IMG submission 115310) | Switchgrass rhizosphere microbial communities from Kellogg Biological Station, Michigan, USA - S5-5 metaG | ecosystem: Host-associated > Plants > Roots > Rhizosphere > Soil | place: USA...
GGCTGTGTTGGGCACCCGCCCGTCGAGCGATTTCATGAGTGCAGCGCCGGTTGCGGCTTCGGCCCCGTCCACGGTCATGCCGGCCGGCAAGGATAACTCCGATCAGGCGCCGCCGGTGGACACCTCCTATCAGGATTTCCGCGATGACAGTCGTCCTGCGGGCCCGCGCATCGTGCCGGATGAGGCGAACAATGCGCTGCTCATCTATGCGACCGGCGAGCAATATGAGACCATCCGCGAGCTGCTCGATAAGATTGATCATCCCGTACCTCAGGTTCTGATCGAGGCGACGCTCGCCGAGGTCACGCTCAGCAATGATCTGAGCTATGGTGTGGACTGGCAAAAGCTCGATAACAAATCGACGTTCACGCTGAGCAGCAATGGGAGCGGCACCCCCGCCTCGATCTTTCCGGGCTTTTCCTATTCTTACATCGGAACGACCGCGCGCGCCGTTCTCAACACCTTGCAGTCGAAGACCGACGTGAAAGTGCTCTCGGCGCCGCGGCTGCTCGTGCTCAACAATCAGACCGCCTCATTGCAAGTGGGCGATCAGGTGCCCTTGGTCACGCAGCAGGCGCAAAGCGTGTCGGCAGCCGGCGCGCCGATCGTCAACACGCTCGAGCTTCACGATACCGGCGTCATTTTGAAGGTGACGCCGCATGTCAACGAAAGCGGCGCGATCGTGCTCGACATCGCCCAGGAGGTGAGCGACGCCGTGCCGACCACCACGTCGGGCATCTCATCACCGACGATACAGCAGCGCAAGCTTGCCAGCACCGTCGCCACCCGATCGGGGCAGATGGTGGCACTGGGAGGGCTGATCCGTGACCGGGTCACCAAAACCAAGTCGGGCATTCCGATCCTGAGCCAGATCCCACTTTTGGGTGGCGCATTCGGGACGCATGACCGCACGGGCGCGCGCACGGAACTGATCATCCTGCTGACGCCGACCGTGATGCGCTCGCCCGAAGAAACCACCGCCGTCGCCAATGAGGTCATCGATCATCTGGATGCGGTGCGCCCATTGGTCGAGCGTGCTAAAATGAGGCAGATCGGTGCTCCGCCCCCGAAAGGATGAGCGAGGATTTATCCTGGTGGGCGCGATCTGGCTATTGATGCTGTGCGCCTCGATCGCCGCGATTCTCATGCTGCGCGGGTTGAACGAGGGCAAAGCCGCCAAGACCCAGGCGACCTCGATGGCGACGCGTTTTGCACTCGAAAGCGCCATCGAAACGGCCGCGGCGGAAATCCTGTTCAACGGCCAGCGAAGCCATTGGGCGCTGCTTCCGGCCGAAAAGGCAGTGCCGATTTCCGATCGAGCAATCCAGGTACGCGTTTCCAATGAAGTGGGGCGGCTGGATCTCAACGATGCAAGTCCGGAGGAGGTCTCGTCGGCGCTTCAAGGCTTTGGTTTCACCGCGGCCGAGCGCCAGCCGCTGCTGGATGAGCTGCAGCGCCGGCATATCGCCAATCATCGTCTGCAGACATGGGCGGAGGTGCCGATGATCCTCGCGAAACTCCCGGCGGATCGTCTCCGAACCACATGCTTCGTTCCGGAACTGACGCTTTATTCGGGCCTCGCCGCACCAAGGCCCAATCAGGTCTCGCCGGAGCTTGGGCATGCATTGGGGCTCGCTACGTCCGCAGAACCCGCTACGCCGGATCCCGGTTCGGCATTGCGGTTCGAAGCCGTCTCGCAGGATGGCGCGAGGCTGCTTGAGGTTCTCAGAATTACCGGCACGATCGGACGGCCGGTCACGATATTGCGGCGCGAGTTCAACCCCGCCTGCGCGAGCGGCACATGATCATCGTGCGATCAGCCAGAACTGGAGCGATGGCGGCGTCAGCCGCGAGCCGACCAGCGAAAGCAGCGCCGTTCGGCGGAGGCGGTCAATGACGTTTGCGCAGGTGGACGAGTGGATGATCGCGAAAGGTCGGGCCGAACCGGCTAAACCAGTCGTGGCCATTCCATCACTCAGGGAACTGAATGGCCGATGGGCGATCTCCCGAAAAAGCATCGCCGTGACGGGCTCGATCATCGTTCATCTGTTGCTGCTCTGGTTTTTCGTAAACCGGCTCGTGGGCGAGGCGCCGGCCCATCGTGTCGCCGGGGAAGGCTCGTCCTTGGCGGTGTTCAACCTCGCCAATGCCAACGACGATGCGAAAGAAAGTGCGTCAAAGTCCGAGTCCGCTCCGGCCAAGCAAACGAAGAGCGAAGTAGCGTCGGTTCCCCCGCCACCCATGGAATGGAAGCTTTCGACAATCTCGGTAGCGTCGGTTCCTAGCACGTCAACCGGATCAACTGCATCCAATATGTCCGCAGGGTCCACACCATCAGGAGGCGGGGGATATGATCCTTATGCCGGAGCAACCCCGCTACCTCTCATACCCTCCCCCACTGCAGGTCTTGCATCCGGCGCTGACCCAGCGGCCGGTCCTGGCTCTGATCCGATCATCATCGATCAGGACACGCTGCGCATGATTCGCACAATTGCTCGTCAATATGCCCGACCCGCTACCCGGGTTCAGCTCATTTTGACGATTGGCAGGGAGGGGGCTCTGCGTAATCTCAAGATTTCCGGAACACGTTCCGAGGCCGAGGTCGAGCGCAGGATCAGCGATTTTCTGAGGGATCGACATCTGATCGAAATCAAAGCGTCACTTCCAAATCCCGAAGTGCGAACGCTTGAGTTATGATGTCGCGTGGGACCCGCTTTCCCTAAGCGAAATGAAATACAAGAGCTCTCAATAACCTTGCGTTGCTACGACAAGCCGGTCGAGAATCCTGCCGATTTCCTGACCATAGCTTGCTCTGGAAATCCGATAGCAAGCGCGAACATTTAAACGTTGTGATGCCGGCACATGATTCAACATGCAGCACTGCAACATAGAATACCGCGAAATAAATCAAATTATAGTTCACTGCGTCTTGCACACCTAATACTTAAAATATCAAAACCAAATCTCTTATGAATATTAAAATAAGAAGATCCTAGGATATTTGTAGATCAGGCAACGATAACATGGAGATCGACATGGCTGCCCCCTACAATCTTGCTCCTAACAGCCAGTGGGAAATTTGCTCTGGATTATCTTATGATACTCGATATCTTGCTAATGGCACCGGACAAATGCCTACAGCAAATGTGCTGAGCTACACGGTTAATACTAACAAACCTATCATCACGGTTGGTTCTATACCTACGGATCTCAAAGTCGGAGATTGTGTGAAGTTGAGTGGCGGCACAGCCCAGCAAGTTATGAAAGATTATGTCATGCGTATTACCGCTATCAATACGGTAGCTAAAACGATAACGGTTCTGCTTCCTCGGAACTTACAACCAACCGCGAGCGGCACGTCGACGCTTGCGGCGGTAAATATAGGTTGCAATGCCGGTTCAGTTGGCACGGGGGACTCCGCAGACGGGTGGAAGAAGCACACGTCGACGATCTGCTGGCGGGAGGATAATCCGGGCAATCTCGCGGGCGGCTCGAACTATGCGATGGCGTTCAAAAAGGGCATCTCGGGCCAAGAATATATGTATACCGAAATCGACGCCAGACGTTACCGCGGGGCGCAGCTTGTATTCGGGGTAGCCATTTTTCAGAGCATCCGTTCAGGGTCAGGCACATGGCAAGCCTATTTCAACAGCGATGGGACGGGAGGTGGAGTCCAACTATCTGCTGCCGCTTCCACCACCGCTGGGTATCAATGGCTGGAACTCGCTTATCATGTTCCTCAAGATGCGACTTTCATTCAGGCGGGGGCTTACTTTAATGGAGCACTGAATGACGTATATTATGCCGCAAATCCAGTTCTGACCATCGGAACGACTATTGGCTCATTCAATTATGTGAAGCCGAGAGAAGATGCCTTCATCCCGCTCGTCAAGGTAGAACCGGCGCCCTATATAAATGCCAGCATCACTTTCCCGTCTTCTGGCGCCATTCCGGGGCTCGGCTATTATTATGACGAAGATATGCACGCTGCGACAGGTATGCAGGTTGCTCCTACCGTCAAGGTACTCAAAGGTAACCAGGAGGGAATCAACACCAATGCCGTGCAGACCGGCACTGGCGGCAGCCGTCTCATAGCGTGGTCTGATAAGTCGGCAGATCCGATAAAGCTTGGAAACTTTCTTCCCCAATACGCTACCAACGTTAAGAGCTTCTCTCCCGCGCGCATTGTGCTGGATGGCAACGGCAAATGTGTCGCGGTTGACGGGATCGCGAGTGATAGCTGGACCAACGTGTCCATAGACTTTGACGAATTCGTGTTGTCGTAGCCAGGGTGCTGTTCGACGTTGGAGACGTCAGGTTTGCAATTCCACAGCGACGCTCCTTCATAGCTCGTAAAGGTCTCGAAAGCGCGTTGAAGTGGCAATGCAGAGTTTGCTTTCGCCATTAGCCCATGACGGAGGTATAGGGAGCGAGCAAGTTCGTTATAAGGGCAGTCTCCATATACCTCAAAGGAACCAGATCCGACTGCCCGACATGATGAGCGGATAGAGATTATTTCCGGACAGTTGGCTTGATATACTGCTCGTAGAACATAGCGATATTCGCCAGGAACTGCTTGGAAATATCCTTGGCTTCATAGGTGGTTGAGCGCTTCGATCCTTCGATCTTGATGGCCACCGAGGTGGCGGAAGCCAGCGCTGCCATGTCTTCCAATGCGATCGAGATGGTCCCGGACTCCGTGAAGGATGACGAAGCTGAGTGAGTCACGCTGTTATAGCTGATTTTGTCGCCGACGTCGGTGGACGCATTTTCTACTGGCACGGAGATGAGCTTACCATTGTCCAGCAGGAAACTGACTCGCTCGAGGGTTCCGAGAGCGTTGTACGAACCGTACAGCGTGTCGTCGCTGGCTAAGTTGGTCAGCGCGAAGCCCACGCTCAGAACCTCGCCATTGGTGCGCGACTTGATCACGAGCGGATCAAGGTAGATGCCCTCTGCACCGATATCCAAGCCACCCCCAGGCGACTTCTTGGAAACCCGGTTGTTCCGTCCGGAAATAGATGTTGTCGGGCGATCGGAGAAGCGATCGTCGCTTTGGCTAACGCTGAACTTACCGGGGCCGAATATTCCGGGTCCGAACAAACTTTGAGCCATGGACGGCGCGGCATTCGTCAGCACCAGTCCGGACAACGCGACACTGATCAGCCTGCGTAAGTTCCGACCATTCCTATTGTGCACGCGCTTGCCCCGCTGCTCGGTCCCCATCCGCCCTATAGGGACTATAGTCCCTGGTGACTATAGTCATTCTTTCTACGCATCTGCGGAATGGATGACTGGCGGGTGCTCCTGGGCAAGAATGTACGACGACTGCGGCTGCAGCGCGGGCTGAGCCAGGAGAAACTCGCGGTGGATTCAAATATCGATCTCACCTATCTGGGCGGTATCGAGCGCGGGCGGCGCAATCCGAGTTTGATGGTGATGGTACGGATTGCGACGGCATTGTCGGTGCCGCTGCCTGACCTTCTTGCAAGTGAAGCGTCGTTAGCTGTTCCTGAGAAAGCCTAGGATTCGGTCCGCCATTCCGGCCACTCCTTCGTCCACCCCTTTGGTTCGAACCATCACAAGTTGGCCAAGAACCCGATCGTAAGGGAAGTGCGTACCTATTGCCTTTCGGCTGCCGTTTGGGATTGCCGCCGGTGCCTTAGCTGATCAGTCTTTCGGCATGACCAGATCGACATGGCTTACTCCTAGCGCGGTGGCCAGCTCGTAAAGCGTGACGATAGTAGGGTTGCGCCGCCCGCTCTCAAGCCCGCTCAGATATTGCTGGCTCAACCCTGAAAGCTCAGCCAGCCGCTCCTGCGTCATGCCCTTCTCTTTTCTGATCCGGGCAGCATTGCGTCCGACGAGCTTGCGCATGTCCATGCGCAAGGCATTGGCCTTCGCCTCAATAGGAGTTTATCAACTATAATATGTAAGAGGGCATCGATCGATTTTGGGGGTGATTGCATGGCAGGTGAATTGTCGTGGGAAGAGGCGATACTGACGGTGCTGCGCGAAGCGGGCGGGATGATGCGCTATACGGAGATCGCCGAACAGATCGCAGCGCGCGCGCTCAAGAAAAGTGCTAATCCCGCGGCCAATGTGGCTGCCACGTTGAGCCGCTCAATCCGCGAGGGAGAATCTCCTTTTCTGAAACTGGGCAAGGGCGAGTACACGCTTAAGAGCAACATCGAGACCGGCCCCCGCAACGAGCTCGAACCGACACCCCTTGAAGAGGTCGTGCAGGATGAGCCGGAGACTGGCGCGCTCATGGCGTTCGGTATGTATTGGCAGCGCGAGCAGGTAATCTGGTCCGGCCGCCCACGATTGTTGGGACGGCAAAGCCTTGGCGCATCCAACGTCAATTTTGCGGCACAGATTGGCGTGTACCTTCTTCATGATCGCGATCGCATTATCTATGTGGGGCGCGCGAGTGATACGCTGTTCGCCCGCCTGAAGTTTCATACCGTCGACCGACTCTCGGGCCGCTGGGACCGCTTCTCGTGGTTTGGGCTTAAAGGTGTTCAACCTGACGGAAGCTTAACGGGACCGTCGTCTGCCTGGAGCTATTCGGTCGTTGTGGAAACGCTCGAGGCCCTGCTCATCGAAAGCCTCGAGCCACCGCTCAACCGTAAGCGCGGCGACAACTTCTCCGGCTCCGAATACATCCAAGTCGTCGATCCCGAAATCGAGCGCCATCGCCGCCGCAAGATCCTCGCCGAGATGGCGGAAAAGATCGATGCGGTGGAGATGTGAACATAAGCCTGGATCGTTCAAATCCCCGTAACCCTCGCCTTCCATGCATCTGATCTGGGACGCCGCATCCATCCTAAAAATTGCGAGATGCTGTCGACCTGATCGTCGTAGCGTCCTGATGGAAATTGAACGAGCTCCGCGCGAAGATCAGGAAGCCAGAGTGACGATTTAGGAAGGTGAACCTGCCCCGCCTCGATGCAGGCCGATTGGGCAGAGGCGCGCGAAGTCTTATCCTTCTCCGGCTCGATCGCGATCGGCCGATAGCAGCCGGTGAGTTCGCCCGGCTTGAAGTCCTGCGCCAACGCCATGCCCGACGCTTTGTCCTCGATCAGGATCGACTTGGGTTTCCACAGCTGGCTCTGCTCGATCACCGCGCGGCGGAGGTCGGGATAGTTCAAACGTTTGCGGAAGACGTCGAGCAGATAATAATCCTGACCCTTCACCAGCCAGGTGGTGCACACCGAATAATCATTGAGCTCGCCGGCCTTGGACGCCGTATCCCAGCTTTGCACGATCCGATCATTCGAGGCATGGGCGGGGGCAGTGTCATAAGTCTTGAACCAGCCCCATTTGAAGATCTCACCATCGATCGGGATCGGCGCCTGCTGATATTGGGCGGAGAAATTATAATGCCCCAGCGTCTCGCGCAGCACGTTCAGCACGTCTTGTGGCTCACGTTCGGGCTGGAGCAGATCGCCGGCGCACCGGAGGTGGTAGCGACCGTCTCCGATCGCGATCCGCTCGTCGATATCAGCAATGGCCGGCAGGTTGAGCTGAACCCACTCTTCATTCTTGGCCAGGATATGGCCGACCAGATCCTCCATATGAAGCCGCTGCATGACGACGATGATTGCGCCGGTACGCTTGTCGTCGAGGCGGGTATAAGCGGTGTTGTCGAACCATTCGCAGGCCGTCTTGCGCTTGGCGTCCGACAAGGCATCATCGGGCTTCATCGGATCGTCAAAGATCAGGATCTGCCCGCCGCGCCCAGTCAGCGTGCCGCCGACGGACGTCGACAGCCTCCCGCCCAAAGCCGTGGTGGTAAAATCTGACACCGCATTTTTGTCTCGGCTGATCCGCGTGCGGGGAAACAGCGTCTGATACCAGGGCGTGCCGATGATACGGCGGCAGTCGAGCGCGAGCTTGTCGGAGAGGTCGCCGGAATAGCTTGCGCAGACAATGCGCATGGACGGATCCTGGCCCAGCAGGAACGCCGGAAATGCGACCGAGGTCATGATCGACTTCAGATGGCGGGGCGGCAATGTGATGATCAGCCGCCTGATCTGCCCAAGCCGGACCAGCTCGAGATGCCAGGCGAGTGCTTCCAAATGCCAGCCTGGGGTGAATGGCTGCGAAGGGCTAAGCCAGCCAAAGCATTTGGCGGTGAAGCTCAACAGGTCTTGGCGCAGCAGTGCATTCAATATGTCGCGGTCATGCTCAGTCATTGCTGCCCCCCTGTCGCTGAAGGAAGGCATCCAAAATGGCCTGATCTTCCGGCGCGATCGGTGCATCGACATCGCCAGGATCATCCGCGCCGACCAGCTTCAGTAGCAGGTCGAACGCCTTGCCAGCGGCGCGATCATCACCCTTGATTCCTTTGACCACCAGCGCCTTGACCAGCGCGCGTTGCTTGGAGATGCGGATCTTGCGTCCGTTCTCGGTCAGCGTGATCCGCTCGGCAAGTTCGGCCTGAAGGTCGGTCTTTAGGTTGGTGGTGCCCCTGGGTCTCCCTTTGCGATTGCCGCCGGCATGGCCAGGTTGGAAGCGGGTGTGGAGCGGAGGTTTGCCATAGCCGACCTGATAGTCATTGCCCTCTTCGCTCATTGGACGCCTCCCTGGCTCAGCGCGCGTTCCGCCACGACTTCAGCGAAGGTCTGGCCGGTGGCGACGAGGGTGGCAGGCAGGCGGGTTGCCTGCGTAATGCGCTGGACAGCGATATCGACATAGTGCGGATCGATCTCGATCCCGTATCCGCGGCGGCCGGTCTTCTCGGCCGCCAGTAAGGTGGTGCCGCTGCCAAGAAAGGCATCGAGGATGATGCCGTCGCGGTCCGAGCAATCGCGGATCGCGTCAGCGACCAGATCGATTGGCTTGACGGTGGGATGCGCCGCCAAGGCCTCGTCGCGGCCTTTGCCGAAGCTGTTCATGCCGCGATAGCGCCAGATGTTGGTGCGGTTGCGGCCGTGCTTGCCGAGTTCGACATTGTTGATGTGGGGCGCCTTGCCCGCCTTGAAGACGAACACAAGCTCGTGCTGGCTGCGGTATAAAGACCCCATGCCGGCATTGCTCTTCATCCAGACGCACAAGTTGAGGAGCTGCGCATAGCGGCCCTCGGCCGCAGCCAGCATCTCGCCCATGTGACGGAAATCCATGAAGAGATAATGGATCGAACCGTCGATGCTGAACTTGATCAGCTGCTCCATGACAGCCGCCAGAAAGTCGGTGAACTCGGGCCCGCTCATCTCACCGGACGCCATGGCGAACTCGGGGTGATGGACCGAGCCCGAGCCGCAGACATTCCCGTCGATCACGACATTGTAAGGCGCGTCGGTTATGACCATCTGCGCCAGCTCCCCTGCAAGCAGGAGTGTATAGGTCCAAGGGTTGCGGGCATCGCCGCAGGCAATGCGGTGTAGACCCACCTCCCAAATGTCGCCCAGCCTGGTTACGGCGTGCTCACGGCGCGGCGGGATCGGCGGCTCGGCATCGGCGGGATCGCGATCGTCATGCTCGTCGAGCAGCAGATCGATCTTGCCAGTATCGAACCCCGTAAGGGTCAGATCGAGGTTGATCCCCAGATCCGCCAGTTCACCGAGTTCGAGCTTTAAATCCTCTTCGGAGAAATTGCTCAAATCATGAAGCCGATTGTCGGCGATCGCGAACATCCTGATCTGCTCAGGGGTCAGATCATCGATGTAGATGACAGGGACCTTTTCCAGTCCCAACAGTTTAGCGGCCATATAGCGACCATGTCCCGCGACGATCTTGCCATCGCGCGAACAGAGGATCGGCACTTTGAACCCGAACTTCTCAATCGAGCGCGCCAGCTTGCGGATCTGCTGGCGCGCGTGGCGGCGGGCGTTGCGGTCAGCAGGAGAGAGGTGAGCCATAGAGACATAGGCAATGACGAGATCGGACATGACACGAGTTCCTGGAAGTCGATCGCGCAACGCGCGTCGATGCGATGGATGCGGGAGCTGCTCAGCCGTGAGCTGAGGGAGCGGTGACTGGGATTTGCTGCCGGAGCCCTTGGCGTTCGGCAGACATCAGGTCCGTCCGTCGGCCTAGCCGCGGACCAGTCAGCGCCCGATCCTAAACCGGGAAGATCGTGCGGGCATCCAGGCCTGACCCTTTTGCCGACATTGGCCTGGACCTTATCCAGGCGCGATCACAGGCCCGCTGAGGAAGCCTGCGACGACATTGTTAACATGGTGCTGAGATCGTGAAAAGAGGTCAGTGATGCCGAATCAAATCCCTTTTTTGGAGGGCGAATTCCCGACAAGCGCTTACGGGAATTAGTTTGCGCCAGCCGCAGATTTGCTGGCGTTTGGTTGAACCAAAACGGCTCAGTTGCTCAAAATTCCCGGTAAAATCCCATTTGTATGGGAATTTTGGAATGCAGACCGGTTCGCTCCAGACTGCCTGGCGCACCAGGATTTTCCCCATTTTTCGCCTGCCCGTTCCATCACCTGCATATTTTGGGTGCTCCCTGGGTGCTCCGCTGACAGACACGGGATACCTTTGAGAGGAAAATCGTGACAGCACTCAACGGGGAGAATCTGTTTTCGCGGATCTTGTGGCCACCTCAGCCTACGGCTCGACCCACTGGGCGCCCTGCAACTGCTCCATGCCTGCCCGGGCGCGTCCGAGTTACTGACAGACGGTTTGTCAGCTGCACTGCCCCGCGCTGTTGCAAATCTGTCGTGGGGAGCAATTTACCGCCAAATCGGAAGTGATGGCAGCTTGCGACCCAAGTGGGGACATTCAGCGCGGTCCTATCGCACGCTGGTTCCTGCCATTCGCGCTTGCCGTCTTTGCATGACGGTACCCGTAATCAGTCAAGCTCGGTCACCTGCCTGTTGCGATTGAAGGGCTGGACAAGATTTGAATTTAATGTTTTCCCCGTTGCAGCGAAGGGGGAAGGTATGCGTAAGCTCACGAACGTTCAGCATCTCCGTGCTGTCGCCGCGCTGATCGTGCTCATAACTCATCAATACGCCGCAACAGTATTTGTCGCTGCCCGTTCTCACCGAAGTTTTGATTCCATCCCTCTTTACGGCACTTTCGGTGTTGACATATTCTTCGTTATCAGCGGCTTCATCATGTTTTATACCGCGAGTAACGAGTTTGGGGGAGGAGTAGCGGCCACGGATAAGTTCATCCGACGCCGATTAATACGCGTGGTGCCCATATATTGGTTGTTAACTATGGCTATGGCTGCTCTGAGGTTCTTTCAAAACAAGGCCGATTCAGCGCCCGCACTTGTTCAATCCCTTTTGTTCATTCCTTTCGTCGCCGGAAACGGCAAGTTTCGGCCGGTCTTGGGGGTGGGTTGGTCGTTGAATTATGAGATGCTATTTTATGCGATCTTCGCAGTAGGATTGTTGCTGCCCCGCCGCTCTGGTGTCTTCATGATATTCATGACACTCATGGCGCTGATAACAGCTGGGTCGCTCTTTGCGCTGCCACCACCCTTCTCCGCGTGGACTAAGCCCATCATCGGGGAATTTCTGCTGGGGGTTATATTGGGCATAGCTTATGTGGACCGGCCAGATTGGTTCAACAAAATTCGCATACCGCCTTTGCCGGTTATAGTTGCCATCGTGTGTACGTTATTCTACTTTTATCAACCGGATGGCATCAAAGAGGGGTCGCTATTGCTTCGCCCGTTGCTATGGGTCACCGCCATGCTAGTCGTCCTCATAGCGCTGCTATGTGAAAATGGTACAGATCCAGGCCTTATATCGCGTACCATGACTAGGATCGGAGATAGCTCATATTCGCTCTATCTTACACATCCTGTCGCGGGGGCGGTGCTCACATGGCTGCTTCTCAAACTCAAACTGGCTTACGCCCTACCGTTGTGGCCCTTTTTTTTTTATAGCCTCAATATTGTTGATGGTTGCAATAGGATGGGTCTTTCACATTCTAATCGAAGTGCCACTCACTCGCCTTTTCACACGTCAATTCGCTAAATATCATTCCGCAGAAAAGCCAATATTGGTCGGATAGCCGCGCCTAACTGCATTGGGATGCATAGGACTGACCGACGCATCGGTGAGCAAGCCGATTGATGAAGTAATCTACTGGCCAGCCCGCCGGAACTCTTAGCTTCGTGCCCTTTACGAAAGCTGATGGTGCGTTGAGCGCGGGGACATTTAAGCCCGTTCAACCGGTCAGCCTGAACGAATGTCCGCTTTCTCCCATGCCGCATCGTAAGCAGACAGTCGGCTCCCCACCCCAGATCCGCCCCTAGGTCGAGGAAAGCCGACCGGCCGCTTTTAGTAGCCCGAGCGTTGGCCGGCAATGACCGATTAAAGGCGTATTCCGTTGAAAAACTCGGCTGCGCGAGCGTTTGGTGCGCCGCGCGACAGATACGAGCGGCGTTCCGCGGGGGTCAGGCCAGTGCGGGCCTCGCCATGGGGATGCTCTTGGCCATTTTCCGCAGGTTCTGGGCGGCGGCGGCCAGGTGGAACTCGTCTCTTGCGCCATTTGGGCCTCGCAGGCGCAGGCGATCCAGCTTAGGATGCGCTTGAGATGGGCGAACAGCATCTCGACCTTCTTCCGTTGGCGGCGTGACACAAGATAGGCGTCGGTGGTGGCGATATTGCGGGCGAGGTCGCGCGCGCCTTCGTGGATCGATCGGGTGACCTTGCGAGCGGGCATGTTGGGCGTGCATCGCTGCCGCAAAGCGCAGCTCTGGCAGTCCTGCTGACGCGCGCGATAGCGGATCGACCCGTGCAAACCGCGCTACATGGCGCACATAGTCGAACTGCGTCTTGCGGGCGAACCGGCGCATGTTCATGTCTTCGATCATGCGCTGGCGCAGTGTACTGACAGGGGCATCAGAAAGGTTGTTGGTCATCGTACGGCTCCTTGGTTGAAAGGAGCCAGGACCGTCGGCCTACATCGCGCAGACCTCAACTTTAACGACGACCGCAGGCCAATCCGCAGACCTCAAAGCAAGCACCACTCCCGCGCCAGCGGGTTCGTACAAGTCCCAAAGGCTGCCGCTCGAGTGCGCTCAAACGATGTCCGCTTTCGGACAGTCCACGATACGCCACGTATGGCTGACATTACGCGCGTGCTGCACCGTCCGTTTTGACTAAGGCGAACAGCATTGTTTCGGTGATGACAGGACGTTCACAGAGCTAGCACTTATGCGTCCAACACCCCCTCCTCTAACCTGTGTATGTAGCCACTTCCTAATATTTTGATGATCAGAAATGACGGGGTCGGTTCCCGACGTCCTCGCAGCGATACGGGGTGTTCGGTTTATCCCTATGCAGCAGCAAGCCATTGAGAAACGAGCGGGTATTCGCAAGATCAAACGCGCAAGCCGTCCGCCAGATGGTCGAACGAGGGGCATTCGTCCGACCGCAAGGGGGTCTCGAGCGCAGGGGGGCGCGCGCGACGCGGAAGACGGGGTGTCGCCTGAACCTAAGACGGGGTGTCGTCCGAGGTTAGGAGGGGTGTTCACCCGAGCTCGGGAGGGGGTATTCGGCGGGGGTCGAGGGGGGTGTTCGCTCAAGGCTAAGACGGGGTGTCACCCCAGGTTAAAGGGGGTGCCCCTCAGGCCGGAAGGGGGCGTCCCCCCAGGCCGAAGGGGGTGTCGAACCCCGTTCCGAACCCAAAACACTCGCCATAGCGCGCGTACGCGCGCGCAAGGAGCATCAATCCCGTGGCCACGAAGATGCCAGCAGACCCCCTCCGCGGAAGGTCTTAGGTGTGTCGACCTGGAATGGCGATTTTCGCGCAACCGGTCGGACCCCCGTGTGACGGGTGCTTGCTGACGGGTCGCCTGCCCATCCCCCATCGCTTCAACCGGAGATGATCACCCTGATGACGAAAGGATCCTGGCTCTTGGATCTGCCCCTTCTGAGTGGCCCATCGACTATCATAGTCTGGACCAGGAAGGAGGAATGGAATGGCTCGCAAGCACAAGCCCGAGGAGATCATCGGCAAGCTGCGTGAGGCGGAGATCGTGCTGGCGCAAGGCGGTACGGTGGCGGATGCCTGCCGCCGGATCGGCGTCACCGAACAAAGCTACTACCGCTGGCGCAAGGAGTATGGCGGTCTGAAGATGGATCAGGCGCGGGCGGATGAAAGACCTGGAACGAGAGAACGCCCGGCTTCGACAGGCGGTGTCGGACCTGACGCTCGACAAGCTGATCCTGCAGGAGGCCGCCAGGGGAAACTACTGAGCCCCGCGCGCCGACGGCGCTGTATCGATCATATCCGGGACATGATGCCGGTATCCGAGCGGCGGATCTGCCGGGAACGGGCGGCGTTCGTCAGCGCGAGCGTGCCGCTTTCGCGTGCGAGCAGCAGCATGGTCATCAAACCAGCGTATAGCATGGTGGAATAGGCAAGGCTGGCTACACCTGTCGCTACCGAACCATCCGGCGGCAGGATGATGAAGCTGGCGATTGCGACATATGCGCAGAAAAGCGTGAGCGCGGCTAACCGGGTTGGCTTGGGCGTAGCCTGCGCGCGAGCAGTAAGGGCCAGCGCCAGTACCGCGAATATTGGCGGCAATATCCCGTAATGATGCTCCCATGCGATGGGAGAGGCGATCGTGAAGGCCAGAGCGGCCAGCATGAAATCGACCAGATCCGCGTTCCGCCGCCAGAATAGCGCAAATCCCACTATGAGCGCCGAGCTCGCTAGTGTCACCGAGTAGATAAGCGGATTAAATGGAGGGAATACGAAAAATTGCCAGATCAACGGCTCGCCATTGCCCAGCAACCGTTGCATCATGCCATTTATCGACTGGTTGGCATAAAAGGCCTCGCCATGGCGGCTCATGAACGAGATCGCCTGAAGATAGCCGATTTCGTTCTGCCATCCGAAACGCTGGATCGCTAGCGCTTCACCTATGGCGAGCACCGCCACCATCGCGGCCGCAAACCCCCATTGGCGACGGATTGCGGCCCACAGGAGGAATATCCCGAACTGCGGCTTGATTAGGCACATGGCCCCGATCAGTGCGCCCGAGCACTTTCGCAGTCCGGCCGCATAAAGCAGAAGTGCGACGGTGAAGACCGCATTGAGCCAAACTTGAATCTGGCCCAACGAATAGGCGCGCACCACCGGATAGAAACAAAGCGTCATCAACCCGACGAATGTTGCACTCGCCAGCACCGTCCCGTTCGCGGTGTCAGGAAACAGGCGTCGTGCGACATCGCGGTATAGCAAAGCCGTGGCAATGCCCTGGAGCGCCACGGCGGCCCAACCAATGATGTTGAGGCCGAAATTCGAGGTGGGGATACCGGTTCTGCCCAGGACCGAAAACATCAGCAGGCTTGATGGTGGATATTGAAACTTGACGTGCTGGTTGAAGAAGATTTCCTGGTAGATCAGCCCGTGTGTTTCTGAAAACCAGCGGAAGGTCTGGCGCATCGGGCGCCAGCTGTCATTGTGGGCAGTGCCCGTCAGCCAATCGTGGACACTCTTGAACGCTGTTTCTTGGCCGGAAAGATGCTGCAGGAGCGCGATGATCAGCACGGCGCCAAACGCTGCAACCTGGATGGTTCCGAGGCGCGCCAAGGGCGAGGCCGTTTGGCGCGGAGCAGCGCGAGCCTGAAGCATGATATGGCTCATTCCCTGAAAGCTTTATGGAATTCTATGATGTACCCGCAGATATACTCGCATTCAAGCTGGCAACACTAATGCTTTTGGCTTGCATTAGTGTTGTTGCTGTGGCACCCCGGCAAATGGGGGTAGGTAAGTTGAAAACCTATTTGCTGTACGTGTTGTTCGCTTCGGTAGTCGCCTATCTTGCCAGCTACCGGCAATGGTCGTCCCTGCGAGGACGGATCGAGGTCACCATCATTGCCCTCGTCTGCGTCTGCGTGATGGTCGGGATTACCGATGCGACACCGCTCA
>Ga0163162_10003106_pt1 | contig 15857 bp, 21 predicted proteins | sample S55metaG_FD_115310 | JGI IMG/M metagenome (GOLD analysis project Ga0163162, IMG submission 115310) | Switchgrass rhizosphere microbial communities from Kellogg Biological Station, Michigan, USA - S5-5 metaG | ecosystem: Host-associated > Plants > Roots > Rhizosphere > Soil | place: USA...
ATTTCGGGCGCGTTGTTGTTCTCGTTCCTGGGCCTGACGACGCTAAACATCTACAGTCAGGTGGGATTGATAACACTCGTGGGACTCGTGTCTAAAAACGGCATCCTTATTGTGGAATTCGCTAACCACCTTCAGGAAACCGGAAAGAATAAGCTCGCAGCGATTATCGAGGCTTCCGAAACGCGGCTGCGACCGATTCTGATGACCACCGCCGCTACGGTAATCGGTCACTTCCCTCTCGTGTTAGCCAAGGGACCGGGAGCCGGAGCGCGGAACAGCATCGGCATCATGCTGGTCAGCGGCATGATTATCGGAACGCTGTTTACTCTGTTCATCGTGCCATCGATTTACATGCTGGTGGCCAAGACCCACACGCGGTTGCTAGAAGATGCCGAAGGGGAACCCGAGCCGGAGCGTGAGCTTGAGCCCGCGGGAGCGGCATTCTAACGTTCGCTTCGACGTTAGTTTAGGTCATCTCGAACGTCGAGATGACCTAAACTCAGCACTTATCAGACCAGCATTCACGCGGATTAGCTGGACTGTTTCTCGTAAACGACAACTTCTTGAAATGGCTTGCCGTCTTTGTCTTTGCCCGGAGCGGCATAGAAGGTTTGCGTCTTGCCATCCTTTGACAGCGTCGCATGGCTCTTCGTGATCTTCCCCTTCGAGTTCCAAACCTTTGTTCAGCCTGTAGTCGCTCACCGTGACGATTTTCACAGTCGCGTTGTCGCGGCCCTGAATCGGAACGAACTTCCCTACTTGCGGCTTGTAGGACCAGTCGACGACCTTCCCGTCGGCACTTTCGACGTGAACAGCGATTGTGCCGTCCGCTTGTATCGTGACCTGGTCAAGCTTGGGAGCGGTTCCGGGAAATTTGGATTTCGCGGTACTCGCGACCCAGGTACCTGCCCACGCGCCCGCCGGGATATCCTCAGCAGTCGCGATCAACGGGACCGCAAACAGGAAAAGCATTGCGGCGAATATAAGACCGCCTAATTTCATTGCACCGACTTTCATGTAGTTCGTCCCCTTTTTGTATTGGCAGTTAATTTAGGCTCGTGCGTCCCCGTTCGTGCGCCTGCACTACCAACGATTCCACCAGACGCTCGCGCCTACATTTAAGAAACTACTTCTCCGTTACCGGTACGAATTGCAGGCAGACTGGCGTATCGACTTTGATCTCTCTGCCGGTTTTCGCCAAACGTCCCGTAGCGGAATCGATCCTATGTTCCACCACATTGTTCGACAACTGGTGCAGAGCAAATAGATATCGGCCGGTGGGCTCGATGGCGAAGCTGCGCGGCATCACTCCCCCCGAAGGAAAATGCTCGACAAGAGTCAACGTTCCTTTCCCAGGATCAATCGCGAATACTCCGATCGTGCCGGGAAGCCGGTCTGTATTGAGGCTCAAGCGGTTGGACTCGTACAGGAATTTTCCGTCGTTGCTGATCTGAATCTCGCCCGCCCCGCCCCTGCCATCGAAGGCAGCAGGCTTGGTTGCAACTTCCTCGACCTGCGTTAGAGTTCCCTTCGTGGCGTCCCAGGCGAATACGGTCAGCGTGGATCCCATCTCATTCAATGAATATCCAAACTTACCTGCCGGATCGAAGGTGAAGTGACGGGGACCGGCACCAGCAGGGACCGTCACGGAAGGCGCGTCCAGCGGGGAAAGCGCCCCAGTATCTGCATCGAAGTGATAGATGAACAGCTTGTCCAGCCCAAGGTCTGAAGCAATCGCATATCGGTTGTCCGGCGAAACCACGACGGAGTGGGGATGCGCGCTACTTTGGATTGGAAGGACCGATCCGCCGCGGCCAATATGCTGCATGAACGCTGTCTGTTCGCCTAGTGACCCGTCGTCCTTCACTCGCATAACAGAGATGCTGCCACTGCCGAAATTCGCCAGGAAAATAAACTTGCCCGTCTTGTCGATCGAGATCTGGCAGGTACTGGTGCCTCCGGTCGGAAGAGCGTTCAACAGGCGAAGCTTGCCAGAGGCATGGTCAATTGCAAAGGCGCTCACATAAGAGGAATGATCGAGCGGCGGTCCGACGGAAAGCGGGTCCTCCGTAACCGCGTACAAAAAGCGATGATTCGGATTCACCGTGAGGAACGCAGGATTCAACACCTTCGCGGCAAGTTGAGGCTCTCCCATCTCTCCGGTGCCCGCGTTCAGACGGCTGACGTAAATCCCCTCGCTGTGACTGTCTCCCACTCCATAAGTTTTGCTCTTCGTGACAAATTTAAATCCCGTGTACGTGCCGAAATACATGAAGTAGTCGCTACCCTGGGCGGAAACGACCTGGCAAGCGAGAACCAGAATAATAAGAATACGAGCAAAGATAAAATGACGCCGACTGAACTTCACGATTTTCCTTTCCTAACGTACCGGCACAAACTGAAGGCAAACCGGCGTATCGACCTTTATCTCCTTACCGGTTTTAGAAAGCTTACCCGTAGTCTCATCGATCTTGAATACAACAATGTTGTTAGTCACTTCGTTGGCCGCGAGCAAATATTTTCCGGTTGGATCGATGGCGAAACTGCGCGGCATGATTCCCTCCGTGCGGGTGTGCTCGACCGGGGTTAGTATGCCTCTCGCGGCATCGATGGCAAACACTCCAATCGTATCCGGTCCTCGGACATCATCTTTGCCAAGACGGCGATTCGACTGGTAAAGAAATTTGCCGTTGGGAGAAATCGCAATCTCCGCGGTGTGGTTGGTGCCGACGTAATCTGGCAACTCGGTGGACACATTCTGCAGGCTGGTCAAAGTGCCCTGTGTGGAGTCCCACGCATACACGGCCACAACATCCGTGAGTTCGTTCATCAGGTATGCGTATTTTCCCGCTGCGTCAAAAACGAAGTGTCGTGGGCCGCTTCCGGGCGGGAGCTTCACAAACGCAGGCTCGAGAGGAGAGAGCGCTCCTGTATTTGGATCCAAATGATAGATCAATACTTTGTCCAGGCCGAGATCAGGCACAGCCGCGAAACGGTTGTCCGGAGAAACATCATTCGCGCTGGGATGCGCCTGAGTTTGATTCCCACTGTGCCCGATGTGCTGGACGAAGGCTGCTTGTTCGCCGAGCGAGCCATCCTTCTTAACTCGCAGAATCGAGATGCTCCCGCTGCCGTAACTTGCCGTGAGAACAAATTTGCCCGTCTTGTCGACTGACAAATAGCAGGTGCTGGTGCCTCCGCTGGGCACCGAGTTCAATAACTGCAGCTTTCCGTTCTTGCGATCAATCGCATAGGCGCTCACATAAGACTCATGATCGCGCGCCGGCCCCACCGAAAGAGGGTCTTCACTGGCTGCATAAAGAAAACGGTGATCGGGACTGATCGCAAGAAACGAAGGATTGCTGATCCTGGCGGCTAGCTGTGCCTCGGTAAGCTCTCCTGTAGCGGGCCGGAACCGGCTCACATAGATTCCTTCGCTGTGGCTTCCGCTGACGGGGTTGCCATGGGAAATGTACTTGAAGCCGGTGTAGGTGCCGGCATACAGGAAGAATTCCTTGTCCTTTGCGCCAGCTACGGGAGCCAGAGTAAAGACCAGCGCCAGGGTCACAAGCGGCACGATGCTATTTTTCATGAATATTTCGGAATCTCCCCGCGTGAAGTAACGACGGAGTCTGATGTCGAATCCACGCGGCCCCGGTCTTGCTTCTGTAAACCCGGGTATGAATCATGAACGAAGATACCGGCTCACACCTCTCGCCAGTATTATTGCTTCATCCAGCTAAACAAGTCTGAGGTCGACCGACAAGCGAAATAGTACGAAAACGGAGCAACGGTCGTCCGGGCCAGTCTGAGTGCGTTCGCCCAGTCTGATAGCTTCTCCAAACGTACCACCTCGATCAACATGGCAAACTTCCGCCGACGACGCCGCGTAAGGACCGCGCGGGTACACTAGAATTCCATTTCCTGCAGGACGCTGCGTGACAGGGGAAGGAATCTGAATTTGGTCGGCAACTCTCAAAATACGGCCGCAGTCGCAAACGCCGAATCGGCGTCCGGTCCGACTGAATTCGACCTCAGCTATTACGGCTGGCGAGTCGTGCTGGCAGCGTGCTTTGGCGTAATGGCGGGCTTTGGCTCGCTTTTTGTCTACACGTTCACGGTTTTTGTAAAACCGCTAGGTGCGGAATTCGGTTGGAGCCGCGAAGCTACATCAAGTGGCTTCGCAATCGGCGCCGTTACAGTGGGTCTTTGTTCGCCGCTGCTGGGCCAGTGGATCGACCGTTTTGGTCCGCGCCGCATGATCCTTCCCTGCATGACGGTGTTCGGCTGTGGCATCGCTTCCCTCGCACTGTTGCGCTCCGGAATATGGCAGTTCTATGTGACCTGCTTCGTGCTGGGCGTGGTTGGAAATGGCGCCGCTCACCTGGCTTTTTCGCGCTCCATTTCTACCTGGTTTCAAAAACGCCTGGGGATGGCCCTGGCCTTCGTAATGGTGGGATCGGGCCTTGGAGCCATGATTCTGCCGGTAGTTGCGCAAACCATCATCACCCACTCAGGCTGGCGCGCAGCCTACGCGGCACTCGGCGGTATCTCACTTCTGCTCGGCTGGCCACTCAGCTGGCGCTATATCCGCGAGCGGGGCTCGGTTCGACCGGAAGCTGCTCCGGTCGCGCATTCCGGTATGACCTGGCAGCAGGGCCTGCGTTTTTTTCCTTTCTGGATTATCGTCGCCGTGCTGTGCGTCAGTTCGATCAGCATGAATGGAGCGATCACTCAGATGTCGGCATTGCTGACCGATCGCGGCATCACGGCCGCGGAAGCCGCGATATGCGCCTCCATTCTGGGTGGGACGAGTCTGTTCGGCAGGGTCGGCGTGGGATGGTTGCTGGATCGCTTTTTCGGCGCACGCGTGGCTTTCGTGATCAGCCTGTCAACTGCATCCGGGATTTTTCTTCTCGCCCGGGCGAACAGTTTTCCGCTGGGCTGCCTGGCCTCTGCGCTGATCGGCATAGGAGCGGGCGGTGAAGCGGCCATCACTCCTTACTTGTTAACGCGCTATTTCGGGCTACGCGCATTTTCCACTCTCTACGGCGTTACCTGGACGTTCTATGCCGCGGCGGCGGCCGTCGGTCCGGTGATACTCGGCCGCGCATTTGATTCGACGGGATCGTACACCTCAGTTCTCGTCGCGCTCGCCACGGCGCTGGCGCTGGCAGCAGCGCTAAACCTGTTCCTGCCAAGATATTCAAATACGCCTGACGTGCTTTAACCAGGGCACGATGGCCTATGGCGACGACGTCTTCCGCGGTCCGGCTTCGTTCTGCAAAGGCAAATTCGCTTCTATTGTAGTTCCCGCGCCGCTCGATGAAACTCGCAGCTCGCCACCTTGTTCGCGTACCCGCTCACGCATGCTTGCAATGCCGACCCCGACTCCAAAGCGTCGTTGCCTGAATTAAATCCTTTGCCCCAATCCTGAATGGCGAGCAGGACGGACCCGTTTTCCATCCGCATTGTGATCTTTGCCGACTTGCTTCCAGAATGACGGTGGATATTCGTCAAGCACTCCTGCAAGACGCGAAACAACACCATCTCGACCGGTTGCGGCAACCTGTCGAGGTTCGGGGGCAACTGCAATTCAACTGGTATCCCGCTTCTCTCTGTGAAGCCCTGCACATACCAGGGGACGGCGGACGCCAGTCCCATCTCCTCCAGCAGTGGAGGATGCAGCAGATGAGACAGGGTACGCACCTCAGCGGTACAGCGATCAAGCAAGTTCATCGAGTCCCGGAGGGTTGTACTCTTGATCTCGCGCTCCTGGTGGTCAAGGGCCACTGCACAGGTCATCTTTATGGCCACCAGATACTGGCCGATTCCATCGTGCAGCTCGCGCGCAATGCGTCGCCGCTCTTCGTCCCGGATGATCATCACGCGACCCGAGAGATGCTGCAGGTCCGTATTGGCCTGCTCAAGTTGGGTCCTTCGCCCTTCCGACAAGTGGGCAGCAGTCACCATAGAGTGGATCTGCGGAATCAACCCTGGCAATGCGATCGCCGTGACCAGTGACGCACCGGCAGTAATTAATTTCACATCTCCGGCAAGCCAGTAAAACGGCTTCCAGAGGACAATGACCTCCATCAGGTGGGTAAATCCGCAAGCCACGATGAACAACCCGAATGCCAGAAACATCCAGCTGAACGGAATCTCTCGCCGGGTCCTCCAAACCAGATAAACCAGGGTGCAGGAGATCGCGATGTAAGAAATCCATATTGCGATATCGCTCCCGGCGTTGAGGGCGATCAGTTGTTTGTCATACAGATAACAGTAGGCGTGAGGCAGGAAACTTGATGAGAGAATCCCGTGCAGCGTGGATGGAACCATGACAATTGCGGCAACTCCGAATGCCAGAGCTGCCACGGTGCTTGCCATCACCAGGTTTCGCGTTGCCGAAGGTGTCAAACTCTCCATAGAAGATCCGCCTCACGTGAACTGCAAAAAAAACGTCACCAGGAATGGAGCGCTGCCAATCATTCGCCTGGCCAAACCGAAAGAATAACTCGCTAAAGCTTGCGACTGATCAAGAAAAGAGGGGCAGGGGCGACATTTCATTCTTTATCCGAGACTTGGACATTGAATCGGGACAGGATCATTCAAACGACGGTAGTCACAGATACTAACCGTTGCGGTGGCACAAGTCGTATACAGCAAATCCTGTAGAAGCAGAATAGAAACTGCGTGCCTGACTGTAATGACGACTGAATCTGAATCCCACGACGTCATGTCATCGAATCGGTAAAGCGCTGCTTTGCCGCAATATGACCAGTGTTGAGTCGTTCGTGTCAGTGACGATCAGGAATCTCCCGGATGGCATCGCGGACGATGGGGACTCTGCATGCACAAGCGTCTTGAGAGGACCAATCGCCTGAACGGACCCCGCTCCGTCGGCTTTTCTTTGATCGCATTGGTCGCAGTGTCAATCAGAGTGACCGAGTTGGACGCCACCGAAACCACTGCCAGTGTCTTCGAATCGGGCGAGTACCCAAGGCCATGCACCAGCAGTTCACCCCTGTAAAGAGGACTCAAAGCGCCGGGCACAGGATCGCCCAACCGGATCATCCCGAGAAGCTTGTTACTTGACGGATCGATGACCGACACGGTATTCGACGTCTGATCGGCGGCATAGACACGATCGCGGGCCGACACAGGAATATCGCCCCGCCCCCACGGCGCTTGCTGCCCAAATACGCATGAGACGAGACACAAAATTGACAAGCAACGAAGAGCTCTCATATTTATTCCTCAGCCGACGAGTCCGCGAAGTTCTAATTCTATTTTTGTTTTGGAGAATCGATTTGATGGTCCTTCAGCCAAAGCTGCATCAATTGAGTTTCAGATTGCTGGTCGATGATAATTTCCTGCGCTAGTCTGCGCATTTGTGGGTCCTTGCCGTACACCAACTCCGTCTTGGCCATGTCGATTGCCGCCTGATGATGGGGCAGCATGAGCTTCGCGAAATCGATGTCGCTGTTACCTGACGGCTTGATGGATCGCATTCCAGCATGCATCTTTTCCATGCCTCGTCCCAACTCCTGCCACGCTGGGCCCACGTCCTGCCCTGCTTCTCCACGGGGAGGACCTTGCCGGGCCGGCATGGGAACCGTCGAGGACAGGACCAGGAACATTGCCAACATCTGCGGGCGCACATCCATACTTCACCTCTGAGTCAGCCATAATCATCTCAGGAAACGCACCCGGAAATCACCCACCCGGCCGATCCACAAACTGTCGGGATCCAAACAACATCGAGACGCATCTACTGGATACGGGTCATTCCAGGCTGAAGACGCCGGAGAATCGATCACGAGCATCTAAAACTTTTTCTGAGACGGGCCAGCAGAGCGGCGTAAAGTGATGAACCATGCACGCCGTCCCTGCCATAAGACGGCCCTGCGGCAGAAAACAAAAACAACATGCCTCACACCTTTGGATCGTTACTATTCACTCCGGCCGTCAAAGCCTTGCAGGAGCGCTACGGCAGCCGCCGGCAATACGCGAGGTTCGACAATTCCGAATCATCGCCTGGCCGGCTGGGCCCGGACGAGTCACAGTTCATCGGCGAACGCGACACGTTCTACATGGCAACGCTGGGCTCGACCGGATGGCCCTACATACAACACCGCGGCGGTCCCAGGGGATTTCTGAAAGTCATCGACGAAGGCACCCTCGCCTTTGCCGATTTTCGCGGCAACAAGCAGTACATCAGCACCGGCAATCTCAGCACTGACAACCGGGTTGCGCTCATCTTCGTAGATTACCCCAGGCAGGTGCGTCTAAAGATCCTTGGCCGTGTCGAGATATTTGAAGGAGAAAAAGCCAAGGACTGGATCGCAAAGGTCCGCGATCCGGAATACAAGGCCGTCGTCGAGCGAGTGTATGTGATTCGGGTTGAAGCCTTCGATTGGAACTGTCAACAGCATATTATTCCCAGGTACACTGCGGAGGAAATTCGGGAAGCGCTGGTTCCGGCAGAGAAGCGGATGCAGGAACTGGAGGAAGAAAACGAAAAACTTCGTGAAGAACTCACGCAAATTAATACGAAAGGCCGCAGTCGTTAAATTCAACTACTTCGAGGAGAATTTGTTATGCCAACAATTACCGTAAAGGACGGAACAGAAATCTTCTACAAAGACTGGGGCAAGGGACAAACCATCGTGTTCAGTCACGGCTGGCCCCTTACTGCGGACGACTGGGATGGACAGATGTTGTTCTTCGGCCAACTGGGCTATCGCGTCATCGCGCATGACCGGCGCGGGCACGGCCGCTCAGGCCAGACATGGGACGGCAACGACATGGACACCTACGCGGACGATCTCGCCGAACTCACGGCGAAGCTTGATCTGAAAAACGCGATCCACGTGGGCCACTCCACCGGTGGCGGCGAAGTTGCCCGCTACATTGGGCGTCATGGCTCAAAGCGCGTTGCCATGGCGGTACTCATCAGCGCGGTACCGCCGCTGATGGTCAAGACCGAGAAAAATCCCGTGGGAACGCCAATCGAAGTGTTCGACGACCTGCGGGCCCAATACGCAAAAAATCGTCCGCAATTTTATAAAGACCTAACGCTTCCGTTCTATGGCTACAACCGCCCCGGTGCAAAAATCTCGGAAGGCATTCGGGAGAAGTGGTGGTTGCAGGGGACGCTGGGCGGAATGAAGGCGGGCTACGATTGCATCAAAGCGTTCTCGGAGACCGACTTCACGGAAGATCTCAAGAAGTTCGACGTGCCCACTCTCATTCTCCACGGTGACGACGATCAGATCGTGCCCATCGCCGCGGCGGCCTTGCAGTCGTCGAAACTCGTGAAGGGAGCTCAGTTGAAGGTGTATCCAGGCTTCCCACACGGGATGCCGACAACCCAGCCAGACCAGATCAACGCCGATTTGTTGGCGTTCATCAAGAAGCATAGCAAGCAAGCGGCTGCTTAATGAGCGGGCGTGGCACGAACTGTGTGGGGCCGGGTCTTTGACCCGGCCAAGCCGAGCGCAAGCTCGGCAGATTCGGGCGGGTAAATGCACCATCGAGCTTCGCTCGACCCGGGCGGGTCGAAGACCCGCCCCCACAAGGTTCGTGCTCTGTCAACTCACAGGAAGTTCATCAGAGCGTCGATCGTCTCTTTCTGTTTTTCCTCCATCACCCAGTGGCCACTATCTTTGATGGTGACTACACTCACGTTGCTTCCCACCAATTGCGCCTGCGGCATCAACGTACCGGCGCTCGCCTTTTCTCCGGCAATCGCCAGAAGTGGCATGTTCAGCTTTGTCTTCGCCATCTCGGCAAAATCATTCGCGGTTTGAGGCCACGCTGCAAAGTATGCCCATCCGGCGCGCATGCGTCCAGGGCGCGAATATGCCGCAACATAAGCCTGCCGGTCGGCGATGGGAAGCGACCGCGTTTTCTCCGCGGCCAACTCATTCCAGAAATATGCAAAATACGTCTTCTCGCGTCCTTGCACCAAGGCTTCAGGGTAAGGCCCGTGGAAACGGAAATGCCAGAGATTGGGGTTGTCGTAATAAGGCTCCCAGCCCGCAACCCCGGGCAAAAATGCGTCCATTAAAACAAGTCTCTCCACTTCATTCGGATACATCGCGGCATACGCGTAGGCAACCATTAGCCCAATGTCATGCCCCACGACTCGCGCCTTATCGACTCCGAGTGATTTGGCCAGCGCGTGGATCCGTATCGCCGAAGTCTTCATGTCCAAACCGTCTTTAGGAATTCCCGAGTCACCGATTCCAGGCAAGTCGGGCGCTATGACTGTGAATTTTTTAGCCAGGAGCGGAATGATGGGTTTCCACATGCGCGAAGTTTGCGTGTACCCGTGCAGCAGAATCACAGCCGGACCTTGACCCGCCGTAAGATAGTGAATCTTCACTCCCGAAACGTCAGCGTCGCGAGGAATAACTGCGACCGGTTTTGATGACGCCTGAGCGAAGGCGGCGGACGCCATCACCAATAGCATGAGCACTCGTGTGAAAACACGGAAAGTGAAGCTTCCCTTCATGATGATCTCCTGTCCAGTAAATCTATAATAGGAAACCGCGAAACGCGGCAAGTGATTGAAATAGTGGTGGCCAGGGACGGAGTTGAACCGCCGACGCCAGCCTTTTCAGACCTAGTTCAACCTATACCTAAAACTACATACAGGTTTGCGGGGAACTGCCAACTACCTGCAAATACGTGCAAGACGTATCGAACACGGGCTGGGATTGCGGGCTGAGAATCCCGTATCTCGCTTAAACTGATATCAGTTGATCGCCTTCCAAGCTCACGAAACCCAGCTTCCACATCCCCCAGCTTCCACATTCCCGAGGTATCGTGGGATCTTGAAACGCTTGGCCTAAAGACCGTTGAATCCGAACGCTAGAGCAAGATTAGCTTCAGATACCACTTGCCTAGTTGAAGCGCTTCGTAGTAAGCGCGTGCAACCTTCCGAGGATGCACAATCTGGATTACGCACCACTACTACTGCCTGGGGACCATCAACCCAGTTCCGAATGATTCGACGGTGGGCTGCACACATACGCGGATCAGTAGGATCCACGCTCAGAGCGGTAGCCAGCTCGATAGCCGTCAGTGTATTGAGCTTTATAGAGACTCTTGCTGCCATCTAGATTGGAATAGCCGTGATCCTTGTCGTCGTAGCGACCGCGTGGATTGGCGTTGTACGGCTTATCCCTATCCATATCCTCGCGTGCCATGGATACTCCGTCTCGAAAACCGAACTCATAGGCTCGGTTGCTCCATTCAGGACCGCCGTATTGCCCGCTGTAAACCGCTGGATGATCGTCGACGTCGCCATCCCCACGGCCCCAGACGCCGGATTCGTTGTTGTAGCCGGTCCGGAAGCCGGCGCGGTAGCCTTCCTGATATGCCTCCCGGTAAACCCAGATGGGACCCATCCAGTCTTTGTAGCCACGGCTGGCTTGGCCCGCGTCAGGAACGCGAAAATCTTCAGGGTCATGTTCGCGTCCTTCATGTCTGCCTTTCTTCATTCCGTCGTGATAGCCATTTTGATAACCACGCTCCCGCGCCTCAGCACCGTTGCCGCGGTGGTAATAATCGTCATCGGTATTCCACTGTGCACGAGCCACTCCGCTTGATGCGAGGGCGATCACAACAATGAGTACCGCTAAATTGATTAAGCGCTTCATGGTTCCACCTCCCTGATGACCATCGTTCTGCTTACCATCGGATGGGATGCGCGGACAATTTCCCGCCGATGCCTCGCACGGTTTGTTTTTTTCTTAGGACCTTAAGCGAAGATTAAAATGCGACCTGCTGGGGCACTTGCGAGGGTGGAGGACATTTCATGAAGCGGCTGCATCGCGGATCTATCTTGCATGCTTCAGCGTAAGACTGGGGTTGCATTGGTGGCAACACAGACCCAGTTCCCGCCTTTCAAAACCCAAGTATCGACAAACCGTTCGCGCCGCATGTAGGAATTGCCGCGTCCGATTCCCTTTGCCTGAAAAACTCCGACTGCAATCGCCGTATTTCCGAAGACTTGCACACTGATGGATTCGGGTGAGACTTGTTGTTGTTGGGCATTTGATTTTGTCACGCTAGCAAGGAACTCTGCTTTCGTCTGCACGCTACCATCATCGTTAACCAGCACAATCTGATCGTCTAAGATTCGGTCAAGTGCTTTACGATCCGCATGCTTGTACGCCTGATTCCATGCTTTTTCCAAGGCAATAATTTTCGATTGAACAGCGGTGGCGTCCTCTTGTGCCGATAGAATCGGGAACGCACATAGGAAAAGAACTAACGCACCAGCGATTCTCACAGTGCCTCCCTTCACTCTTGGTGTGGATCGAACCTTACTTCGATCAGTTCCCGACTCTCGTGAGCTGCAGGTGCCCACCTCCACTTATAAATCGCGCGCTGGGCAGCTTCTACGAGGACTGGATGTCCGCCTCTGATCTCCACCGACTTGACCATCCCGTTAGGTTGCACCACGGCCTCCGCTTTCACACTTCCTCTCAAATTCATACTTTGCGCGATTTCGGGATATCGCGGGGTCACGCGATTCACAATTTTCCGGGCGATGTCCGTTTGCCCCTGCTGGGCGAATAAAACCAGCGCGAACATTAGGACGGAAGTGGCCGCCATCAGAGAGCGCTTCATAAAGTGCCAACCAGTCGCAGCGTATTACTGTTGCTTTTCGGAGCAAAGATGACGTAAGTAACTGACGTATAAATTGGAGAATGGATTCTATCCAGAGTTGGCCGTGATAGGGGGCAGGATACGAGCACTCGGCGGAGAAGGCATGAATTGCGGAATGCGCTGACTGCGGAGTGGCGATTTGCGCGGATTGTCGTACATTACAGGAAACACTGTATGGTATGCCGCTTACCTAGTGTGAAATCTTACAAACGCCAATGCCGTCACGCGACCGTGTACGTTTACTCACCGATCAGGCTGTCGCCGCTAAGACTCAGCGCGAGGTGGACGCGATTTTGCAAGAACTCAACGCCGCGATCAAAGAACACCTGCGCCATATTCGGGCTAACGCGCTTGAGATGATTCCAGAAACGTTCGGAACCGACAGAAACGCGGCAGACTAATTACCGAGTCGGCCACCGCTCATCAATTTCCTGCAAGCGCGGCCCACTTCGCCGAATCGCTAATTGCGGTGATCGAAGCTGGCACCCGTCTATCAGGATCACACGAAGCCAGCTTCCGCGCTGCAAGAATTGCAGCGGCAATCAGGATCACGTATCTTCGCTTTTATTTCGCTGTGCGTCCGATTGTACGCTGTCGTACAGTAAACGAATGCTTGACGTATCTCTATCGCGTCTTTATCATAGCGCTAACGGATAGCTATCGAATGCCAAAAGCCAAACAGCCACCGCCTACCGATCTGCGCTATCGCCACGTTCGGGTCGATGCTCTCAACAAAGGCCGACGCGGTAAGCACCACGATCTTGTTGTCGGGATCTTCCAAGAATTAGAAGACCTGTCTCCCGATTCGGCGATGAAAATCCCTTTCGCGGATGTAGGTGGGATTGGACTTGCCAACCTACGCTCTGCTGTTCATCGCGCTTCTGTTTCGCGCGGACTACAGATTGGAACTTTGGCAGACGAAAAGAACTTCTACGTATGGAAAAAGCGTGACACGAATTGATTCAGTGGCAGGGTAGATGGAGGTTCGTCATGACTGAGTACAAATGGCACGAAGTCTACAAAGCTGCATTGCTGGAAACTGATTGGACGAAGATGCAAGAACGCATTCGCGCTGCGGAAACCGCTTTACACGACAGGAAGCACCAATTCGCGCTAGATCATGGCGGAACGCCAGAGGAAAATCAAGCCATCGAGGATGCTTTGCACGGGCTCGGCGTTCTGCGCGGCGAACTAGCCGCATGGCAGGAATCGAAGCGGGCAAGCTAAGTGTTAGGACTGATGCCCCCACTAATCAGATGGAATGCAAGTCAGGAGTTGCGTGGAGTCGGACATGAAACATGCAGTTGTCAGATGGAATCCTGCGACCCGTCAGCACTTCTGCACGCATTGTGGACGTACTTCGGATGCCATCAATTTTGCAGATGCGCTGGAACAATTGGAAAAGTACGACTGCGCTGTGCCTTCAATCGACGTGGCAATGCCCGAACCCGGCACTGAAACCATCCGTCTGAATCGGATAAAGAAATTACCGGATAGCACGTAGTCGGCTTCGCCCAACCCTGCCATTCGATACGCTTTCTTTAGGGCATTCCAGCGCGGCCTCGTTGAAGCGATAGCACGCTTGTTACCTTTGGCGACTGGCGCTTCAATCTGTATTGACGGCCCATCCTATTTTTCGGAATGATTTTATCGTGTAACCCGCCATGGGAGCGGCAGGAGGCCACAATGACGACGGAATACGGTTGGGAAAAGCTGTACCAAGCCGCTGTACTAAGTCTGATGTTGAAGAGCATATCCAAGCTGCAGAGTCCGCGATAAGCCAGAGGCTCCATGAATTTGCACTAAACTACGGTGGAACGCCCGAAGAAAACTTAGCGATCACCAAGGCCGTCACGGCATTAGACTCCATGCGGAAAGATGTTGCCGCCTGGAAATTGAAACAGCGTTAGCAATCTGAGCTAAACCCAGCAAACCGCCTTCTATCTTTCGCATCGAAGTTTTATGGGGATTGGAGGCTTCGTGGCTGAGGCTAGGGTTTTCCTAGTAGACGACAGCGCGGATATCCGTAAAGCCGTGAGGCGTCTCTTCCACGTTCATCCCCGCTTCGAGGTTGTCGGGGAGGCGGAGCACGGACGTGACGCGATTGAGAAGGCTCCAAGTCTCCGACCCGACCTGATCGTTCTCGATTTGGCGATGCCTGTCATGAACGGCCTAGAGGCTGCACCTCTCCTAATCAAAGTATTACCGAATGTCTGGATCATCCTTTTGACAGCCCACGAATTCCCTGAAGTACAAAGGCTATTGCGAGAGACGGGAATACATGCCGTGGTTCCCAAGACTAAAGCGGATACACACCTGATCGCGCAGGCCGAATCGTTGATTTACCCAACCTTACGCGCGGTTAATTAGACGGCTAATGAGGATGCGTGCCCAAGAAATCTGTAAATGTGAAGTTACCGACGAGACAGCCAGAGCCGATGCTCGAACAGGCGATTCGCGAGCGTGCCTACGAGCTATACGTCGCACGCGGTAAGACTCCTGGTCATGCCCTCGATGACTGGCTACAGGCGGAAGCGGAATTTGTACTCGGGCATTCGACATCCAATTGCAACTGATGAATCCATACTGCCAGATCGAGCATGTGCGTAGCGACTCCGACATCGGTTCGCCGTGCAGTAATCGTGCTGTGGCGCAATGCGCTGACTGCGGGGCAGCGATTTGCTCAGACTGTCGGATGTGGTGCTGTGGGCAGTCATTCTGTGAATGGTGCGGGGATCACCACGTCACCCATTCATGTATACGGAAGCCTGTTCAGAACGTGCAGGTTTTAAGTCGCAAGGTTGGCTAGCCCTCGTTCGCGCCAGTGTGTGTTCGATCTCCCGCATCAAGCTCAATCTGGGACGTGTAAGCGATTACATATAAAAAGTGCGCTAGCATACTGAATCAAAAGGGCTTGACCTCGACCCCGCCTTCGCTTATAAAGTGGCATTATGAGCGGCATTATTAGTAACGACGGTGCTCATCCCGAGTGGCGACAACTCTGCCAAGCTGCTCTGTTGGAAACCAACACCCTGAAATTACTTGAACGCATCGCCCGCGCGCGCAATGCCGTTCTTGATCGTATCGAAGACGGCTATTCGAAGCCGCCGACCAGCGAACAAGCTGCGCTGCGGGACGCGTTGGCTACGCTAGATAGTTTACGCAGGATAACG
>Ga0163162_10003107_pt1 | contig 15857 bp, 14 predicted proteins | sample S55metaG_FD_115310 | JGI IMG/M metagenome (GOLD analysis project Ga0163162, IMG submission 115310) | Switchgrass rhizosphere microbial communities from Kellogg Biological Station, Michigan, USA - S5-5 metaG | ecosystem: Host-associated > Plants > Roots > Rhizosphere > Soil | place: USA...
GGAACTGGCCAACGCCTTCGGTGTAATGATCTATTTGCCAAGTTGGCCAATAATCCTTGCTAAAAACAAGAAGTTGTCGGTTTGTTCCACAAAGTACCTAACTATTAAAGGCTTTCAGAGTTTTTTTAATCTCGTGCCGTAAGAATGAAGAAAATCCTCATGATCAGATAAGCCAAGACCAGCAGCACAAGAAAACGATTCTTAGCGATCCCTCGTCCCGTCTTTTCAAGAATATTTTCGCGATACGCCGAAACCGGCTCGGCGTCCAACAGATGACCGACGTCAGTTGTCAGTTCGGCGGCGCTCGCATAGCGATGTTGACGTTCGAGAGCCATAGCTTTCAGACAAACAGCGTCAGCAGCTTTGCTAATCGAGGGATCAACCGCTCGTGGTGAAGCGAAGGATGATTGCGAGGTAACCGCTGGCGCTGTGTTGGTTAGAAGAAAATAGAGTACCGCGCCAAGTGAATACACATCCGTACGAGTATCAATCTGCTCGCCGCGAGCTTGTTCCGGCGACATGTAGTGGCGTGTGCCAATAATAGTGCCGTCAGTTGTGTTACCGATTGCAACTTCTGTCGATCTCGGCGGACGAAGTTTTAGAGTCTCAGCCTCTGGATCAATCGTTGCCGTGTTCTGAAGTAACTTGGCAATTCCCCAGTCGAGTACCAATACCTCACCGAACGAGCCAATCATTATGTTCTGTGGTTTCAAATCTCGATGGACAACACCATGAGCATGAGCGAAGGCAACTGTCTCACACACGGACTTAAACTTTCGCAGACGATCGCCCGTCGTAGTGACGCTCGCGGCATATTCGTCAAGACGACTGCCACGAACGTATTTCATCGTGTAATAAACTCTTCCATCTGCAAATTCACCGACATCGTGGACCGGGACAATACCTGGATGTTCCAAGCGAGCAATTATCTGCGCTTCACGCAACATCCGGCGTTTTGTGTCGTCCGTTAGATCTGTCTCGCGAAGAATTTTGATCGCCACCTCACGATCGAGCTCACGATCATGGGCCAGATACACCGAGCCCATGCCGCCACTGCCAAGCTCCTTGACGATCGAGTATTTTGTGCCACTAAAATCCGGTTCGCTGACGACCCGGCGAAGGTGGTCCAGTTTTTGATCGGAAAGCCACTTCATTTCAATTCCAGCCCCAGCAGTGAACGAGCTTCGTTCCGGAATTCCTCTTCGGTGGAGGTAATCTCTGCCAGTTTCTCAAGCACTATCTTACGGAATTCACGTCGCGCGGAAGCAAGGTAATTGTTGACGGTGGCAGCATCAAGATTAAACTGCTGTGCTAGTTTGGCGTAAGAAACAGGTTCAGACGACTCGTCATCGTTCAGATCATAAATCTCAAATAATTTTAGCTGTACGGCTCGGTTCGACGAGGATAGTCGTTCCCGCAGAATCTCTACCGCAATTGTGAAGAAGCTGCGAACCCATTCTCGATGAAAGAAATCCTCAGGAGTCAGTTGCTGAGAGGTCGATTGCAGTGCCAACTCGTCCTCTGCGCTCACAAAATCAAGATCGAGATGTTCGCTGAGACCACCTCGTTTCAATCGTTGGTTGGATTTTTGCTGATTCGAGACAAACGCATCCAAACATGTCCTCAGGAAGGTTTGAAAACTGGCCTTAGCTGGATCGTAGACAGCGAAATAGTTCTTCTCCAGCGCCACGGCAAAAAATCCCTGAACCAGATCTTTTGCGTCCTCGTTGCTTGCATGCCACTTCCAACGGATGTATTTGTAAGCAGGTTTCCAGTAGCTGATCAGGATGGTCTCAAATGCTCGCTCGCGCGTTTGCTGGTCGCCACTCCTGATACGTACGATCGCCGACTCGTTCGTCGCCGGGAAGCGGTGGTTAGGACCACCAATGTCAGTATCAGGATCCATAATACTCAGACCATTTTCATAACCTTTTGAGCTAATCAAGACCTCCGATTAACAGCAAATCAGAAGGTTTCCCTTTTATCCTGGAAGAACTTGCGATGAAAAGATTTCACCTTATCTTTGGTTTAACCTTATTCGTGGTCTTCCTCTTAACCGGACAGTTTATGGACCGCTTTCATCACCATCTCGCCGACATGCCGGACGGGCCACGAATGCTATATCGTTCCCGGCACATCTATATTCTAATGTCAGGCTTGGTCCATCTGGGGATTGGGTCCTATTTTTACTATCGGTCGCGAACCTTGTTGCGGGTCTTGCAGCTGCTCGGTTCTGCCTTGATTACAATTGCTTCGGTAATTTTTGTGGCCGCGTTTTTCTACGAGCCTGGCTTAACAAATCTTTACGGTCCGCTAACTAAGTTTGCTGTAATAGTCACCGCGGTGGGAATGTTGTTACACCTGCTCGGTAGTGGAGATGTGAAACACTGACGATTAAAGGATTGCTATGAAACATTTCACTCGAACGCTAATAATAATGGCTGTGTTGCTGGGTACAGTAGCAACAACCCGTTCGCAGGGCGCGGTCACTGATCCCGGATTCGTCTCTTTTTGGAAGACATTTAAGGCCGCCATTGCAAAGAATGACAAAGAAGCCGTGGCTGATGTCACGAAGTTGCCTTTTCTTTACGACAGCAAAGAGCGAGATCGTGCAGGTTTTATAAGGATCTATCCTTCTTTATTTACCCCCAGAATTCGCAAGTGCATTGCGACTGCGAAACTGGTAAAGGAGCAGGAAAACTATGACGTCTTCTGCGGCCAGCTGATCTTTTACTTTGGGAAAGACTCAGACGGTAAATATAAGTTTTTAGAATTCGGAGTAAACGACTAAATAAATCAGGGCAAAGCGACTTTAGCTTCCGCTTGCCGCTTCACAATTACCAGCGTGATATCGTCGGCAGCAGCCGTTCCTTGCGCAAATTTGGTCAACGCCGACTCAATTCGGTCTCGTATACCGGCGGCTGAGCTGGTTACGTTTCGCGACACAACCTCATAAAGTCTGGTTGGCCCAAACTCTTCTCCGGTCGGGCTCACGGCCTCAGTTACACCGTCAGAATAGATCACTAACACGTCACCAGGCTGAAGCTGAGTTCGGCCTTCGCGATAGTCTGCGTCCGGCTTGATACCCAAAGGCAGTCCGCCCGACGCGAGTTGTTCAACGGTGCCCGCTGCGTGAACAATCAGTGGAGGATTGTGTCCCGCATTCAAAAATGATAACGCGCCTGAGCCCGGGTCGAGCTCGGCATAAAAGAGGGTAACAAAACGATTGGCTGGAATATTGTCCGCCAAATAACGGTTTACCGCCGAGATGGTGGCCACGAGCGAGTCGTGAGAACCGGATTGAGCATGAACTGCGGCGTGAAGTGACGACATTAAGAGCGCTGCTGCAGTTCCCTTACCCGACACGTCTCCCAGAGCAATCACAAGGCGTCCATCCTCGCGCTCGATAAAATCGTAATAGTCGCCGCCTATCTCGTAACAGGGGAAACTTATTCCCTGTAACTCATAACCGTTCACTTGTGGAGGTGCGGTTGGTTGGAACCGTTGTTGAATCTCACTGGCGAGAGCCAACTCACGCTCTAATCGTTCTCGTTCGAGGCGGGCCTCGACGAGTCGAGTATTTTCTACGCGAATAGCGGCTACAGAAGCGAGCGTCGTTAAGACTTTTAAGTGGTCCTCCGTAAATCGACCTTCGGCGATTGGTGAATCGGCATAGATGATCCCGAAGACCTTTTCTGAGACGCCGAGCGGAACTGCGAGAACTGAACGTACTCCCTGCAACACAACAGTGCCACTGGCAAATCTCGGATCGTGTTGCGCGTCTGAGGTAAGTACAGATTTTCCTCGTATCACAACTTCATCAAGGACGTTACGACTTACTCTTATCTCACCGACCTCACCTGCGCGATCGCGCAAGCGAGCAACAGCCACACGTAAGTCCTCGCTACCTTCATCGCGCATCATGATCAAGCAACGATCGGCAGGAACAGCTTCGAAAACCAACGCGACAATCTGTTCCAGAGTTTCATTCAACGTGGCTGAAGCGAGGAGAGTTATGCCCACCTTACTAATTAAGGCGAGGAGATCTCCGTGCTTGGTAGCAGGCTTTGCGGCGGCAGCGGCCTGGGCAACCTCTTCGGGTTTGGTGCGCGCTCCTTCAATCGCTTCGAGCAGGCCCGACGTGGTCCGATCGCCTGAAGCAAGTGCAATAGTCGACTCTGGAAGTGATGAGGCAGAGTTATCTGTGATCATGGTGGCGCCCATGCTCGAGTTATAACTGCCGTCGTCGAATACTATTTCGGTCTCGCCAATTTGAATGCGGCCACCCGAAGTAAGGTGAATAACACCCTCAGCATTGGAGCCGTTATAGAGGGTACCGTTCGCGGATCCAAGGTCCTGCAAAACATATTCGTCGCCTTCCCTGCGCACTTCGGCATGAACACGCGAAGCGAACGGATCAGGGATGCACAAGTCGTTTCGCGCTGACCGTCCGATGGTGATTCGTAAACGGCCCAACGGAAAATGATCCGGGGCACGGTCGGGATATTTCACTATAAGTTCGAACATTTTGGACAAAGAATTCTACTCACTTATGGTGGAGCGTACCTGTTAGGAGCCCTCTCGGACAACCACTGTGCCGGCAATAATATCGTGCAACCCACGACCGCGCATGCTAAATGCTACAAGAATAAATCCCAACCCCAGAATGATGAAAGATAACGGATAACCAACAAAGTGACGAAGGAAAGCCCGGCCCACACCCGGTTCGCCACCGTCTACCATTTCTATACGTAAACCGGTTGCCCATTTACCGACGGTAACTCCGAATAAGCCGGGCAACATTCCCAGATTTATGATTGCGGCAGCGATAGCAAACAGAATACCGGCAGTTTCGGCTGAATTGCCTGCAGCACGAGCTCCGCCACCGAGTATTCGGGCCACAAGTGTACCGAAGACAACGATTGCAGTTAGCAAGATATAGTCAATAAGCAGGGCTCCGCAGCGAAGAGCGAAAGGGGCTGGAAGCGATTGACCGCCTTTCCTGGCAGCGCGACTTCTTGGTTGTGGACGAGTCAAACCTTGGGCGACGATCATTAGAAGTTAAAAAACTTGGTGCAGTCTACTTCAACTTGGCTAACTCGCATACTGCGCGCGAGCTTCTGGGCTGATTAAGCCAACGTCGAGTTTCCGACCCCACAAAGTCGGGAGCAATTTAACCAACTAAGAAGTGTAGGGTTGTTTCCCCTACCCTTAACTTGTCGCCACTATCTAACACACGTGGCTGTCTGGGGGCGAGCCTAACTGAATCGTTTATTACTGTTCCGTTTACAGATCCTAGATCCTCTACAAGGAAGGTCTCGCCTTCGAGCCAGATACGCGCATGGCGTCTTGACACTTTGGTCTCAGGATCAAACCGGGACAAATCAATTTCAGGGAAAATATTCGAATGCGGATCTGTTCGTCCGAGGAGATTGCTGTCCTTCTGCAAGATGAAGGACGCATCCAGCTCGGTCGTGCCGGCGACGACCAGCTTTGCAGTTGGTCGTGAGGCATGAAGCATCGCACTGGACCCAACGCCTGCGAGTGGTTGGCGCGCACCACAATGTGCACAAAACACATCGTCAGCAGCGATTCTCCCACCGCAAAATCCACAGTAAACCGTTTGGCCTTGAACTGTTTCATTGCCGATTTGGGGAGTCGGCATTCCATAATTGACCCGACCTGACATCAACTTCTCGAGATGAATTGCCAGCTCATTTCGCAACTCGCCTGCCGTCCGAAAACGATCTTCGGGTTTGTATTCAACCGTCCTCATCAAGATCTGCTCCATCTCCGTCGAGATGCCGGGAGCGATCTGCCTGGGCCGCGGATTCTTTGAGAAGTCAAAAATTAATAGCGGATTATCCTGAGGATCAGATCCAGTCAGCAGATGAAACATCGTGGCGCCAAGACTATAAATATCCGAGGCGGCTTGAACTCGACCGCTGAAGAGTTCGGGTGGCGCGTAACCCATGGTTCCGACTGCAGTGACTCCCTTTTCCTGTTGTGAGACCCAACGGGCAATTCCAAAGTCGATCAGCATCACCCGACTGGTGTTGCCGTCAATCATCAAATTGGCTGGCTTCAAGTCGCGATAGATGATTGCTTTGGGTCGCGAATGGAGATACTCGAGCACATCCGCGATTTGCATTCCCCAATCGGTGACGGTTTTTTCGTCCAAACGACCACCGACGGCCGCACGCAGACGAGAGGCCAGGTCGCCTCCGGAAATGTATTTCATGACGAGATAAAAACGGCTCAACGCATCGTCGTAGAAATAGTCGTAGATTGTGGGAATGCATGGGTGCTCGAGTGATGTCAGCAACAAGGATTCACGTTTGAAATCCCCAATAGCTTTCTCGTGTTGAGCCGGGTCGAGGTGAGATTCCACCATCTCCTTCACAGCTCGGGGAGCATCACCCAAATTTCGGTCCTTGGCCAGGTAGACGGCGCCCATTCCGCCGCCACCGATGCGGCGGACAATCTCGTACCGAGAATTCAGGACTGTTCCAGTTTCCAGCTGCTTAACTGATGGATGATGACCGCCCGTGGTAGCCTTTTGAGGGGTTGAGTTCGTCCCAAAAATTCTTACGTCGTCGGTTGCACCTCCGCCTAGTGAACTGGAAGAAATCTGTGCACCTGGGTCTGTACCACTCAGAGAGTTGGGTGTAGCAGCGGCCGTGTATTTCGACTTTTCGCGAGCAGGAGAAGGAGGAGCTGAATCCAGTTCCTTTGATTCCCCCTCGTCGGTCTCTGGACCAGGGGCGGCCGCATCAACCTCAACATCAACCTTCGACTCTGTCTTGGGAGCGGCAGAAGCTAGACCATCCGCATCTAGACCTACGGCAACAGTCTCCAACGCCGGCGACGATGCCGGCAGTTGTGCGCCGCAGTTTCCGCAGAAATGTTCGCCAGCTGCGACTTTACCGCCGCATTCCTTACAATCAGTCATCTCTTTGCTACTATTGAAATCGAGCTCGCTAACACTATCCGATAAGTAAACTCACAACGCTCGGATTTATTTCACGATGTGAAAACGCAAAAACGTTTTACCGACGATAATTTCGTCCCCATCACATAGCGCCTGCCGCTGTCCTGGCGCCAATCGTTTTCCGCGATTAATAAAAGTGCCGTTCGTGGAACCTAAGTCTTCGAGAAAATATTGGCCGTTGCTCAAGGTGATGCGAGCATGACGGCGCGAAACCTTGGCCTCAGGATCATCAGTATCCAGATCCACATCGGGAAAGATTCCGCCATCCGCATCCCAACGGCCGATTTGCGACTCGAGGTCGCTCAGCATAAATTGTTTTCCAGTAGAGCGACCCTTTTCAATCACGAGTCGCGCATGCGGTTTTGTTGGCTGCGGAAAGCCCTGGAGATTTAGATTGCCCGACACATGTCCCCCGGCAAATTCTGGATGAGCACCGGCCAGATTGGTGCGTGAACCATTTTGCCCGTTGCCACCGTTCTGATAGTTCTTGGGAGAAAGCACCGAGTGACCGTTCGGGCGCAAGGGGGCACCACACTCATCACAGTATTGTGAGCCCTCAAGGTTCTCAGTTTTGCACCGGTCGCAGGTAATCATTGATTGTCTAGTTGCTTCATCTCCCAGGAAAGATTGCCTCAGCAAAACAGAGCGGGAGAAGAATTTTCATTTTAGCGCGAAATGAAAGGGTGCGCCAACGCGTCTTATACAGGGAAGCCCAAATTGGGCTCACTAATTTTCCTGTTTTTAGACTGTGGAACCGGCTTTTTTCGTAGTCGGCCAGTCTTCAGGGTCCGCGGTCGGCGTCAAAATAAGAGGAGATAGATAGTTTTGGCTTCATCAGAACCGGGCCGTCCAGGCTGTACACAAAGAGGTCCGGGCTGTACACAAGAGTAAGACACTACCAGTACGGTACTGTACCGTGCCCGAAACTCGGCTACATTCGGCTTTTGGGCAAAGGAGCCAGCGTTGACCAAGGTGCCTCAGTTTTGGCAATCTAACGACAAACCTAACGTCAGCTTTGTGCCTCCAACCTACAGCATTGGTTGCCGTTATATGAAACTGTTTGGTAAGTTTTGACGTAGAAGACACTTCGAGCGTAACGGTTTGACTTGAAGCGTTCCCGATAGGACCCACAACCCTCGTTTCAAATGAGAATTTAGCCCTTAATTGAGGATTTTAAAAGATGGCATTGAGTCGTAAGAAGAAAATTATTATTGGAGTATCGGTAGCGGCCATATTAGCTATTGTCGTGATTGTCAGCGTCTACGCGACGCGTAAAGAAGAGCCCGAAGTAATCACCGTTAAGCTCGAAACCAGGACAGAACTACGACAAACCGTAACGGCCTCCGGTGAAGTTCGCCCCATCCGTTACATCAAGTTGACCAGTGAGGTTCCGGGCCGAATCGAAGAGATTTACGTTAATGCCGGAGATCAGGTCACCAAAGGCAAGCCATTGGTCCGAGTCGATCCAACGCAATTGCAATCAACTCAAGAAGCACAATGGGCGGCAACCCAGGCTTCGATTAACGATGTTCAGAATGCTCGAAATGCTGTCTCCGCAGCTCAACAAGCACTTGTAGTCGCAGAGTCGTCAGTAGCCGCGGCGCGCCAACAGGTCGTTGCGATGCAGACTAATGTGGACCGCGCCCAGGTCGACTTGAACACCGCTCAACGTGAGTTGAAACGGTATACAGACTTGATCGAAGCAGGTGTTTCATCTCGTCTGGAATACGACACGGCTCGAGATCGTTTCGAGACCGCCAAGATTTCACTCGAGACCGCAAGAGCGAATCTTGAAGCTCAGAAGATTGCCGTCAGAGAAGCTACTGAACGGTCCACTCAACAGAAAATTGCGGTTAAGGACGCTCAGACTGCAATCAAGTCATCAGAGATGAGGGCAAACCAACAGTCAGCTATGTTGCGCGGTCAAACAAGTCAACGATCTAAAGCCACGCAACTTTCTCCGCTGAATGGTGTTGTGGCGGATATTCCCACTCGCGTCGGTGAGTATGCGGTCGCCGGTTTATCAACGACACCGCTTATGACCATCGCCGATATGTCCCAGATCAACGTGGAAGTGAACGTTGATGAAACCGAGATCAATAACGTCGAGGTGGGACAACAAGCAAAAGTAAAAGTTGACGCTCTCGGCGACAAAGAGATCAAAGCAGTGGTAACGCAAAAGAATCCACTGGCGATTGCGAAGTCTGACCAAACCGGCGGACTCTCAAATCGAGTGAATGTGCAGGAGGCAAAAGAGTTCAAGGTAACGCTGCAACTTCAGGAACTTCCAGACGATATACAGACTTCTCTACGACCGGGTATGAGTTCGACCGCAACGATTACCACGAAGACGAAGAATAACGTCCTTGCGGTACCGCTTGAAGCCATTGTCGAAAAGTCGCCGACAAACGCATCGCCTTCACCCTCGATCGCCGGAAACGCTCCGACGCCAGTCTCCAGTGATAGACCAAAACCCCAAAAAGGTGTCTATCTGATTGAAGGCAATAAGGTCCGCTTTGTCGAAGTTACCACTGGTATCACGGGCGAGGCTGACATTGAGATCACCAGCGGTCTAAAAGCAAGTCAGGAAGTCGTGCGTGGACCAAGCCGGATACTCAAGACGCTGAAGGACGGGATGACTGTCAAACGCCAGACCAAGAAACCCGGCAATGTGAATGGAAACGAGGGCAGCTAAATGAGCGACGTTACACTCGTATCATCCCCAGTCGAGAACGTCATCAAGCCTAAGACGGAAACAAATGGACATGATCCGTCGAAGCTGATCTCTATGCGTAACATCTGGAAGACTTACCAGATGGGTACAGAGTCAGTGCACGCGCTTCACGGCGTTTCGTTTGACATACCTCGCGGCGAGTACATTGCGATCATTGGTCCATCAGGGTCTGGGAAATCAACCCTGATGAACCTGATCGGCTGCCTTGATACGCCGTCGCAAGGAGAGTACTGGCTTAATGGAAAAAACGTCTCTGAGATGGATGACGACGAACTCGCTCGCATTCGTAATCAGGAAGTTGGCTTTGTTTTTCAAACCTTTAACTTGCTGGCCCGAGCAACTGCTCTTCATAACGTTGAACTACCGCTAATTTACGGTGGCGTGAGTTCATCTCAAAGACATGAGATGGCCAAGAAGGCACTCGAATCGGTTGACCTTACCGAACGGATGATGCACAAGCCAAACGAGCTGTCCGGTGGTCAACGCCAACGCGTGGCAATCGCTCGAGCGCTCGTGAATCATCCTTCAATCTTGCTGGCCGACGAACCCACAGGAGCTCTTGATTCACACACCAGTAGCGAAATCATGGATCTCTTTGAGCGACTGCACTCCGAAGGTAATACGATCATCGTTGTCACGCACGAACCTGACATTGCGGAACGTGCACACCGCGTAATCTCCATTCGAGACGGTCAGATCGAGAAAGACCATCGCATTAGGTAGGAGAGAAAAGTCATGATGCGAGGTGGCGACCAGGCAACAAAGCCACGTCGCTTAATCCCGACCGTACCCTTTACCTCCCGAACTAACTCTTCTTCGGCATTCCGTCTAACTGCTATCTGGGAAGCGTTTCGAGTCGCCACTGCGAGTCTGCGCGCAAATAAGCTAAGAACCTCACTCACGCTGATGGGAATAGTTGTCGGCGTCACTGCAGTAATTGCAGTCGTCACAATCATAAAAGGACTCGACAAAACGGTTGCGCAAACATTCTCATCCCAGGGCTCAACTGTCTTTACCATTTCTAAGAACCCGCAAATCATCAAGTCGAGAGAAGAGTTCGTCAAATTCAATAAGCGAAAAGACGTCACCAACGATGATGCGGAAGCAATTAGTCGTTTGTGTAGTGCTTGCTGGCGCGTCGGGATAGCGGCAAATGCGATCGAGACTGTGAAGTACGCGGATCAGAAAGCGGAAAACGTTCGCATACGCGGTGTTCATCCCACAACGATGTTCGATATCGACGGCGTGACGATTGAAACGGGACGCATCTGGACCGAGAGTGAGGGTGAATCTGGCGGCGATATTTGTGTGATTGGTCCGGACATGCTGAAGAATCTCTTCAATGATGCCGCCGCCGATCGCGCTTTGGGCCAGGAGATTCGCATCGCCGGCCGTCCTTACCGAATCATTGGAGTCCTGGAGCCGCTGGGATCCATCTTCGGTTTCTCGCGCGATAATGTGGTGTACATTCCGTATTCCACTTATCAAAAAGCTTACGGAGCACGGCGCTCGCTTGTTGTTTTTATTCAGGTGCCGGCACCCGAACAACTCGAAGTAGCAGAAGATCAGGTCCGTACCGTCATGCACAACCGTCGAGGACATACCGCTGACAATGCAGACGACGAAGGTTTTTCGCTTGAAACTCAGGACGTGTTTTTGAATCTTTACGGTTCGGCAACTTCCAACATCTATATTGTTACGATTGGTGTAGCTGCAATTTCACTTGTAGTCGGCGGAATCGTGGTAATGAATATCATGCTGGTTTCGGTGACCGAACGAACCAAGGAGATCGGAATTAGAAAGGCGATCGGTGCGCGTCGTAAAGACATCCTTACCCAGTTTCTGATCGAGGCAGTAACTGTAACAGCCGTCGGTGGTGCAATCGGAGTCGCTACGGGGTTCGGGTTGGCTTATGTGATTTCCGCTTTGATCGGTTTCCCGCTTTTGATAAGCGTGGCGTCTGCGGTTCTGGGTGTTGGGGTGTCATCCATTGTAGGAATAGTTAGTGGACTATGGCCCGCGTGGCGGGCCGCCAAACTGGATCCAATCGAAGCCCTGCGAGCCGAATAACGTTGGAGTGCGGCGGCCTGCCGCCGCTTTGTTATATCAGTTTCGAGGCTGCGAATGCGGTTTAATAGAAGATAGAGATTCTACTAATTGAGCGAAAAGCGCCGCCGGGCCGGCGCAACTCCAAAAAATGAGACTTGACGACATTAAAGAATCGGCACTCATGGCGCTCGACACTTTGCGAGCGAATAAGCTGCGCTCTTCTCTTACCATCCTGGGCGTCAGTGTCGGAGTCGTCACCGTCATCTTCATGGTCTCGATCATCCAGGGCCTTAATAAGGCCTTCGCAGATCAAATCGAGTCGTTGGGTTCCAACACAATCTTTCTTTCAAAGTTTGCTCCCAGCTTTGGACGTCCACCTGGTCCAGATGAAATTCATCGCAAAGATCTGACCATGGATGACGCCGAGGCCCTCCGCAAGGAAGCTCCGTCTGTTGTTGGCGTCTCACCAATTCATCGAATGCTGGCAGCGACTCTTAGATATCAAGATAAACAAACAGATACACCGATACTGCTTGGTGTCACGCCTTACTACGAGTTTGTTCACTCTCAGTATGTCGCATCCGGACGCTTCGTTACTGACATCGACATGCAGGACCGATCAAACGTAGTAATTATCGGAGTCGATGTTAAGCAAGCCCTGTTTCCTTACGAAGATCCAGTTGATAAAGAAGTGCGCATCAATGGCAATCCTTTTCGGATAATCGGCGTGATGGAGCCGTTGGGCAATTTCTTCGGGCAATCGCGAGACAACTCGATATTTATCCCAATCTCAACTTTTGACAAATACTACCCTGACAGACCATTTCCTGAAGTGGTCTTTTTTGTCATCGTGCGCCCCCGATCGCGAGCATTCGTAAAACCGGCAATCGATGAGATTACTGATATTTTGCGACGGAGACGACGCTTGCCGGCAGGGGCGCCAAACGACTTTGGCATCTCATCTCAGGACTCGCTATTGGATGTTTACAATCAGTTAACTGGCGCCACCGCGCTTGTACTGACTTCCATTTCGTTCGTCGCCCTGATGATTGGCGGGATTGGAGTGATGAACATCATGTTGGTGTCGGTCACCGAACGAACTAAGGAGATTGGGGTGCGAAAGGCTGTCGGCGCCACGAGACTTGATATCTTGTCGCAATTTCTGATTGAGGCGGTGGTGTTAACCGCAATCGGTGGAATCGCGGGTCTGGTGGTGGGAGAAGTGGCGAGCTTGCTGATGAATAAATACTCACCGCTACCTGCATATGTTCCTCTGTGGGCCATCGGAGTTGGCGTGGGGATCTCAGCTGCAGTCGGAATTGTGTTTGGACTTTGGCCTGCATGGAAGGCCGCGCGCCTCAATCCGATCGATGCGTTACGTTGGGAGTAGACTCTCCCGTTTAGGCTCTGCCTTGTAAGACGGTGCGTAGCATTGCGTGGTTGCGTCTCATTCACCCCAAGCTTTAGCTTGGGGAAACGTGCGAAGGGAATATGCGGTGAACCGTTTTTAACGGTTTCCGACCCACGCTCAAACAACGATTTCGGCAGGGTTGGAAAACCGTTAAAACGGTTCAATAAAACATGGCCGCCTGAACCCCAAGCTAAAGCTTGGGCAGAATGAGAGACATGGGAAACGAAGCTTGTGGAAAATGAGACGATTATGACAGGCGAACCGGATCAAAAACTAAAACTCGCAAATCGAGTCGCAATCGTCACGGGTGGTGGACATGGAATTGGTAAAGCGATCGCCCTCACGTTAGCTCAACACGGAGCCAAGGTGATGATTTGTGGCCGCCAGAAAGAATTGCTTGAGGCTGCCGCTAAGGAAATCGAAGCGACATGGACCGAGACCGCCATGTCTATCACCGATGTGTCTGATGAGGCCCAGGTACAAGCGCTAGTTTCAGCGACGTTGGAACGTTTTAGCACGATCGACATTCTTGTAAACAATGCCGGAGTGGTTGGACCAACATCACCCGTGACAAGTGTTACTCGAGCTGACTGGGACGAAGTAATGGCGGTAAATCTCACTGGAGCGTTTCTATGTGCGAAGGCGGTTAGTCCACATCTAATTAAACAGCGCTCTGGAAAGATCGTAAACATCGCTTCGATTGCGGGAAAACTGGCTTACGCTTTGAGAAGTCCGTACGCCGCATCGAAGTGGGGCATGCTGGGACTGTCGCAAACTCTCGCCCTCGAATTAGGCCAATACAACATTCAAGTGAATGCAGTCTGTCCGGGGCCAACCGCCGGAGATCGGATGCAATCTGTTATCTCGAAGCGTGCAGAGGAACTCGGCCTACCGGAGCAGGATGTCGAGAAGCTTTACGTCGAAAGTACAGCTCTAAAACGGATGGTGGATCCGCGACACGTAGCCGCGACAGTACTATTTCTTGCCTCCAGTGAGTCCGACAGCATTACTGGAGAAGCCTGGGATGTATCCGCGGGCTATGCGCTTTAGCCCACCTCATTGCATAATCCACAACTAACATCCGTCATCGTTAACTGCGCATCTTAGTCAGTTGCCCTTCGCGTAGCGGATCTGTGAGGCATTTCTGTGGTGCCCCGGACGCCCGGGAAAGGGCTGTTTTTGCAACCAAATTGAGGAGATTTCCGTAGTACCGCTGTGAAATTTATCGAAACTCTTAAACTGGCACTTGCGGCCATCTGGGCCCACAAACTCCGTTCCGCACTGACGCTCCTGGGGATGATTGTCGGCGTGACTGCCTTCGTAGTCGTGGTATCGCTGATTCAAGGCTTCAATCGGTACGTAGACGAAAAGATCGCCGGCATCGGCGCCAAGTCTTTTACCTTACAACGATTTAATCCTCTCGAAGATTTTAAGGACACTGACACAATTGCCGCCGCTCAGCGACGAAATAAAGAGTTGACGCTCGAGGATTACGACTACGTCAAGTCACGTGCTCAGTTGATAGGCAAGATAGGTGCGAAAGCTCGTGGCACACCGTCAGAAGTGAAACGAGGCAATGAGATTCTCGACGATGTCTTCGTTTCAGGAGCAACTGCCAATTGTGTAGACATCGAGAATCGTGACGTGGCCGAAGGCAGGTTCTTTGCAGACCCGGAGAATGAAGGTGCGGCGCGTGTCGCTTATGTCGGAGCAGACGTCGCCAATAAATTGTTTCCAGTCGGCAGTGCGGTGGGCCAGGAAATACAGGTTCGCGGAATGCCCTATCGTGTCGTTGGTGTCGAAACTGCTCGGGGAACTGTATTCGGTATTCCGCAGGATAACTTCGTCATCATTCCGCTCAAGACTTACGCCACAAACTACGGCAGTTTGATTCGCAATCGATCGCTGTATTTCGTCGTCACTTCATCAACGGACCAGAACTTTAATGATGCAGTGGAAGAGACTCGTTACCTGATGAGGACCCGGCGTAAACTTGGACCAAGCGAGAAGGATAATTTCGGCATAGTCACACCCGATGCCATCACGGGCCTAAGAGATCGACTGTTTGGCACAATCTTTATTGTGGCGATCGCTGTTCCTGGCATTGCTCTTATTGTCGGCGCTATTGTGATCATGAACATCATGCTGGTATCAGTCACTGAGCGGACCAAAGAGATCGGCATCAGAAAGTCTCTGGGCGCCAGACAGATGGATATTCTTAAACAGTTCCTGGTCGAAGCTACTACTCTGGCCGTTATCGGAGGCGCTATCGGAATATTTCTGGCCTGGATAGTGGGCCACGTAGTCACTCAGATCTTTTTCCCAACCTATCTCTCCATGGTTGCTATCTTTGGTGCGCTGGCGGCCTCCGGGGGAGCTGGCGTTCTCTCCGGAATCTTTCCGGCATGGAAGGCCGCAAGACTGGATCCAATTGAAGCATTAAGGGCTGATTAACTCCGACTAACCGCGAAAGCGAGACGAACATGCGAATACTTCGCAGCGACATTTACGAAAATCTGAAAATGGCAATCAACACCTTGCGAGCCAATAAACTGCGCTCGTTTCTTACTGTTTTCGGGGTTGTGATTGGCATTATCACCGTGATGTTGATCGCCTCGATCATTAGCGGTATCGATGTTTCGGTAAAACGCGAAGTCGAGTCGTTTGGTACA
>Ga0163162_10003108_pt1 | contig 15855 bp, 17 predicted proteins | sample S55metaG_FD_115310 | JGI IMG/M metagenome (GOLD analysis project Ga0163162, IMG submission 115310) | Switchgrass rhizosphere microbial communities from Kellogg Biological Station, Michigan, USA - S5-5 metaG | ecosystem: Host-associated > Plants > Roots > Rhizosphere > Soil | place: USA...
CCACCCGATAAAAACATCACGAACGAGAACAGCAGATACATCGTCCCGATGTCTTTGTGGTTCGTCGCAAAGACCCAGCGCCGCCATCCGGTTGGGATGGCGTGGCCTGCGTCGTGGCCAACTACGTGATCGTGCGTGGTGGTACTCATAGCAGCTCCAGTTAACCATACGGCTTATCAATGTCGGGTGTTCAAATTAATTTAGGCAAGCCGCGCGACGCACCGCCGCATTTCGCCTGCAATGACTGCTCGTTGATGCACGGGCACATGGGTGCCCACGAGAACGACCTGTCCGGCGCTACGAATCTCGATCTTTGGACGAGGCTTGTCCTCCAGACCAATTCGAATCCATCGGGGATTTAGCTCAATCACTGTGATGTGTGAAGCCTGCGCAGTTTCAATGATCAAATGCCCGGGTGATATGACAATGCGCTCGTAATCTGTCGCATGTCGTGCGTAGACCAAAAATGCGCTACCCACAGCAATCAGATCGATGCCGGCGAATGGAAGCACTGTCCATGCGCCCAAGGCTGTCCAGAAGGCGGCGATCGATAGCGAGACGGTCGCGAGCGAGCAATAGAACACGCCAAACTGCTTCGGCGTGATCGCGCAATTGCGTTTGAGCATCCAGACAGCGGCAACATCATCTTCTCCTGCACCGGCCATATTTCACTCCAGCACCGTCGACTTACGGGTTGATTGTCGGTAGGGCCTCGGGAAAATCTCTGCGCTTGTGCGTGAGCGGCCACCGTTTGCCTTTGATCACGATATTCCAATACAAATAAGGAAGGAACGACTGTTTGAGCCACCAGTAAATCTTTCGTGGTGTGCGCGGATCCATCGGGAAACTTGGCGTGACCACGCCGTCATAGCAAAACTCGGCCAGCATGACCTTGCCGGCAGACGTGGTCAGCGGGCAGGACGCGTAACCGTCGTAGGTCATGGTTTCACCGCGCCCGGTGAGTGCGGCCATCAAATTCTTGGCGACCACCGGCATTTGATTTTTAACGGCCGCGGCGGTCTTACTGTTTGGCGTCGATGTGCAATCGCCGATGCCAAAGATGTTCGCGAACCGCGTGTGACGAAGTGTCGCTTTATCGACTTCGACCCAGCCTGCGGCATCTGCGAGCGGGCTTTCGCGAATGAACCGTGGCGCGCTTTGCGGCGGTACAACGTGCAACATGTCGAACTTCGTTGCCTGAATCGATTTGACGCCGTCCGTTGCTACTTCGAAATACGCCGTCTTCGATGGGCCATCAACCCGCATCAGTTTCTGACCAAAGCAGGGTTTCGCTTGGTAAGCGCGCATGACGCTCTCAAGCGCCTTCGCGTAGAACGGCACGCCGAACATGGAGGGACCCGGCGTCATAAAGCGGATATCCGCCGCGATCCGGTTTTTTCGGAAATAGTCGGCTGCCAGGTACAGGATCTTTTGTGGAGCGCCAGCGCATTTGATCGGCATGGGGGGCTGCGTAAAGAGCGCCGTGCCGCCCTTGAACTGCTGAATACACTGCCACGTGTAGGGCGCCAGATCGAATCGGTAGTTACTCGTGACACCGTTTCTCCCGAGCGTGTCGGTAAGGCCTTCGATGCCATCCCAGTCGAGCTGAATACCGGCGGCGACCACCAGGAATTTGTAGCCGATCCTGGCGCCCCCTTCCAGCACGACCGCGTTGTGCTCCGGCTCGAATGCTGTTACGCGCCCGGGAACGAATTCAACGCCTGCCGGCATACAGTCGCGCATCGATCGACGCGTCTTGTCGATGTCGAGCTGGCCGCCGCCGACCAATGTCCACGCCGGTTGGTAGTAATGAAATTCGGACGGGTCCACCACAGCAATGCCGAGATTATTACTCATGCGTTTAAGGCGCGCGGCAACACTTACTCCTCCCGCTCCTGCGCCCACAATCACCACGCTGTATGACGTGCGAACGCTCACATTCGTAGCCATAACCCTTCCTCCAGTTGACTTTCGACGCTTTCAATACTATATTCTATACAGATATAAGCTTATACACAAAAGTAATATAGCGTTTTTTATGAGGTTATAAGGCGATGCTTTTCCGACAACTTTTCGACAGCACATCAAGTACGTACACCTACGTACTTGCCTCTCGAGTCGGAGGGGAAGCCGTCATCATCGATCCAGTCAAGGACCAACTCGAGCAATATTTGAAAGTGATCAAAGAGTTGGACCTGAAGCTCGTTCATGCCATCGATACTCACACTCACGCGGATCACATTACTGCCTTAGGGGACCTGCGCGACATCACACATTGCACAACCATCATGGGCGAATTGTCGCAGGCCCACTGCGTTTCTCAGCACGTGCGCGAAGACGAGCTCATACGCGTTGACGGCATCGAGCTCAGAGCCATATACACGCCAGGGCATACAGACGAATCATTCAGTTTTGTCTTGAATCCGAGTGCTCCGCAAGCAGTATTCACAGGCGACGTGCTGCTTATTCGCGGAAGCGGACGTACAGACTTTCAGGGCGGTGACGCACATCGCTCGTGGGACTCGATTGTCAATAAGCTCTTCAAGCTACCTGATACGACAACGCTCTATCCGGCCCACGACTACAAGGGCTGGACAGCCTCGAGTATCGGCGAGGAGAAGCACTTTAATCCGCGGCTTGCTGGCAAGACGGAAAGCGAATACGTCGACATCATGAACAACTTACACCTTCCTAATCCGAAGATGATGGACGTTGCGATCCCGGCGAATCTTGCGTGCGGCCAGCCACCGACACTTGCCAAGCGTCAAGGCTAATCGACATGTACGCCTCGACTGCTTTGACTCAGGGTATTGCTGCGGCGCTATGCGGCGGGTTCGTCAGTTTTTCACTGGGACTTGTCGGGGGAGGCGGTTCAATCCTCGCCGTGCCCCTCATTCTTTATGTCGTTGGCGTCCATAACCCACACGTCGCAATCGGTACTGCGGCCCTCGCCGTCGCAGCAAGCGCCTACATAAACATGATCCCTCACGCGCGTGCCGGACACGTACGCTGGGGCCCGGCCTTTGCGTTCGCTGCGAGTGGCGTACTCGGTGCCACGTTGGGGTCGACAATCGGCAAGCTCGTCGATGGGCAGAAATTGTTGACCTACTTCGCGTTCCTGATGTGTTTTGTCGCGTTCTTGATGCTCCGCCCTCGACCAGCGACGGCAGCAGCCGCTACTGTTTATCCGACACCTTATCCTCGCTTGTGTGGAACAGGTCTCGGTGCAGGGAGTCTGTCGGGGTTCTTTGGCATTGGCGGGGGATTTCTAGTGGTACCGGGCCTGATGTTCGCCGGTCGCATGCAGATCGTCGACGCAATCGGTACTTCGCTCTTCGCCGTTGCATCATTTGGCCTTACGACCGCGGTCAATTATTCGATGTCGGGTCAAGTGGATTGGCTGGTAGCCGCTGAATTCGTCGGGGGCGGCGTTGTCGGCGGGCTGCTTGGCACACGAGCGGCAAGCCACCTCGCGCGCAAGCGCGGGGCCTTGAACCTTGTCTTTTCCGCGATGATCGTTTCCGTTGCAGCTTACATGCTGTACCACGCTTGGCAGGCACGATGAAAATTTTACTTTCCGGATTGACGATGACTTTACAGCGCGGTGTTGCGATCACCGTTGCCACCTTGATCGGCGCATCCTCAAGCTTTGCTGCGGCTGCGCCCAGCGCCTCGCAAATGCAGGCTGCGTTGCGCCAAAATCTAGGGCCTGATGTGGATGTCACGTCAGTCGCAGCGACGCCGCTTGATGGATTGTACGAGGTCAATGTTGGCAAACAGATTGTCTATACAGACGCGAGTGCGAAATACCTTCGGGTTGGCCACCTGATCGAGAGTCGCACGCGCAAAAACCTGACCGAAGCAAAGCTCCCGCAGGACGAGAAGATTGACTTCGCGAGCTTGCCGCTTAGCAACGCTATCAAGACTGTAAAGGGCAATGGCATCCGTAAGATGGCGGTGTTTGCGGACCCCTACTGCCCCTATTGCAAGAAACTCGAACAGACAATGCAAAAGCTCGACGACGTTACGATTTATACCTTCCTGTTCCCCATTCTCAGGCCTGATTCGAAGCCGATGTCGGAGGCGATCTGGTGCTCGAAGGATGCATCTGCCGCGTGGAATGCCTGGATGATCAGCGGGATCAAACCTGCTTCTGCTAGTGGATGCAAGGAATCCGCTATAACCAGCAATCTGGCCCTCGCGCATGGCATGGGGATCGAAGGTACGCCGACTATCGTGTTTGCTAATGGGCAGCGCCGCGTCGGTGCGCTGTCGCTCGACCAACTCAATACCGGGCTCGACGCGGGGAAATTATGACAAACACACCCGCCATGCTTTCGACCGGCCCTATCTTGGAGTACGGCAAGTCACACTGGATTGAGGGCGCGGCCCATCTGCCGGATGTGAATGCGTCCTACAAAATCGTCTTTTCCGTAAGCGGCCCAAGCAAGAGCCGTGACGCAACGAATGCGGGTCTTGAGCGAGTAGCGCGTGCCGTAAATCTTTACAGCATGTCGGGCGTTAGCCTAAGTCAGCTTACCTGCGTGGCGATTATTCATGGCGAGGCCACCGCAAGCGTCCTCCAGGATACGCACCATCAGGCGTACGACGGAACGCCGAACCCTAATGCGGATCTGATAGCCGCAATCCAGGGCGCAGGGGTTGAAGTGTCCGTATGTGCGCAGACATTGATCGCGAACGGCTTCACAATTGACGCACTTCTGCCCGGTGTCACGCGATCGCTCTCTGCGCTCACGACCATTACCGTTTTGCAACATGATGGATATAGCTTGATGCCGCTGTAGATGGCAAGAAGCATGGGGTTGTCATGAACGTCGGGCCCAACGCATTACCCCTGCACCCGCTGATATTTATATTCAGTGTCGCGGTAGCGTTAAGTGTCGCGCAATTCATAGGTCGCGGTGAAGCGAGTCTCCAAAAGGCGATCTTCACAAGCGTTTGGGTTGGGTTGCTCATCGCCCGATTGTCCTTCGTGATCCGCTTCTTTCCCGACTTCCAGGACGATTTCCTGAAGATGTTCGATTTTCGCGACCTGGGGTTCGATCTTATCTCCGGCGCTGTCGCCGGACTTTGCGTGGCAGCCCGCTTCTTCTTCCGATCCCCTGCCATCCGCAAGCCTCTTATGGTTGCCCTGTCGTCAGGCGTACTCGTTTGGGGCGCGGCCAACGCCGCTGCCGAATTTTCGAAGACGCCTGGATTCCTCCCAGCGATCGCGTTGATAAATCATGAGGGCGACTCGCAGCCTCTCACCAAAGGGGATGGGCGCCCGACTGTCGTCAACCTATGGGCGTCGTGGTGCGGCCCGTGCCAGGCGGAAATGCCGGTGCTCGCACGAGCTCAGCTCGATCATCCACACGTGCATATGGTGTTCGTTAATCAAGGCGAAACAGCTGGCCTCGTTGAAAGCTATCTGGTCTCACATGACCTTCACATTCGTAATTCCCTGCTTGATCCTGCTCGTGCCGTTGCGAAAGCGGTAGGGGCGGCGGGCTTTCCGACCACGCTGTTCTACGACAGTAAAGGCCGCTTGTTAGCCGCCCATCTGGGTCCCTTTTCGAAAGCGACCTTCAACCAGGCGCTCAAACAGTTTTACCCACTTGCTACCTCGAAGGACGATTGATGAATCACGTGAAAATTAGAAAGCTGAGTACGGTGCTAGGCGTCGCGTTGCTAGCAGTGTCGGCGAGCGCCTACTCCCAAACGACGCTGAACGTGTACGGCCCCGGTGGCCCTGCCCCCGTCATGAAGGAAGCCGCGGCCGCGTTCCAAAAAAATACCGGTATCGCCGTGAGCGTGACTGCGGGGCCGACGCCGGCCTGGATCGACAAGGCCCGAGAAAACGCCGACGTCATTTATAGCGGCTCTGAAGCAATGATGTCGGACTTCGTCGACGCGATGGGTGATCAACTGACAGCAAGCGCGGCTGAGCCGCTGTACCTGCGCCCCGCGGCCATGCTTGTGCGCCCAGGCAACCCCAAACACATCGCACGCTTTACGGATCTATTGAAGCCAGGTGTAAAGGTGCTTGTCGTGAATGGCTCCGGACAAGGCGGGTTGTGGGAGGACGTAGCCGGTCGCACCGGCAATATCGGCCAGGTCAAAGCACTACGTTCAAACATCGTCGGCTACGCAAAGAACAGCGCACTTGCCAAGCAAACCTGGGTCGATCAACCTGATATCGATGTCTGGTTAATCTGGAACATCTGGCAAGTGGCGAATCCGTCTCTCGCCGATGTCGTTCCGATAGAACCCAAGTATGCGATCTACCGAGATACCGGCGTCGTAATCACCCGCCGTGGAGCCGACCAGCCTGCTTCCAAACAATTCGTCGATTTTCTGAAATCGAAGCAAGGCGCAGCCATCTTCACCAAGTGGGGCTGGAAAACGACGCCTTGAGGACGCGACCCCAGCCGGACGCATGACCGCCCGGTTTTAGAAACACCACTTGGGAGACAGTGACATGACTCAACAAAATCGACGCACCGCTTTAAAGACCTTTGGCATTGCAGCCGGGACGGTAATCCTGAGCGCAACCGGTCAGTCGCAGGCGCGCGCGGCCGACACCGCCGCACTCTTGCCGACGGGCGCCACCAAACTTGCGCAACTGACGAAGGGGTTAGCGCAAGCGCCAAGGCGACGTGATTTCAAAACCGTGCCGATGATACTCGAGCAACCCGACCAGTGGGACCACGAAGCGTTGACGCAAGTGCTGGGCTACCGCGGGGGCGAACGGCAAGTGTGGGACAACACCGAGATCGGCGGACCCTGGCTCAACCTGATGCGTAATTCGCTCAATGCTCAGATCTGGTCATTCAAACATCCGGAATTCCTGGTTGTCTCAGCGACCCATGGCTCCGCGCATCTGGCGTTGTTTGATCAGACCATGTGGGACAAGTATGGGTTGGCCAAAATGACAGACGGCAAACTGACGGCCAACGCGTTGCTGGAGGATAAGCCAGCGGCTGCACAGAGCGAGGGGCATGAGCGTGCTGATGGTGCCTTCTCTTCCCATGACAACAGTATTCCGGCATTGCAACGACGAGGCGTCGTCTTTTTATCGTGTCACAACGCGATTTGGGAGCTGGCCGAGAAGCTCACCGGTGCAAATAATAATCCCGACAAGCTGCCCCTCGATGCACTTGCCGCGGAGCTGACCAATCACGTTATTCCGAGCGCAATCGTGACACCTGGCGCAGTGGGAACGTTACCTGAGCTTCAGCAGGTCGGCTTCCATTACGCCAAATGAGGAGGGTCATGCTCATGCTCACTGCTCCCGACTCACGTGTGCGCTTTCGGAAACTCGCGCTGACTGTCCTCGCCGCTTCTTTGTTCGGAGCGCAAGGCAGCACGTGGGCTGCGCCCGCGCCTGACGATATATTTCCGCCGTGGCAGCAGGGTAAGAACAATGACGCGCTCGATCGTGGGTTGGAATTCACCGTTCCACAAGTCGATGTGCTGGCCGATTTCCATGGCGACCTGAGCTCTCCCAAACTCGTCCTCTTTGTAGGCGGCAACTATTTTTTTGCGATGGCGCCGTTGGTCGAACAATTCGAGAAGGATAACCCCGCGTACCGCGGGCGCATATTTTGGGAAACCATTCCGCCCGGTCTCCTAGTCAAGCAGATGAAGGCTGGCGGCACGATCACCGTGGGCAACATGACTTGGACTGTAAAGCCCGACGCTTATTTCGCTGGGCTTGGGAAGGTCAAGGAGTTAATTGCAGACGGCACGCTTGCAGCGCCCGCGGTCCCTTATGTGACCAACCAGCTGACGATCATGGTGCAAAAGGGAAACCCAAAAAACATCGCGTCACTGACCGATCTCGCTCAGCCAGCCTTACGACTGGCGATGCCCAACCCAGCGTTCGAGGGCGTCGCGCGACAAATCAACGCGTCGCTTATCAAGGCAGGTGGCGACGCGCTCGCGAAAGCGGTCTACGACGACAAGGTACGGGCCGGCACCACCGAACTCACCCACATCCATCATCGGCAGACCGCCCTTTTTCTGATGCAGGACCGAGCGGATGCTGGCGTCGTCTGGAAATCAGAGGCGTTGTTCCAGGAACAGGCCGGACATGCCATCGGCCATGTGGACATACCCGATGCTCAGAACACGACCGCAATCTACGCCGGCGCCGAAGTCAAAGGGGCGGCACATCCGACAGCGGCTCGCACATGGCTGGCGTTTATCAGCTCGCCTGCGGCTTTCGACATCTTTAAGCGATACGGATTCGGTAAGTTCGAGCCGAAAAAGGACGATGCGATAAGCCACTAAGCGCGCGGTGGGCCAGCTTTCCGCTGTGGAAAACGAGGGTCGGCAGATTCCAACATTTTTTCATCGACGTTAGCGGTCCCAACGGATGACCAAGATTTCCGGTCCACGGAAACGAAAGACTGCATCACCAGGAGGAGACATGGGCAATTCAGTTAAACCGAGATTGACGAGAGTGTTTCGTGTAGCGTGCGTTGTGACGCTGACCCTTGGCACCGTTGTGGCCGCCCGGGCCGACGACATGATGGTTGGCAAGACAATCGCCACTCAAGGCACGGCCAAGGGTGTCGCCGCATGCATCAGTTGCCATGGCGCAAAAGGCGAAGGTAATGCCGCAGGCGGCTTTCCGCGTCTCGCTGGTGTCAACGCGGCTTACCTGTCCGAGCAGTTGTCGGCTTTCGCGAGCGGTGAACGCCAAAGCACGATCATGCAACCATTCGCAAATCTGCTGTCGTCAAATGGACGCAGTGCAGTTGCGCTCTACTTCAGTTCGTTGCCGGTACCCACAGGCATACGCAGCAATGACAACCCGTCTGTTAAGCCATCGGATCTTGGCGCGTGGATTGCAACCAGTGGGCGCTGGGATCAGGGCCTGCCCGCATGCATCCAATGTCACGGACCCGGAGGTGTTGGCGTTGGCACGGTCTTCCCACCGCTTGCCGGACAGCCTGCCCTATATATCGAAAATCAATTGCACGGGTGGAAAAAGGGCGCGCGTCCGCCGGGACCCATGGCGCTTATGCCTGTGGTGGTCAGCAAACTATCCGACGCCGATATCACGGCGGTCGCAGCCTATTACGCCGGCAATGCTGCGAGTCCCACAAGCGCGGCAACAGTCGGGAGCAAACAATGATCCGTCAAACTTGGTGGCACAAAGCGCTTAATTTAAAAACCGGCATGTTCCTCGTGTACGGTGCGCTCAATGGAATCGCATATGCGGCCGACCCTTCGACGCCCCAGGTCACGGCAAAGTCGTCTTCCTCCGCACCTGCGAAACCGTTTACACCACCCGCGGAAGCGACGATGCCCACCAACGACTTCGGTAAGTCGATCAAGCTCGGCGAGCAGATTTTTACGCACACGCAAGAGTTCGCCGGGAAGTATGTCGGCAACTCATTGAACTGCGCCAGTTGCCATCTGGACGCAGGACGCAAACCGAATTCAAGTCCGCTCTGGGCGGCGTACCTCGTGTTCCCGGCCTACCGCAGTAAGAACGGTCACGTCAATTCGTTTGCTGAGCGCATGCAAGGATGCTTTCGCTACAGCATGAATGGCAAAGCGCCACCGCTTGGGGATCCGGTACTGGTTGCGCTGGAGACCTATGCTTATTGGCTGGCCAAAGGAGCGCCGGTCGGCGAAAAATTGCCGGGCCAGGGTTATCCGAAGCTTGCACCGCCTGCGCAGAAGGCAGACTACACGCGTGGTAGCCAGATTTACGCTCAGAGCTGTGCCTTGTGTCATGCCGCCGACGGTCAAGGGCAATCAAGCGGGGGGAAAACGGTTTTCCCGCCACTATGGGGCGCGCATTCGTTTAACTGGGGTGCGGGAATGGGGGAGATTCAAAACGCCGCGGGGTTCATTAAGGCGAACATGCCCTTGGGCCTCGGCGGAACACTCACGGATCAGCAAGCATGGGATGTTGCGACTTTCATGGATAGTCAGGATCGACCACAAGATCCGCGTTATTCCGGGTCAGTCGAGGCAACGCGGGCCAAGTACCATAACTCACCGCACTCGATGTATGGTCAAACGGTGAACGGAAAAGTTTTGGGCGCGCCATGAACGATGTGTTCTGAGATCGACGAAACTAGGAAACTATTCGGAATGCATCTTGTTGGTGTCGTAAGCGGTGCACCTAAACGTTTATGGTTTTCACAACGGCCGGTAGCGGACCAGAAAGAGATTCCATGGATCCGATTGAAACATGTGTGTCGTCGCCGCTTTGGTTTCACACTGCTTAAAACAACGCTCCTTAAAACAACGCTCCTTCTCCGCGTGCCGGACCTTACCGAACATGCGTTCATGAAGGGGCTTGTGGCAACTTATGATAAATCCTGGAAGTGGATGAGACTAAAAGTTAAAGTATTGCCTTATTCCGTGCATTCAACCACACCCTTCGGACACTCATCAGCAAGGTCGTGACACGACGCTTCCGCGTCGAACAATTTTCGTAGCGACCTCCGTTGCCGCGGTTTTGGAACCTGATACGTCCGCGCGTCGAATTGCCCATGTTCACGTGGAATGGTTATCTAAACTCAACCGTTTTTCGAGAAGCAAGTATAAAAGTGCTTTGTTCTCTAACGATAACTGTCGAAGCTGCTGCCGCAACTCGGTCTTCGTCGCTGAAGCGACGCGCTCAGGAGAGCGCAGAGGTGATCGAGCTCGTTTTGCAAGGATTGCGTGGACGAGGTCTGGATGACAGACGTACAAATTCCCACGATTTACGCCGGCGACGGAGCAAACCTTTGCAACGCTCAATGGCCCGGTGGTTTCTTGTACCAAATAAGCGATCGCAGATTCCACGCGACTACGAACAGAAGCAGTTTGGGAGACACCGTTTTTCATGATTTTTCACTCGCGCTTGATCCAACAGGATGCGCGTGCGCATTTAACCCGGAAAGCACTTTTTCTGAGTTTCTGCTTCGCTGCTCGACTATACGGACGGTTTGCTCGCAAAGGCCGGGCCGACGTAAAAACAAAAGATCGTCCTTGCACCGGGCCTCCCAGAACGGGCGGTGGTTTTCTGTGGTCAGGAAGTTAGAGCACGTCGAACAGACATCCGGACACCTGCGGACGTGATTGGGGCCTTGAGCATCGCCGCGACAAGCCGAGTGCGACTGGGAATAAACACAATAGCCCCAGTCGCAAGGCGCCAGATGTACGCCGCGGTCAATAAGCTCTTCGACCATCCGCTCAAGGCCGCGCTTTCCTCTGAAAGCTGGCTTTGCTTCTTTTAGAGGTAGCGAGGCATCAAGCACGGCAGCCGCTTTTCCTGCGATGTTGCTGCTCGACAGGATGTCTATGAGACAGTCCGCAAGATCCGCCCTATCTTGGCTCTTGAGCAACTCCGCTAGCTGAAAATCAGCTCCCGCGTAGTTCTTATCTGTAATCGCATAGTTAACGTGACCATAGTGGTGAGCCAACGGCTGAAGAGCATTCTTGTTCCGACGCACTACCATGCTCGCGAACGTCTTCCGCGCTTGGTGAGGGTGAAGACGCGACGATTGGTTCCAGGGGGTCACGCGATACGGAGAACTCGCAAAGCTCTTAAGCATCATCGCGCCGCGGTCACCTTTAAGACGGCGAAGGCTACCGCCGATATGAGGCAAAACTCCGATTCGTGCAACGAATAGGTAGCTGAACCCGAAGTTCCGACGCACGTCGGCCGCGAGCGAAATCAGAAGCTCTATACCGTCTCGAACGGCATCCGGCACCACCCACGCCCGAGATCTACCCCTTGCTTTCGCAGCGACACCCTCCACGTACCACACAGGATCGCCGTTCAGCAACTTCCGCTTGACTAGGCACCCAATGCGAAGAGCCAACACCTCACTAATACGCATACCTACGAGAAAAAGGATCTGGGTAAGAACTGCCTTTTGGGTTGTCGCAATCGCTACTTCGACGACTCGGGCTCTCAGGCACCCCTTCATGCCAAGCGCAGCTGCAACAGATTTGAAATTATCGGACGCTGCAATCAACGACAGTTCCGCAGCCGACGTCTGTAGGCGAGCATTCTGTGACTGGCCTTCTTGACGTAGCCGCACAGCCCACACGCGGGCTGCCCAATCCTTAGTAATAGCGCCAAAAGACGCCGTCCATGCCAATGCGTCGGCGATCAAGCTTATGGCTTTAGCATCTGCAATAGGCTGCCAAGGCTGCGCTCGCCCGAATTTTCGCTTCGATGATTGAAACCTCAGATCGGCTTGTAGATCCTTTTTTAAGGAAGATGGGTAGGATCCACGATGCGAGTACAGGAGACTAAACAAAGAGAAATACTTTTTTGCGGTGCCGATAGCGATATTAAGCCCGTGCCGATTCTTAATGCTTGCCATAAATGCCTCCAGATCGGCGGGCATGAGGTCGCTAAAGGCCCATGTCTCGCGTTCTGTCATCCAGGCGACAAGCCGGTTGAGGCGATACCACAAGCCCACAGCCGTCGCGTGATTGATTTCGCCGTATTGCTCGTTCATTGAAGCCACCACAACTACGAAGAAACGTCTCGCGCTGACCTCGAGTTTTCGATTCTGATCAACAGTGCCACCACCGCTTACAGTCAGGCGTTCCAAGCGGATTGTGCGTAGCACCGGTGCTACATCCGTTCCTTGATCTGCGAGCGGATAGTTTGCTAAACCAGAGGTTTTCATGGCTTTTCACTCCAAAAACGGAACAGCTTGACCAAGCATAAGAGGTAGCGCTTGCGCCCTCGTTGCATCCGAGACGCGCGGCAGTAACTCGACCAATAGGACATGCAATGGAACTGAATACAGAGCATTGAATCGCTGCATCCATCCTTCCGATTTAGCGCGGCATTTCGTCAGCTCAAGTGCTTTTGCAGCAGTGAGAAGCCTGGCAACGATACGAGGATTGTCGAGAGGCACAAGTGCGCCGGGACACTGAGCGCAATGTGAAAAATTTTCACAGAGCTCACCTGCCTTACTTCCTGGAGCGATGCCTTCAAGGGGAGACCTGCATGCGAAACCGAACACTGTATCGTTATGAGCGTCGCTTGCGATGCCCGGCTTACAAGGGTCCGCCACTTTCGTGATCGCTTCGTACACGATTTGACCTTGAAAATGATGAATTGACTGATCGCACTCAGCGTGCATCTTGCTCCGGTCAACATATAGAAGCGTGGTGTCGGCTGACTGGTGATTTAGGCGAAGCTGCGAAGCTTCAAGGTTTCCAACGGCCGTGCGGTGTAGTTCTCCACTCGACGCACGACAGTCTCGGAAAGTGAATTCGGGAAGCGCATGCTTTGCAATGAACAGGTGGAGCAAAGCCAGAAGCCGGGTTGATGATGGAATTCGAACATCGCGATTCACCATCGTCAGAAAGGCCTTGTTGCTATCCTCGACTCGTGCGTGCGCAACAAGGTTCGCATTAAGGCTCAAAAGTCGTCGCACTACGTTAGGCGCGCTCCATGCTTTGTCCTTCGGAAAATCGACGCGCTGCTCGCGCTTCGCGCGTGGCTTATACCAGTCGAGGAACTCCAGATCTCCACGCAATGGGTTAGGTTTGATGCAGTTCCGAGGCATCAGCAACAACGCCATTGGGTTTCCTGCAGACTGAATTAGAACAGCCAGATAAAACGGAAATACATCCGCGGGTGACACCCACTGAGATTGTGTCAAAGCAAGTAAACCACCGTGCGATCGTACTTCCGATCCCAGTCCCGCCCGGCATAATTCAGTTTGAATTGGGATGCGCCCACCAAATCGAGCAATCACATGGTCGAGCACCGAGTTGCCTGGACCCAAGAGAAATCGCCCCTGTGCGTCGATGGGTAATCGCTTCGATAGGCGAATCTCAACCTTTTCAATTTCATCGTAGCAACATTTTAGTATCGCCTTGACATCTTCCGCCCCGAGCAATGTTCGCCCGACGGCAGGCGTCTTATCGAAAGCCTTGCGGGAGATCCGTAGACCAGGAGCAATTACTGCTGGAAAGTTACGAGCCAGGGATAAGACCAGTTTTCGAACCACAAGGAAAATTCCGTGCTTCGTGGAATCGCACAACGGCTGCTTCTCTATCCATGTTCGAAAGCCGATCAGGAGGTTAGCAGGCAGCGAATGCTTCGACACCCAACCGACAATAGTCAAGTACGCAACAAGCTTTCGGCAACTAAAGTAAGCGGTCTGCTGGGACAGAAATGTCTGATGCCCGAATTCAAGTTCAAAGGAATCGCATACCGCTCCCTCAACCCGTGGCGTTAGACCGAGGCCCGCAAGCCGGACGGCGAAAGGCGATCTAGAATCCAACGCTCGACTTAGTTTGGACATGATCGTGGATCGTGCACTACGGCTGATTGCACGGCGCGCTCCCGTATAGGTAATCCAAGGCTTGTCGAACGCTGTCGCTTTGAACTTGGAACGCACGAAGGTAAATTTCGCTTGTCTTGATAGACGCGTGTCCGAGGAGAACTTGCAGCGTCTTCAATGGATTTATCTCTTCCCCTCGTTGGGCCTTTACCGAAAGATGGTGGAACACCGTAACCGCAAACGTATGGCGAAGATGGTGAAGCGTCGAAGGAACATCATTCTTTTCAGCGGCAATGCGATAGGTCTCGGACAACATTCGGCGCGTGGTTGGTTTACCGTTCGCACGAACGAACACCTTAGTTTGTCTGGGCGGGGTGACCGGTCGCTCCGTGGTGATGTACCACCATGTCTCATCGAGCAATCCTGATGGAACATACACGTCAAGAGACCGCCCACCCTTTCTCACTATCTTGACGATCCCCATGGCATTCTTGCTACCTTGGGCGCCTCGTGCTTCTATAATTTGATGGATCGTCAGAGCGCAGATCTCAAATCGCCTTAACCCGGTACACACGCTCCATTTGAATGCGAGCGCATAAGGGTTCGGCAATGATGCTATGAGACGTCCGCAGGCATCATGTAAAAGCGATTTGGGAAGTCGTGTTATTACGGTCGGAGCTACCCGAGGACGTCCAAGCGACTGCTTATGGTGAGCGTCATTGCTGGTAAACCGTCTGATTGTCGGTCCTTCTAGCCATCGACCAAGCGGACTCCGAAACATGTCGTACTTTTCACTCCATAGATAAAAGAATTCAACAACTTTGATTCTCAGAGCGATGGTAGCGCTGCTGAGACGACGCGATGGCAGCACCTGTCCTGTGTTCGTGAGCTCGTTTCGATAGGACTTAAGTAAGACCTCAGTCGCGTCCGCCACCTCAAACCGACGTTCACGTAAAAAGCGCAACCAGGGTAGAAGCGCCTCGCTGTAAGTTCTTACTCCGTCGCCAGTCGTGCTGTGCGAGGAAAGCGCTTGATGTGCCAGGTAAAGCGTCGGCTCCCATAGAATGGTCGACCCATCGACGATAATGGCAACTGTGGGAACATCGAAAAGCACGAAGCCGCAGTCTGCTGGCGAGTCCATTCGAAGAAGTCGGTAGAGGTACTCTGGCATTTCAAAGTCTTCACGTGGTCTAATCAGGACAGAACGAAGCATGGGAGTCCTTCCTTAACAGCGCGTTTCGGTAAGAAATCACATTACACCTAACTGGCGAAGACGCTGAGCGTACATACATAAAAGCGTACCTAATCATCGAGCTTCACAGTTGGAATGCCGTGCAACCGGACTTAGAACATCCCGATCGATTCGTACTCGATTTGGATCCCGATCCAAGCCTCTCGTGGAAAATGATGACAGAGGCCGCCCAGTTGGCCAAAGTACTGCTCGATGAGGTTGGACTGAAGTCATTTATCAAGACCAGCGGTGGCAAGGGTTATCACATCGTCATTCCGCTCACGCGGCGCCAAGGGTGGGATGAAGTGAAAACTTTTTCGCAAGGCATCGCCCGACACATGGCCAAGGTAA
>Ga0163162_10003109_pt1 | contig 15855 bp, 13 predicted proteins | sample S55metaG_FD_115310 | JGI IMG/M metagenome (GOLD analysis project Ga0163162, IMG submission 115310) | Switchgrass rhizosphere microbial communities from Kellogg Biological Station, Michigan, USA - S5-5 metaG | ecosystem: Host-associated > Plants > Roots > Rhizosphere > Soil | place: USA...
CGGGATCGAGCACGTGCTCGACGAGCCACGCCCGCGACACAGCGGCGCCGGGCCGTCGCGCGAGCGCGGCAAGAAAGTCGAACTCAGCTCGCGTCAGGTCCACGGCCAGCCCGGCCGCGGCCACCGTGCGAGCGGCCAGATCGATTGAAAGCCCACCGGCTATTACCAGCGGCGATCCGGCGAGCGCCGGCCGCCGCAACCGCGCGCGAACGCGCGCGAGCAGTTCCTCGGGCCAGAACGGCTTCGTCATGTAGTCGTCCGCGCCCAGTTCGAGCGCGCGCACCTTGTCGGCGGCGTCGGGGCGCGCGCTCAGCACCAGAATCGGCACGTGCGAATCGCGCGACCGGACGGACTTGAGCACGTCGAATCCGTGCGCGCCGGGCAACATGAGATCGAGCACCAGCAGCGCGAATGCCTCGACGTCCTGCCCGAGGGCGTCGTCTCCTCGCGTCATCCACGTGACGTCGAACCCGCCGCCGGACAGCGTCTTCACGACCTGCCGGCCCAGGCTGTCGTCGTCTTCGACCAGGAGGACACGATTCATCAGTGAGGATCCACCGAAAGGATCTGTCAGTAACCTTACGGCAATCTTAAGAACGCCGCTTCAGATTCTCGCAAGGTGGCCCTCGTAACGTGTGTGCAGGAGGTCACCATGCGATTCCCGACCGGAACCATCTGCGCGGCGGCGTTGGCGCTGGCCTGTTCGTCGCCGACGACGCCCTCGACGAGTTCGTCGAGTTCGGCGACGTCATCCAGTTCTTCTTCCTCAGCGCTGCCGTCGATGTACTCGCAGTTCAATTCCACCGTCACGGTCACGCTGGACGGCGGCACCGTCACGCTCAAGTCCAACGGCGTGCCCGATCACACGAGCCCGTATTTCGGATCGGGCAACGCCAGCTACGAGTCGCCGCAGGCCGGCATGGTCGTCAACCCGAATGTCATCGTCTCGCAAAGCATCGTGATGCGCGTGCCGGCCAGTCCCACGGCGGCCACGGCTTCGGACACGCCGCTCGGGCCCATCGGGATTGCCACGAACGGCGTGGCGCTTTTCAATCAGTACGCCGCCGGCCGGTCGCCGCTCGGCGCGGAGATCCTGACGTTCGATCGCTACAACGGCCATCCGCAGAACACCGGTTTGTATCACTACCACCTCGAGCCGCTGTGGCTCACAGGCAAGCGCGGCGCCGCAACGCTCATCGGGGTGCTGCTGGACGGGTTTCCCGTCTACGGCCCTGGAGAAACCGATGGTTCGTCGCCGAAGGGACTCGACAGCTGCAACGGACACACGCACGCGACTCCGGAGTTTGCGCAGGGCATCTACCACTACCACGTGACGTCAACCGTGCCGTACATCTCCGGCTGCTTCCACGGGGCGCCCGGTTCACTGGGATAGGAGAGCCCATGCGTCACGTGCTGATTCTCCTCGTCACCATCGCCGCGGCTCAGATTCCCCAGGGGCACGCGAAGACGATCCAACACCGGGAGACGCGGTGGCCGAACGGACAGCTTCGATCGTCCGCAGACTACATGGACGATGTGTACCAGGGCGAGTACCAGACCTGGTACGCGAGCGGCGGGCCGTATGAGCTGCGGCACTTCGATCACGGGCGCGAAACAGGGCTGCAGCAGTCGTGGACGGAAGACGGCACGCTCTACTTGAATTACGAGGTGAGACACGGGCGGCACTACGGATTGGTCAATGCCAAGCCGTGTCTGCCAGCCGATGAGGATGGGAATTCAACGAGGACAGGACGATGAGGACAGGTACGACGGGTACGACAGGTACGACAGGTACGACAGGTACGTCAGGTACGTCAGGTACGTCAGGTACGGCGCGTGCCTTGACCGTCGTGAGCTGGATCGTGGTGGCGGGCTTGTTGAGTGTCGCGGTGGCGGCGGGTCGCGGACGCGGGGGTGTCGAGGATCTGCCCTACTACGACAGCCGCGACTTCACGCCGCGGTGGGCGCCGGCGGCGCATCGGATTAGCGAATTCTCGCTGCTTTCGCAGACAGGCGCACCGTTTACGGACCAGGATCTGACGGGCCGCGTGCACATCGCCAGCTTCATCTACACGCGCTGTTCCGCGGTGTGCCCGACGCTCGTCGCGAATCTTCGTCGTGTCGATCGGGCGGTGGCTGGTCCCGCGCTGCGGTTTGTCGCCTACAGCGTGACGCCCGATCTCGACACGCCGAACGTTTTGGCGGACTTCGGCCGGGAGCACAGTCTCGATCCCGCGCGATGGATCCTCGTCACCGGGGACAGGTCGCAGATCTACCGGCTTGCGCGCGAGTCTTATTTCGCAGACGACGACCGGATTAGGGCCACGATCGCGGAACCCGGCGCGTTTCTGCACACCGAAAAAGTCGTGCTCGTCGATCGCGACGGACGGCTGCGCGGCGTCTACGACGCGACGCAGGGTTTCGAGATGGACAAACTGATCGAGGACGTAAGGCGGCTTCTTCCCAGGTAGTCCGCAGTACCTGTCGTACCCTCGTACCTGTCGTACCCGTCGTACCGCCTCTACGCCGGCTTGAGCGACAGGGCTTGCTGCACCCATTCACGCGCGATGGGCTGCAGCGGCAGGTAGGCCTGCCACGCCGAGCGGGCCCACCGATCGACGCCAGCGCTCAGGCGCTCGGCCTCCTCCGCGTCTTTCAAGTTGGCAACCGTAATCGCTCCGCGCGACTTCGGAATGCCCGGCGCCGGCGGATACGTCATGGCTTTCCACGGATCGCGATCGACCAGGCGCTGCAACTGGCGGTAGCCGCTTTCGGCGCCGCCATGTTCGAGCGCCCAGCACACGCCGCCCAGGTGCATGACGAGGCCCTTGTACCGCCCGCAGTACTGTTCCTCGTGCTGGATGAAGTAGACGTCGTGCATCAGTCGCCAGGTCTTCATGCTGCCGGTCCAGGCGAGCGTGCGCACCCGCAGCATCACGTCGTTGAACAGTTCCTGGCACGCCTCGTGCCCGAGCGCGTAGCCGCACGCCGGACAAGGCGGCATGAGTGATCCCGTCACGCGGATCAGTCTACTGCAGAGCAATGGTGATAGTTTCTGGTCATGAAGTGGACGACCGTCGCCGCCGCCGTCTGCGCGGGCCTCTTCGTCAGCGTCACGAGCGTCCGCACCGCGCCTCAGGCCTCGAAGCCCGTGCTCTACGTCACAGCCACGTCGCACCTGGACTCCCAGTGGAACTGGACAGTGCAGGACACGATCCGGCAGTACGTGCCGAGCACGTTCTACACGAACTTCAAGAACTTCGAGCAATACCCCGACTACAACTTCACCTACGAAGGCGCGATCCACTACATGTGGTTCAAGGAGTACCACCCGGACGACTGGGCCACGCTGCAGAAATACGTTGCGGCCAACCGCTGGCGGCTGGCGGGGTCGTGGATCAACGCGGTGGACGTGAATGTGCCGTCGCCCGAGTCACTGATGCGCCAGGCGCTGTACGGGCAGCATTTCTTCCGGCAGGAGTTCGGCAAGGTCAGCCGCGACGTGTATCTGCCTGACTGTTTCGGCTTCGGCTTCGCGCTGCCGTCGATTGCCGCGCACTCGGGCCTGTCGGCGTTCACGACGCAGAAGCTCACGTGGGGATCGAGCGTGCCCATTCCCTTCCCCATCGGCCGGTGGAAGGGCCCTGACGGCAGCGAGGTCATCGCCAATCTCAACCCCGGCGACTACGTCACGAAGATCACAAGCGACATCAGCGTCGATCCGAAGTGGTCCAACGACCTGACGTCCGTGGGCGGCGGTGCGCAGGTCGGGTTCCGGCTGTTCGGGACCGGCGACATCGGCGGCGGACCGGATCCCGCGTCGATTGAATGGCTCGAGAACTCGCTCGCCAATAAGAACGGCGCCGTCGAGATTCGCAACACCTCGGCCGACCAGCTGTCGCGCGACCTGACGCCGGCACAAAAGGCCGCGCTGCCCGTTTACGAGGGCGAGCTGACGATGCAGATGCATGGCGTGGGGTGCTACACGTCGCAGGCGGCGATGAAGAAGTTCAACCGTCAGAATGAGCTGCTGGCCGACTCGGCCGAGCGCGCGGGCGTGGCGGCCGCGTACGCCGCCGGACTGCCCTATCCCACCGAGCGGCTGCGCGAGGCGTGGACGCGCGTGCTCTGGCACCAGTTCCACGACGACCTCACGGGCACGTGCATTCCGCAGGCGTATCAGTTTTCGTGGAATGACGAGCTGAGCGCCGCGAATCAGTTTGCGGGCGTGCTGACGAGTTCGACGGCGGCTGTGGCGGGTCAACTCGACACGTCCATCGCGACCTTTCAGAGCCGCAACACGTTTGCCGGCTCGACGCCACTCATTGTCTACAATCCCCTCTCGGAGCCGCGGCGCTCTCTCGTTGAGGCGAGCGTCGAGTTCGGGACCACCATTCCCGTCACCATTGCGGTAGTCGATCCAACGACACGAAGATTTGAGATCGCGCAGATCGTGAGCACGCAGGGCACGACGGCGCGCATCTTGTTTCCGGCCGACATGCCGGCCACTGGGTTCAAAGTCTTCACTGTCGGGGAGACCCAGGGACTCGTTATTCCTCTTACCACGATGTCGCGCGGTGAACGCACCATCCTCAATGACCGCCTCCAGGTCACCGTGGACAGTAACGGCGACATCAGCTCAATCGTCGATCAACAGGTTGGCAAGAATCTCTTGAGCGCGCCGATTCGGCTCGAGATGCGAGACGATCCATCGCCCGACAAGCCGGCGTGGCGGATCCTGTACAGCGCGATCAGCGCGCCGGTCCGCGAGTATCCCCTCAAACCAGAGATCAAGATCGTCGAAGGTGGCCCGTTGCGCGCGACCATCGAGATCGTTCGTCACGCCGCCGGTTCGACCATCATCCAGCGCGTGTCGCTGGTTACCGGCGGTGACAGGGTCGACGTCGAGACCACTGTGGACTGGAAGTCACCGAACACGCTGCTCAAGGCGGCGTTCCCGTTCGCCGCCTCGAATCCGAAGGCCACGTACGACCTCGGCCTCGGCACCATTCAGAGAGGCAACAACACGGAGAAGGCGTACGAAGTGCCGGCGCAGAAGTGGGCCGACATCACGGACGGAGGCGGCAGCTTCGGCGCGGCCGTCCTCAATGACAGCAAGTACGGCTGGGACAAGCCGGCGGACAACGTGCTGCGGCTGACGCTCCTGCACACGCCCCTGCCGCGCGCCTATCCTTATCAGAGCAGCAACGACCTCGGTCATCACCGGTTCACGTACTCGATCGCGGGGCATCGCGGCGATTGGCGCGAAGGCCAAGTCCCGCGGCGCGCGGCCGAACTGAATCAGCCGCTCATCGCGTTTCAGGCGACGTCACATCCGGGCCCGCTCGGACGGTCGTTTTCGCTGGCGACGCTCAGCGACACCACCGGACAGTTTGCGATCCGCGCCTTGAAGAAGGCCGAGGACTCGGACGAGATCGTCGTGCGCATCCAGGAGCTCTACGGCAAGCCCGGCCGCACGCGGCTGTCGATGGCGGACGCGATCACCGCCGCGCGTGAGATCAACGCGGCCGAAGAAGCCGTGGGACCCATCGCGGTTGAGGCCGGATCGCTGTCGCTCAACTTCACACCCTACCAGCCGCGCACGTTCGCCGTGCGCGTTCGCCCGCGCCCGGCGACGCCCATGCCCACACGCGCCGCCGTGCAGATTCCACTGCCCTTCAATCTTGACGGTGTCTCCACGGACAAGAACCCGGCCGACGGCGACTTCGACGGCCGGCGCCACACGATTTCCGGCGAGTTGCTGCCGGCCAGACTGGTTCTCGACGGCGTGCCGTTCACGTTCGGATCGAGCGCGCCTGGCTCCATGAACGTGCTCGTGCCGAAGGGACAGACACTCGCGCTGCCCGGCAGCGGATTAGAACACCTCTATCTGATTGCGGCCGCGGTCGGCGGCAACATCCCGGCCACCGTGACGGTCGGCGGCTCGCCTCAACAGGTCACGATTCACGAATGGGAGGGCGCGATCGGCCAGTGGGACAGCCGGCTGAAGGACCCTGGGGCCTTGCGCGAGGAGTTCGTGCCGTCGCGCGCCAACGGCACGCCGACGACCCAGGAGGTGCGGGACGGGATGTTGATTCCATGGGATGCGCAGACCTTCAAGGTGAATCCCGCGGACATCGATCTAATCCGCCCGGGATTCGTGACCCGCGACGAGATCGCGTGGATCGGCACGCACCGCCACAGCGCCACCGGCAACCAGGCGTACATCATGAGCTATCTATTCAAGTACGCGCTAGACGTCCCGGCCGGCGCGCGCGAGATCACGCTGCCCAATGAGCCGCGCCTGCGGATTCTCGCGGTGACGGTCGCCGAGGGTCCGGTCGCCGTCAGGCCAACGCGACCTCTGTACTCGAGCGATCTGCCCGAGCCCAAGGTGATTCGATGACCGACATGGACCGCCGCGAATTTCTCGAGGCATCGACGGTGCTCGCCGGCGGCGCGATTGCCAGCCGGCTGCCGGGCGCAAGAAAACGCAGCCGGATGACCTGTATCAAATTCGCGCGGCCGGCCGTGCCTTGCGCGAGTTGAAGTAACTCGGGCGCTCCCCTTTTCCGGGTCTCGCAGGCATTGTTTTCCGCCCTGCGGAAGACTAAGACCTCCGATTTCGTTACTGGCCGGGATCCGCCGACAGCCGCCCGCCCGGCATAGGTACTGCAGCCACTACCGCGGCGGCATGTGATGAGTAAACCGTTACCAATGTTTCGCCAGGGCGACGTCTCGGCGTTGCCACGGCCGGCACTGCTCTTCCCATCGACCGCCACCATAACTTCCCGCGCCGCTCGGCCCAAAGACGCGCTGCTGCCGTTGTCGCGCGCTGAGCGGCTCGCCACTTTCGGCGTCCTGTTCCTCGGCGTCCTTCTGGTTCAATCGTGGATGGGCGCGCTGCAGGTCGAACGCGGTCTCTACTCGGATGACGCCGCCCATTTCATGAACGGCCTGTTGATCCGCGACTATCTGACGCACGCGCTGGGCAGCGATCCGATGCGGTTTGCGGAGCAGTACTACCTCCACTACCCCAAGATCGCGCCGCTGATGTGGCCGCCGCTGTTCCACGTGCTGTTTGGATTCAGCCTGCTGGCGGGATTCGGCGCGGCTCCCACGGCGCTGTGCCTCGTGGGCCTCGGCGCCGCGTGGACGGCGTATCGGCTGCATTTCATCGTCAGAGAACTGGCCGGTTCAGCCCTGGCATTCGCGGCCGCCGCCCTGTTTGTGACCACTCCGCTCGTGATGACGATGTCGAGCGTCGTCATGCTCGACGTGATGATCGCAGCTCTCTCGATCGAGGCGGCCTATTGGCTGGCGCGATTCGTGGCGTCTCAATCCTGGCGCCACGCCGCCGCGTTTGGCGTCTTCGCCGCGGCCGCCTGCCTCACGAAAGGCAACGGCGTGGCCGTCGTCCTGATCCCGCTGCTGCTGATGGCCATCCTCGGCCGGTTCGACTTGCTGCGCCGGCCCGGACTGTACATCGCGGCGGCCATCGTGCTCGTGGTCGCCGTGCCGATCCTCGCGATCAGCGCGTCATTCGACGCCGGCATCGGCGACTTCGGGCCGGTCACAGGAGCTGAGGTCCTGACTCGGACGATATTCTACGGCGAGCACCTGTGGAAGAACGTCGGCGTCGCGTTGCTCGGTCTGGCGATCATCGGCGGCGCCGTCGTGGTGGCGCGCGCGCGTCGCCGGCCGGCAAACGCCATCCCGCTGGCCGAGGCGCTCCTTGCACTCGTCGCGGCTGCCGTTCTCTTTCACCTGCTCAATCCGCATCAAGCGACGGCCGCCCGGTATCTGACAATGGCGTTTGCGCCGATTATCGCGATGGCCGCGGCCGGCGTTGTCGAGCTTCGTTCGGTGAGCATCGGCCAGAACCGGCTGGTGGCGACGGTGATGATCGCGCTCGTCGTGCTGGTATCGGCCGCGGGACGTCAGGTGACCCCGCTCGCGCCACTCGGCTACCGGACAGTCGTCGCGCAACTGGCGGCGGCGCATGAGTTGGCCGGTCAGCGTGTGCTCGTCATCAGCGACGAGATCGGCGAAGGTGCCGCGGTGACCGAGGCCGCCGTGTTTGGCCTGACACCCACACCCACGATCATCCGGGGTTCGAAGTTCCTGGCCCACGGGAACTGGACCGGGGATGACTGTCTGGTCTACGACTCGTCAGCGGCCTTGATGAAGGACCTTGAGGACCTCCACGTGGCGTACGTGTTACTCGACCGCTCGGCTGCTTCGCGCCGGCTGATCTACTTCGGGCAAGTGGCCACGCTGACCGACGCCGGGCTCGGCCGCCTGGAACGAATCAAGATTGACTCCACAGGCTCGACGTCCGGGCCGTCCAGGCCGCTGGAGCTGTACCGCGTGACCCACTCGTCACCGGGCGCCGCGAAGAGCCTGCGGATCGGGCTCGGCTACACGCTCGGTCGGACGCTGGAGCAGTAGTTGGGGTCAGGTCTTACATCGAAGCATTCACGCAACCGCACGCGCGTGAATGCTTCGATGTAAGACCTGACCCCAACTACCACCGCAAGCCGAGCGCCTTTGTCAGAAACTGCATCAGCGGCGCCACGTCGCGGCAGCACGCGATGTACTTATCAAGAAATCCGTCCGACGTCGCCTCCCGCTCGGTGAACTCCGCGCCGCCGTAGAAATCCTTGCGGCGCAGGTCTTCGACAAACGGGTGCTTCGGATCGAACCCCGCCGGCGCACGTGTCAGCGTGTCGCCCTCAAGCTCTATTCCGGACTTTCGGACAACCGCCCAGCCTTTCGGATCAGCGACGATGTGCTGCCGAATCTTCGTCAACGTCGGCATCTCGGGGTGATAGATGCCGCCGCCAGCCCAACATTCCTTGGGACCGAGGTGCAGGTAGAACCCGGGCGTCGGCACGTCCTTGCTAGCCGACCGATGCTTGAAGGTCGCAGCGACCCAGGTCTTGTACGGCGACTTGTCGGCTGAGAACCGCGTGTCGCGGTGAATCCGATACATCGATCCGCCCATGCGGCGCCGATTGGCCACGTACGCCGAGCTGATCTCCGGCAGCCGTTCGCCGACGTCCGCAATGAACTGCAGCATCGGCGCCTCGACGTCGGCCACATAGCGGTCGCGATTCGCCTGAAACCAGGCGCGATCGTTGTGCGCCTTGAGATCGCGAAGGAACTTGAAGAACCCCGGGGTGAAGTGGGCGGACATGGGTTTCGTGCCAGAATACCCGCGATCCCGTCCCTGAGGAGGCTCAATGCGATTCCGTGGAGCAACTGTCATCGCCGCGGCAGCCCTTGCCGCAACTCTCGCGGCGCACGCCCAGCAAGCCCAGCAGGCTCAACCAGCCCAACAGGCCCAGCCGGCGGCAAGGCCGCAGCTCGCACCTCCGTACGTCCCTGAGGGAACCGCGCAAGAACAGGGCCTGGCCGGATACGCCAAGATTCTCTGTTCGGCGGTGTTCGTGCAGGGCCGCGATCCGGTCGAAGGCGCAATGAACAGCGCATATTGGATGGCGGAGACCAACCAGATCCCACTCGATCAGGTGACCTACAAGATCGATCGCAATACCAAGACGGTTACGGCCACGTTCGGCACCATCACACGCTGGGCGCGCCACTACGGCGACCAGGGCTGTGTGCTGCCGGCGCATGGCAAGAACGAGATCGCGTTTACGCCGGTCCCAGTGAAGACGACGCTGCCGGACGCGATGACTCAGGCGTGGCCGATGGGCGACAAGCCGGACACGACGCCGCTGCCCGCGGAAGTCGACAAGACCAAGCTCGCTGCGGCCGTCGACGCCGCATTCGAGAATCCCTCTGCGCTCACCGCCGGCTTCATCGTCGTCTACAAGGGGCACATCATCGCCGAGCGCTACGGCGCGGGGGCGAACAAGGACACGCAGCTCGAGAGCTGGTCGATGGGCAAGAGCATCGCGTCGACCCTGTTCGCGCTGCTCGTGAAGGACGGCACGTACACGCTGGACCAGCCGGCGCCCGTGGCACTGTGGCAGAAGCCGGGAGATCCGCGTGCGACAATCCGCAACCGCGACCTGCTGAACATGAGCGGCGGCCTGCAGTTCCAGGGCAATCAGGAACCGGCGGGCGAGCGCCGGCAGCCGTATCCGGATCACTACTACATCTACACGGGAGCCGTGGACAGCTTCGACTACTCGATCAATCGTCCGGCGGAGTTCCCGCCGGGCACGATGGGCCGCTATCGCAACTGCGATCCGCTGACGATCGGGTATTTGATCAAGCAAGCCGTGACCAAGCGCGGCGAGACGTATCTCTCGTGGCCGCAGAAAGTGCTGTTCGACAAGATCGGCATTCGGCGCCAGGTGATCGAACCGGATCCGTACGGCAACTTCATCATGACGGGCTACGACTTCGGCACCGCGCGCAACTGGGCGCGCCTTGGCCAGCTGTACCTGCAGGACGGCATGTGGCAGGGGACGAGAATCTTGCCCGAAGGCTGGTCGATGTTCGTGAGCACGCTCGCGCCCGGCTGGAGCCGCCCCGTGTACGGCGGGTTGTTCTGGATCAACGGCGACGGTGGATGGAACTTGCCGAAAGAGACGTACCTGATGGCCGGCGCCGGCGGACAGAACGTGTGGATCGATCCGTCACATCAGCTCGTCGTCGTGCGCATGGGTCAGTATCGCGGCTCCGCGCCGGGACGGCGAGCGACGAATAACGCGCTGACGCTGCTGGTGCAGGCGCTGGAAAAATAGTTGGGGTCAGGTCTTACATTGAAGCGTCCCCCGATAACTCTAGGGACGCTTCAATGTAAGACCTGACCCCAACTTCCGCACGACGTCGATCAGATTCCCCATCTCGAGCGACACGTCAATCTGATGCAGCCCCCACGACGGCGTCATGTCGCCGCCAATGTCGTCCGCGCGCGGATCGGCGGGATCGCCGTGGACGGTGATCTCCAGATAGCTCGCGCCGTCCTTAATCGCGCATTGCGCCGTGACCAGGCCGGGCACGCTCACGAACGGCGTGTCGATCCGAACGTCACCTCCAACCCATCGCCGCGTGCCTGTCGCGAAGTATGAGTGCAGCTCGGCGCTCCCGCCGGCTAAGGCAGCCGCGTTCGCGCATGCGGCTTGCATCGCGGGATTCGCCACGCGGCCAAAGATGGCATCGGCCGGCGGCGGCGACGTCGCGCGATACGAGGCATACGCAATCACGCATCCTGTTTGCCCGGTCGAGCGGCACACAGGCACGTGTTGAAACGCGCCGCCCACGTCCTGCCCCTTCGGCACAGGCAGCGTGGTGCCGGCCAGAATCGCCGCCAGTAGTTTCGACTGCACGGGCTTGCCGTCGATCTCGTTGCGAATCAGCTCCATCAGCACGAACGACCCTTGCGAGTGGCCAATGAGGACGACGCGACGGCCCTGGTTGTCGTGCTGCAAGTAGTAGTTCCACGCGTCGCGGACGTCGTCGTAGCCGACGCCGCGCGTCATCGACGCACCGGCGCTGCCGCCGGCCATCGCGGCGCGCAGGCCGGCCAGCGTCACCTGACGGTAGAGCGGCGCATACGGCCTGCACACCGAGGCAAACCGCGCGAACTGCGTGCGCACCACCGAGCGTTCGGCCGGATCGGCGACCATGTCGCTCGTCGGCGTTTGGTCCGTCGACACCGTCGGATACACATAGAAACAATCGATCGGCGCGTTGGGATCGGCGGCCCATGTCTCCCGGGTCATCCGGCCGTCGGCCGCAATCACCGTCGTCGTCTGGTCAACCGAGCACGCGTCCTGGCGGCCAGGACGACAGAGCCAGGTCGCGGCGTCGCCATAGTCGTTGGGCGATTGCGTCGCGGCGGTTTGCAGCGTTGAGTGTGCGGCACCTGAGATGGCCCAGGCGGCGGAGGCCGCGGCCCCAAGAACGAGACGTCTGAACATCAGCATGGAAATCGACCCCGGAGGTCGATTCTGATCTGAAAAGCTCCCGCCGGCCACCCTTTTCGAGGAAAATCGACTCCCGGAGTCGATTTATGAGACTCGCTGCCTTCGGCTTACTGCTCGCCGGTGCGGCGGCAGCCGCGGCCGGACCGCCGGCGCTGAAGTCGGGCCTCGATCCGGCAAGTTTCGACACATCCGTCCGGCCGCAAGACGATCTCTTTCGCTACGTGAACGGCGCGTGGATCGCGAAGACCGACATTCCGCCCGACCGCGTGACCTACGGCGTGTTCGACGAGCTGACGGATCAGGCCGAACAGAACGTCCGAACGCTCATCGAAGACCTGATCGCCAAGGGCCCGCACAAACCGGGGTCGAGCGCCCAGCAAATCACCGACCTGTACCGAAGCATGTTGGACGAGGACCGCACCGAGCGGCTCGGCCTCTCGCCAGTCCTGCCTGAACTCAAAAAGATTGATGCGATTCGCAACGCGCGCGACTTCGCTATTGAAGCGGGATATCTGGCATCGGTCGCCGGCGGCGGCCCCTTCGGCGGATCGGTCGGGCTCGATCCGCGAGATCCGACGCGGCTCGTCGTCCAGATTGCGCAAGGCGGCACGCTGCTCCCCGATCGCGACTACTACCTGAGCAACGAGCCGCGGCTCATCGAGATCCGCCGTCAATATCAGTCCTACCTGGCGCAGTTGCTCGGGCTGGCGGGCCGTTCCCACGCCGAAACCGAAGCCGCGGCCGTGCTCGCCCTCGAGACGGCGCTGGCCCGCGCCGAATGGCCGCTCGCCGACAGCCGCGATCCGGCGAAGACATACAACTGGATCGGCCTCGGCGATCTCGATTCGAAGATGCCGGGATTCGACTGGATGGCCTGGGCGAAGCCTCAGGGCATCGATCGCGCTCAGGGACTGGTGCTGGCGCAGCCGTCGTTCTTCAAGGCCTTCGCGGCGATGGTGCCGGCCACGCCGCTCGAGACGTGGAAGGCCTGGCTCGTGACGCGCCACCTCACGGCGTCCGCGCCGTATCTCAGCCGGGCGTTCAGTGATCTTCGCTTCGACTTCTTCGGCCGCGTACTCTCCGGACAGGAATCAGTTCGCGTCGCCTGGAAGCGCGGCGTGGGCCTGGCCAACAGCTTTGCCGGCGATGCGGTCGCGAAGCGGTACGTACAGCAATACTTCTCACCGGCCGCGCGAGCGCGAGCCGAAAAGCTGGTCAGCCAAATCGTCGAAGCCTACCGGCTGACCATCCGCGATCTCGACTGGATGAGCGCGCCCACCCGGCGCGGCGCGCTCGAAAAGCTTTTCACGCTCGCGACAAAGGTCGGCTATCCGGATCAGTGGCGCGACTACACCGGCTTCGTCGTCAAGGCCGACGATCTCATCGGCAACCTGCAGCGCGGGCGCAAGTTCGAGAACGAGTACCGCATGGCCACGGTCCGGCTGACCGCCGATCACGGCAACTGGCTGATCACGCCGCAAACCGTCAATGCGTACTACAACCCGATGCTCAACGAGATCGTCATCCCCGCTGCGATGCTGCAGCCGCCCCTCTTCGACATGGATGCGGACGACGCGGTGAACTACGGCGCGATCGGCGCGGTGATCGGTCACGAGATCGGCCACGCCTTCGACGGGCTTGGCCGGCAGTTCGACGCGTCGCATCACGCGCGCGACTGGTGGAAGCCGGCGGACGAAGCGGAGTTCCGGACGAGGGCGCTCCGCCTAATCAGCCAGTTCGACGCCTACAGCCCGGCGCCGGGCCTGCACGTCAATGGACTACTGACCCTCGGCGAAAACGTCGGCGACCTCGGCGGCCTCTCGATCGCCCATCGGGCGTATCTCCTGTCGCTCAAGGGCAAGCCGCCGCCGGTGATCGACGGCCTCACCGGTGACGAGCGGTTTTTTCTGGGGTGGGCGCAAATCTGGCGGTCGAAGATGCGCGACGAGTACGTCCGTCAGATGGTACTCGCGGTGCCTTATGCGCCTCCAGCCTTTCGCGCCAACGGTCCGCTCAGCAACCTGCAGGGGTTTTATGACGCGTTTCGGGTCAAGGCGGGGGACAAGCTCTATCGGGAGCCTGGTGACAGGATCAAGATCTGGTAGGGCTCAGCGCGCCTGATTCATCTTTTCAAACATCGCATCCAGCTCGCCCCTCGAACCCCTACTCGACTGCGCCGCGAAACCATACGCCACTTCCTGGTCCCCGGCTTCGATCCTTGGCATCGCCGCAGCAATGAACTCCTCGAGTTTCACCCCGAACGTGTGCAGGCCGGGCCCGCCAAGGTCGGTATCCACGGCGGGCGGGATCAGCTCGACCACGCGAATCGGCGTGTCCTTCAGTTGATGTCGCAAGGACAACGTGAACGAGTGCATCGCGGCCTTGGTGGCGCAGTAGACCGGCGCCTTCGCGAGCGGCGTGAACGACAGTCCCGATGTCACGTTGACGATCACCGGACTCTTCTGCTGCTTCAAGTGCGGGATGAACAGCGCCGACAGATGCACCGGCGCCTCGAAGTTGATCGCGATCTCCTCCTCCGTCTCCGGCCAGTCGGCGTCGGTCACCTGATCGAGCTTCGGATACCGCTGGATGCCCGCGTTGTTGATGAGCACGTTGAGACGCGGGTGCTCGCGCACGACCCACGCGGCAAGCGACGACCGCTCGGACGCCTTCGACAGGTCGCAGACCAGCGTCTTGACGTGGGGCAGGCGATCTTTGGCCTCCGCGAGCTTTTCGGCTCGACGGCCGCAGATGATGACGTTGCTGCCGGCGGCCACGAAGCGCTCGGCAAGCGCAAAGCCGATGCCGGACGCGCCGCCGGTGACCAGAACGGTGTTTGATGAAAGTTGCATGACGTCAGGTATCGTTACATACAGGACCGCCGAGTAGTGTGACAATCGACACCATGCGCGCTCTGATCGTGATCGGACTGCTCGGCAGTTGGGCCATGCCCGCGGTGCAGACGATGCAAACCGCGCAGCCGGCCATCGCCGTCGCGGCGGCGTCGCGATCGATGCAGCCGGGCGAGTTGGTCGTGCTCACCATCGTCACAACCGAACCCGCCAACGCCGTTCGTGTCCGGGCGTTCGACCAGGATCTGCAGCCGTTTCGAGTGGACGCCAGAACATGGCGTGTGTTCGTCGGCATCGATCTCGATGTCGCGCCGAAGGCCTACGCCGTCGCAATAGTTGCCGGCGAAGGCGCCGCGGCGCCGCGCACCACCTACAACCTCGTGGTGAAGTCCAAGACGTTCGAGACGCGAACGCTCACCGTCGATCCGTCGTTCGTGAATCCCCCGGCCAGCGCCACCAAACGCATCCAGGATGAGCAGGCTCGCCTGGCCGAGATTTGGAAGCACTCTGCCGCAACGCGATTGTGGACCGACGGGTTCATCCGGCCGGTTCCGCAAGCCGCCAACAGCGCGTTCGGCAAGCGCAGTGTGTTCAACGGGCAGCCGCGAGGCTCCCATACGGGCGCGGATTTCGAGAGCCCGGCGGGCACGCCCGTCAAGGCGCCGAACGCCGGGCGAGTGGTGCTCGCGGCGGATCTGTATTTCTCCGGCAACACCGTCATCGTCGATCACGGCCTCGGGCTCTTTTCGCTCTTCGCGCACTTTTCGTCCATCGCCGTCCACGAAGGAGACGTCGTGACGCCCGGCCAGATTCTCGGAAGGGTCGGCGCGACGGGACGCGTCACCGGACCGCACCTACACTGGATGCTTCGCGCGGGTAACGCGCGGGTCGATCCGCTGTCGCTGCTGGCGCTCGTGGGTACGGGTACGGCGGGTACGTCAGGTACGACAGGTACTCGAAGGGATTAGCGCGCGGTCGTAAACTTCAGCGTGGCCGACGCGGTGGTGCGGCCCAGCCTGTTGCGCGACTGGACTTGGTACAGGTAAATCGTACCGGGCGTCAGGTCGGTGAGCAGCACCGAGTGGCTGGTGGCCAGA
>Ga0163162_10003110_pt1 | contig 15850 bp, 12 predicted proteins | sample S55metaG_FD_115310 | JGI IMG/M metagenome (GOLD analysis project Ga0163162, IMG submission 115310) | Switchgrass rhizosphere microbial communities from Kellogg Biological Station, Michigan, USA - S5-5 metaG | ecosystem: Host-associated > Plants > Roots > Rhizosphere > Soil | place: USA...
AGGAATGGGTGATCGTGGATCTAAATCAGTAATCTTTGTAAAGACTACTGTAAAAGAGCAACGAGTAGACGGTTCTTCCATTAGATTAAATTAATGGTAAGGTGTACTCTAGTCGCCGGGAAAGCCGGTTCTTGAAATAAATTAAGTAAATCAAGATTAAAGATATCACAATAGCCTATCCTTATTTTTTTATTATTTATTGTTTTGTCTTGATACACTGGACTCTCGAGTGAATAAGGAATCGAAAAGAATAATAAGTTTAATAACCTTATTATAACGTAATTTTTTTGTTATTCCATGACATATGAAGTTTATATTGTAACACTTTAAAGAAAGGATAAAGTATATTAACACCCTTTAACCAGGGTACAAAGTTGATATTTACCTTTAAAGAAAGGATAAATTTGTGAACGATTTTTATTATTTTTTGTTAAAAATTCGGCTAATAGATCCGTTATATTTAATTATTTTAACTCATATAAGGTTAGATCGTATAGCCTTTTTTATCAATCTAATTATATCTTCTCTATGCAGTATTTTAGACCTCTCACTGTTAGGGCGTTTTCAACTTCAAGAAGTGATGGTTCTTCTCTGACAGACTCTTCCGGTTTAGTTATCTTTTCCGACGCGGACAAAGACAAACTTAATATTCTTAAATATAGTAAAGGTAAATCTGGAATTTATCTGTGAACTAATAAATTAAATGGTAAGAAGTATGTAGGTAGTTCCGTGGATTTAAGACGTAGGTTCTTGGAATATTATAATGTAAATAGACTACTAAATGAAAAAAGTATGGCTATTAATATTGCACTGTTAAAGTATGGTTATACTAACTTTAGTCTTACTATATTAGATATTTGTGACATTGATGATCTTATGTCTAGAGAAAAACACTTTTTTGAAGTATACTCTCCAGAGTATAATATATTAAAAATACCTGGAAGCCCTACCCGAGGATCTGGGTGAAAACATTCTGAAGCTACTATAGAGAAAATGCGAAACGCTGCCTCTAAGACTTTTAAATCTACAGAGTTTTTAACTAAATTATCCGAAGCTCAATCTAGTGGTATTGAAGTTGAAGTAACTGATTTGGAAACAAATACTACTACAACTTATCATGCTATTAAAGCAGCTGCCCGGGCTTTAGGAATTGATAAAAGATATATTGAACATTATATTTACTTGAAACAGGATCTGCCTGTTTTAGGAAGATATACTTTTAAATTAAACTCAGATACCGAAAGTACAAATTTAATTAACGAAAAGGTTCAAAAAACTTCTATGAAAGTGGAGGTTACTAATGTCGATACTAAAGAGGTTACAATATATCCTTCTATTAGTACTGCAGCTAGAGAGTTAGGTTTTCGCCAAGCCAGTATTTCATTATATTTAAAAGAAAATAGAACTAAACCTTTTAAAGGTAAATATCTATTTATTAAATTAATAAAATAACGTTATTTATTGGGCTTTATAAAGGATTATATAATTTAATTCTAAGGTCATAAGAGTTTACTATTTACTTATGTTATTTATTAACATAAAATAAGGATGAATTTGTGAGACGATTATCAGGTCATATGTTATTACATATCTTAGCGGGTTTTACATACAATATTATGAATTCAAGCCTTTTGTATTTTTTTGTGGGTTTGATTCCTCTGGGTTTTATAATCGCCTTCTCAGGGCTTGAGCTTGGTATAACATTTATCCAAGCTCAAGTTTTTGTAGTGCTTACTAGTGGATATATAAAAGATTCACTTGATCTGCATTAGCATTAACATTAACTGAGAACTATTCTGCGGTTAACCTATGAGTACAGGGGATAGTTGATAAGAAGCACCCTGAATTACACTCTACATTATTTGTTAAACTATTTTATTCCCTTGACGCCGTACAACAATCAGAAGTGCTTCAATCTATGAATGTTGACAATCAAAAATTGAATTTTACCAAAGAGGATATTGAATCTATAAAGTCTACTGTAAATGAAATGCGTCCAGATAATGCTTTCATTAAGGGTGAGGATGATCTTCAAATAAAAAATGAAATAACGGATTATGAAGGTAAGCCTATAAAGATTATTAGAAATCAGGCGGCATCAAAAGGTAGCCTTTTTCTGAAACAAGAGAGTCTAAAGCATGTTAGATGTCCAACTTTAGTTAATCGAGATGCTAGAGGAGAGTTTCTGAAAGATCTAGCTGAAAAGGAGGTATATCTAAAAAATAAAATTAGGATTTTAGAATCTGAAATAAGAGCTAAACATGCAGAAATTTCAGCAGCAAATCTTGCTCAAAAAGCTAGAGATAGGGATATATGGAGGTAGTTAGATACAACCATTATAACCAATACCCCCCCCCTTTTAGATTTACTTATAGATAGATAGCCTGATTTCAGTTTTTTGGCGTTCGCCAAAGGGCTTGATATTCAGATAAGCAGTTCTGAACGTCTACGTTTTTTTTTTTATTTTTTTTTTTAATATAAGCTTTTTTATAGCACAGCACTAGAGCACAGCAGAGCACAGCTCAGCACTTTTAGGACTGACTAATATTGAAAGGTCTTTGGTCATTTATTGGATATTAACTAAGCTAAGGGGATCAAACAAAAAAAAAAGAGTTATGAAGTATACGGTAATACAGTTTGGTTGCAAACCGAATGGCTCTATGCCGGGGTTCAATTCCCCCGTAACTCTTTTAATTAATATTTTTAATTTCTTTTTTGTTATATGTTATATGTTATATAAATATAAATTATTATAATAATTTTATTTATTTGATGCTTATCCCCCCCTGTTAGAACTTTTGATAATATCCTTACTATCTTAAATTTAACATGATGTATATTTATATACTATCTGAAGATAGTATACTAAAATTCCTTAACTATGCACCCCCATTCCCTTACCCAAAATATCCCCAGTACGAGCAGCACGAGCAGTAGGAATTTTATGTCAACCATAACTATCTGAAATGAACGTTGATTTTTTTCAACAAATGCCAAAGATATAGGTACCTTATATTTAATATTTGCCCTATTCTCGGGATTATTAGGTACAGCATTTTCTGTATTAATTCGGATGGAATTGAGTGGACCTGGTGTACAATATATATCAGATAACCAATTATATAATAGTATTGTAACTGCACATGCTTTATTAATGATTTTCTTTATGGTTATGCCCGCTTTAATTGGAGGTTTTGGTAATTTCCTTATGCCACTTATGGTAGGAGGGCCTGACATGGCATTCCCAAGACTTAATAATATAAGTTTCTGATTATTACCACCTAGTTTAGTCTTATTAATATTTTCTGCATGTATAGAAGGTGGTGCTGGTACATACGCCTGTGCCTGAGTAGTAAGAAATTACTAAGATAGAAATTCACTGTATGCTGGAAAACCCTATTTGCATAAGATATTAGGACAATCAGCAGGAAACCAACCGGTATTAAGTAGTACCTTAGTAGGATCCTCAGAGACTACGCGTGATACACCTTAGTAATATTTATATTAAAGGTGAAGATATAGTCCGTATGCATATGTAAGTATGTATTATCTGTTTATCTGGGTTTTATTTATTAGGCAGGCTATTTAAATAAAATACCCGAGCCTTCCTCAGATTCAAATCTTTCTAAAAAGATGCTAGGCGGATACTTAGCAGGATTAATAGAAGGAGATGGGTCTATTATAGTACCTAGAAGTACTAGAAATGAAAAAGGAAAATTATTATATCCTGTAGTAAAAATCACTTTTGTTGCAAAAGACCTACCCTTAGCTTTAAAAATACAAAAAATATTTAAAGGTGGAAATATAGAACACCCTAAAGGTTCAAATTATATTAACCTTTTATTTCAAGATGTAGGTTCTATCCAAAAGATTGCTGTACTGCTTAATGGAAATATGAGAACACCCAAAATAGAAGCTTTATATAGATTAATTGATTGGTTAAATACAAGACCTAAATCTAACTCTGAGATTATTAAACTAGAATTAGATAATAGTTCATTAGGTAGTAATCCATGATTAGCAGGGTTTATTGAAGCTGATGGGAATTTTTATTGTAGTTTTGATTTAAGTACTGAAGGTTTAGCTAAAGTTGTTAAATGTTACATGCGTATTTCTCAAAAAAAATTATACAGAGAAAAAAGTGAAATATCGGAAGATAAAAACACTAATTTCTTTATAATGGAAAAAATCAGAGAATTTCTTAATGTAAAAATTGTGAGTGAGATTGTAAGAAATAAAGATAATTATGTAGAGACCACTTATGAGGTAAGAACTACTAAAAAAGAATCTTGTGAACTTTTAATAAACTACCTAACAACTTACCCTTTATTTAGCTCTAAATACCAAGACTACTTAGATTGACAAAAATTTCATCAAATTAGAGTAACAAAAAGCTACAAATCTATTGAGGGTACTTCTGAATTAATTTCTTTAAAAAATAGCATGAATACTAAAAGAATTCAATTTAATTGAGACACATTAGAGAACTTTTATTCTTAATGTAATCAGGATTAATATTAACCGGCTTGCTTTTTATAATTAGCTCTAATTATAATTTAGTAAAATAAACAATTATCCGACAGGATGAACAATTTATCCTCCTCTTTCAGGAGTACAAAGTCATAGTGGACCTAGCGTAGATCTAGCTATATTTGCTTTACATTTATCAGGAGTTAGCTCCCTACTTGGAGCTGTGAATTTTTACTTAAATTTAGTAAAACTTAATAGAAAATATTTCGGGGCGCTGTTAAAAACATGCAGCGTACCATTCTTTTTAAGTCAAAAATATAACCGTAGTTCAAAATTATCAAATCATAATTTACCTTCAACATTAAAGTCTATTGTTTATTTAAGACAACTTTCATATTCTTCTGCCTGAAGGAAGGAGCTTATGCATTTATCCAGAGTAGAATCATTATCTGCGTATGGATCTAAATTAAATATACGTTATTATTCTTCTAACCCCAACAGCAAGTTGGACCCTGAATTCATTACTGGATTTGTAGATGCCGAAGGATCTTTTGTAACTACAATTGTTAAAGCACCAAGATATAAAACTGGATGAAGAGTAGATGCTAGGTTTCAAATTGGTTTAAATAAAAATGATAGAGCTTTACTTAAATTAGTGCAAGATGGATTTAAAGGAGCAGGAGTTATCAGTGAAGTGGGAAATGTAGTAATGTTTAGAGTAACTGCTATTTCAGACTTAATTAATATTCTGATACCACATTTCGAAAAATATCCTTTAATAACCCAAAAACAAGCTGATTTTAAACTCTTTAAACAAATTGTTGAGTTAATGATAGAAAAAAAACATCTTACAAATGAAGGATTACGTGAGATTGTTTCAATCAGGGCAGCTATTAATTTAGGATTACCCTTGAATTTACAAGAAGCTTTCTCCGATATTATACCTAAAGAGAGACCTATAGTCCTCCCCGTTAAGACTATAGGACCTAACTGATTCGCTGGGTTTTCAGAAGGTGAATCTTGTTTTTATATCGATATTAACAAATCTAGTCACACTAATACTAGTTTTCAAGTTCAATTAAAATTCCTTATATCTCAACATACTAGAGATATAGACTTATTAAATTGATTTATCAACTATTTAGGTTGCGGTAAGTGCTATTCCAAATCCCGTGGAACAGGGGAGTTTGTCGTAGTAAATTTTTCAGATATTGTTACAAAGATTATACCTTTTTTTGAAAAATATCCATTTAAAGGTACTAAACTTTATAATTTTTTAGACTTTACTAAAGCTGCAAATTTAATTCAAAATAAAGAACATTTGAAACCTGAAGGTTTAGAACAGATTCTAAAAATTAAGGAAGGTATGAATAGAAAGCGGGTATTTTATGGAGCCGAATCTCATGAACCAGGTGGGAGGAGCAAAAAAGGAATTATATTTTAATTTAACTCTACCTGAAGAGCAAAAAAATAAAAATCTTTGCGAAGCGACTAATAACAGTAACCTTGATACTAAAGGCTACAAAAGACCTTGTTATTATATGTATAACAGAGATAAATCAATTTTGTATTATTCATCTCAAAGGTTATCTGATTATAATTTATTAGGTATACATTTTTTTACTTTAAAAAATCATTTAAAAAACAAAACCTATTATTTAGGAATGTATTCTTTTAGTAAAAAATATATAAAGTCAGCTAGACGACTAAATATGTCTTTTTTTGATGTAGAATCTATGTTAATTAAAAATAGAACACCTAAAAATAAAAAGTAGTAGTTAAGGTAAGTATGTATGGTGTAATGATTCAAAGGTTAATGCTTTTAGCATCGACAGTTTTACTTAAAAATAATTTAATGCGAAATATTTCTATTAAAATCAGTTATGAGGTTCACATTACTATCAATTTCGGCTTACAGCTGCCGCTATTATTAATTCAATTAATGATTTATTATATTATTTATATTCTTTACCGAGAATATATATTAGCAATCTCTGTTTATTATTTCAGAGTCTTCCAATTTTTATTTATTAAAGATAAAAGTTTCACTGTGCTAGCAAAATCTAATGGTTCTGATCTAGAATCTAATGGAGATACTGATGAGGAATTTGATAATGAAAATGACCAAGAAAAGGAGTTCTCGTTAGATAATGATAGCAAAAATGATAATGAAGAAAATAAATCATACCCTGATGAAGATCCTGAAGAACCTGAAAAGAATTCAGGTAAAAAGCTGGATTGAGGTCTTATTTTAGGAAAAAAAGGTAGAAATATTTTTGTTCATCAATTAGCGAATTCTCATGTTAACAGTAATAAACCTGTAACTTTAAAGGTATTAAATGAAATATTAGCGTATTCTAATATTTTAGTGAGCGAAGATACTTTAAATTCCTTATTGGCTATACCTAGATTAGTCTTTTATGATTTGCATAAACAAGAAACCTTAGATTTAATTCACGAGAAATTGGGAAGACCACATAGCAAAATTCAAGCGCAAGGTGTTTATATTTTTACCTATTTAAGTACTGGTCAAAAGTATGTGGGTTTATCTTCTCAATTAGCTTTTAGATTAAAAGGTTATTTAGATCAAACCCATAAAAGTACTGGAAAGCTCCTTCCTTTAATGAAAGAAGTAGGTTTATCTAAATTTAAATTAGAAGTAATATGCTTACCTTATTACCCTGAGTTTAAATCAGAAATAGTCTTAGAGCAATACTTTTTACTAGACCCTTCCTTTAATTTAAATACTATAAGAGTTTCAAATAACCCTAGTGGATCTAACTCTAGAGCTTTATTTATGTATAATCGAGATAAATCTGTACTTTATTATTCTACTACGCAACAAAAAGATTTTATATCTAAACTTAATATAAGTCATTTTACATTTACTAAACACCTTATACAAGGTACTTATTACTTAGGTAAATATTTATTTTCAAGAGAAAGTAATAATACTGCTATACAGTCTAGTGTGACTTTACCTGAAATAGCTTTAATGTTAAAAAGGGACAGAGTTAAATTTAATAAGGAAAAACCTATCAATAGTTTAAGTAAAGGTATAGAATTAATAGATGTACAGAGTAAGGAAAAACTTTTCTTTGAAAGTTTAGGGCAATGCATTAGTTTCTTGAAAAGTAAAGGATTTTCTGCTTCTCATACTACATTAGTAAAACGTTTAAATACTGATCTATCATATAAAGGTTATCTTTGTAAAACTATAAATAATAAATAAATCTTAATTTTTAAGGGCCGAATCGACGTCCTAGGATTAATAATATATTAGCACGCTAGCCTAAAAAAAAAAAAATGAGGTTGATATAAAATAAAAACTATATGCTGGAAGGGCTCAGTGTCTATAAGTACTAAGAATAAAAATTCTAGTGAAAATTTTATAGGCTTATGCATAATCAGCAGGAAACCAATCATAAAAGTATTCACATTACTTTTGTGTAGTAGGATCCTCAGAGACTATACGTTTTACGCCAGATCGAATTTTCGATTTGCTGAAGAGATAGTCCACAAATTTTACAATGTAATTTTTACGGTGCATACTTCGTACGCACACACAGACTACTTACCCTTTTACGGGGACGTAAGCTCTGGTGATTAATAAAATTACATCTTTATAATGTGTCATAACTACAATAGTTAATATGAGAACACCTGGAATTAGACTCCACAAATTAGCTTTATTTGGATGAGCTGTAGTTATTACAGCAGTATTATTATTATTATCTTTACCTGTGTTAGCCGGTGCAATAACAATGCTTTTAACAGATAGAAATTTTAATACATCATTCTTTGAAACAGCTGGTGGAGGTGATCCTATTTTATTTCAACATCTTTTCTGATTCTTCGGTCATCCAGAGGTAAAAGTAGGCCTCTTAATGTTGCTGTATGCTGGAATCGCTTCGATATCAAGTTTTAAATACTCCGCCTTTAATGGTACAGTAAAAAAGTTAAAACAATGAAGCCAATCAGCAGGTAATACTTTTATTTTAAAAAGTAGAACCTTAGAGACTATACGCAACAATACTGAAAGAATAAAAAATATTTCTATTCATGTGCCTACTCATTTAAAACCACTAAACGATGAACAATTTGGACATTATTTAGCTGGTTTAATAGATGGAGATGGGCATTTTAGTTCTAAACAACAATTAGTTATTGTATTTAGTTCTTTTGACGTTAAATTAGCCTATTATGTAAAAGAAATAATAGGATTTGGTAATGTAAAAAAAGTTAAAGATAAAAATGCTTACTTATATATTATATCTAATAAAGAAGGTATAATTAAAGTAATAAATTTAATTAATGGTAAATTAAGAACTTTAAATAAATTTAATCAAGTTATTAATAATATACTAGCTTATCCTACATATACAAAAGAAAACCTAGCATTTAAACTAAATGATTCTAATGATTTATATAATCATTGAATTGCAGGATTTTCTGATGCAGATGCTAGTTTTCAAATAAAGATTATTACTAGAGATAACAAACCTAGACCAGAAATTAGATTAAATTATCAAGTTGATCAAAAAGATAATCCTATATTACTTTTATTAAAAGAATTCTTTGGTGGCAATATAGGTTATAGATCAAGTCAAAATACTTATTATTATGGATCAACTAGTTTTGGTTCAGCTAAAAAAGTAATAAATTATTTTGATCATTTTCATTTACAATCTAGTAAACATATTAATTTTCTTAAATGAAGAAAAGTTTATTTACTAATACAAACAAAAGATCATTTAACAGAGAGAGGATTAGATAAAATTAGAAAATTAAAAAAATCGATGAATAGAAATTCAGTATAAGATAGAGTCCTAACAAAGATGGAAGTCTTTGAGTATTAATTATAATAGATATTTATACTATTATATTAATCAAAACAATGTTACATTTTAATTATACCAGGTTTCGGTATAATAAGTACAACAATTTCAGCTTATTCAAATAAGTCTGTATTCGGTTATATTGGTATGGTCTACGCCATGATGTCTATTGGAGTATTAGGATTTATTGTTTGAAGTTGTGTAATGGCTTCACCTTATAGTGATATAAGGAATTGAATTAATCACGCTATATGCTGGAACAGTTTAGTGCTAATTAGCACCTTGAATGGTAAAAGTCTAATTAGCTATACTCAATCAGCAGACAATTTGTCCCTGAATTCCTGCGCAAGCTTGGATAGCAAACAAAGCGTCTCAGAGACTATACGCGAGACATCTTTTAAATTTGCGGTCTTTCATGATTATTATAATACATTATTTAAAAATAAAAGTCATCTATCTGATGAATGATTAACTTGATTTATTGGGTTTGCAGAAGGAGATGGAGCTATTCAAACTTATGATGAAGGTAAAAGAATTCGTTTCGTTCTTACTCAAAAAGAAAGTGATATACTTTATAAAATACAATTTAAATTTAACATAGGTGTTGTTAAACATTTCCCTCAAGGAAAGAGTGGTAAAAATAATGATTTTTATAGATGAATAGTTGATAACCCTTCACATATTTTACTTTTAGCTTACTTATTTAATGGTAATTTAGCTCAAAATCATAGAATAGAGCAACTAGCTCTATGAGTTAATGCTTTAAATAATCGTTTTGGCTCTAAAACTATAAAATTAAATAATACTCCTGTTTTAGTTACATTACGCGATGCATGATTATCAGGATTTACTGATGCTGAAGGTTGTTTTAACATATCTATTACAGCTAACTCAAGATATACACTAGCTCATGTTATAAAAATGCGTTATATACTAGATCAAAAAGATAGTGTTATATTAAGTAGAGTATGCGAATTATTTGGTTTCGGTAAAGTAACATTAAGATCAGGAACAGATAGTGTTTATCGTTATACAGCGACTGGTTTTAAAGCATTGAATGATGTAATATCTTACTTTAAATTATTTCCATTACAAACTAAAAAAGCTCTTTCTTTTGAAAAATGATTTATTGTACATAATCAAGTGTCTAATAAATTACATTTAACTGATGAAGGATTATCACAAATAAGAACTATGCAAAAACAAATTAATTTAAATAATAGTATGACAAATAAAACAGGAGCCGCTTAAAGATGAAGATATAGTCCGACACTTCTTGTAAAAGAAGCATACGAATTGTATGGGTAAATGTAAAATATTTATTAACAGTTATGCATCACATGTACACAGTTGGTTTAGACGTGGATACAAGAGCTTATTTCACAGCAGCTACTTTAATTATTGCCGTGCCCACTGGGATAAAAATATGGGCGATCGTGTTAGTAGAAACGGAACTGCTGGAAAATGTGGGGATTTATTGATTTCTTATAATAATGGTTATTGTTAATCATATTTTATATATATATATGTTTGATATAATACTACATATATCAAATATATTTCATATATTCAGTGCTAATATTGATTCATCCTTATCAGATTCTTGATTATCTATGAATACAGGTGGGCCAAATTCTAACGTACCTCAAGGTGGGGGAAATCCTAATAATCCAATGTCAATTGGCAATATATTAAATCCTCTAACGGATAGCGATCAGTTAGCTCACTATTTAGCTCAGAAAATAAAATCCCCTTACGTTAGATGTATAGCTGATGCGAAAATTACTATATCAGATACTTATGTTCATATATCACCTGATTCAAGTCCAGCACGAACTGAGGATGCGTACGATATGGTTTATAATACTTTTAATCCTCAATTTAGTAGAATAGCTAGGTATTTACATAACCATGATCCTAGTTTATTCACCAGGGGTGATGATAGTATGTTATATCATAGAACCATCGAAAAAATTAGATCATATAAGATGGATGTCCCGAGCAACTTTGTATAAAATTTAATGAATATAATTCATTAAATTTTATTCAAAAAAAAAGATATCCACCCATATTTTCTTAGACGAGAGATATGAATCTGTCGAAGACCCTATTGCTTACTTACATATTTATAACAACAATGGTATAAGGACAGTAGCCTGCACTATAATGGGACTTGAGGATGTATGTTTATTGTAAATGTTAAATAAATCGTGAACTTATACCTCCAAGATAGGTCTTAAGGTCATCGGATGTATAAGGATGAGGTTGAATTACCGAAATTCCAGTAATTTTAGTCAGAATTCTTTCTGACCATCTCAGCTGGTGATTATACTATCCGATCTTATCCTTATTAAGACCGACTCTTGGAGATGTGTCTGTATTATCCTTATCCTTATATTTATACGCGCCGACTTTATAAGATATGTCTGAATTATCCTTATCCTTATACTTATACAGGCCGACTTTATACGGTAAGACGGAATAATCACCCTTAGATGGTCTACACGAATTTTTTAACAACTTCAAGCTGAATATTTACTTGAAAGTCTATTTATATGTTAAGGCATTACTAAACGCATTTAGGAAAAATTACAAAAAAGTCTCCTTATACATCAAACTAAGAGTCGTAGATACTACCGGTGAAGTCTCTGAATGTTATAATAGAAGAAGATATTATGAAAAATTTATAACAGGGAGAGATGGCAGAGGGTTCGTATTACCTGTATACCTTGCTCGAAAGGAACCTAAATACCTTATTAACCCGGTAAAAGGGCAAATAAGGTTATACATTACTAGCTGTATAACTAATAGTCTGGAGCCTATACAGGATCAACAGGTGTTTTTACCACCACCCATACTTAAAGGACTAGAAATTATAGCTAAACATTCACTAATTTGCTACGAGTCTAGTGAAAAAAAAGTTTTCCCTAACTTACGTGGAATCATCAAGCAAGAATCTTTATGATACCTTGGTTACTTATCACTTATAAGTAATAAGGGGTTTAATACATTTGTACGAGATGCAGCAGAGATACTTAACTCCTGAACTAAGAAAAGAATTAAAGAACTCCGTGATAGAGTGTTAAATAATGAATTTTCATGAAGAGAAGTCAGAGAACAAGTTAATTCGAAATCAAGTAAACCTGGTAAGTTCTTAGGCTTACCCTTAGGTATGCCAGGCATAAATGATAGATTAGTGCAAGAGGTTATCCATAAAGTAGTGGAACCTGTTTTCGAACCAAAACTCAGTGATAAATCTTATGGATTTAGACCAAATAGAAGTATTCATAAAGCTTTGGAGTGTATAAATACTAATATGGAGGATTCGGTATGATTTATGAAAGGAAATCTCAAAAGTTCTAACTCAATAATAGATAAGGGTATCCTTATAAAATTGGTGAGAAAAAGAATACAGGATCCCTTAATCGTTAGACTTATAAAAACAGGACTTGAGGCTAAGGTCTTCCAAGAAGATTATAATGAAACTATTATTTCACCACCATCTTTAGATATTCCACAAATAGGTATCCTTAGTCTTAGTCCTTTATTTTTTAACATATATCTTGACGTATTTGATAAGTATATGGAGGAACTATCTTCACAGTATCTAGAAGTAGTCAAAGCAAGTAAGATAAAAAATAATCCTACTGCTATTGCTCTAAAACTACTTTCAGGGAATAAAGAGGAAAACAATAGACTAATAATACCTAGTAAAATTCATAATAAAGTTGAGAACATAAATTGTAAATATCTACGTTATGGGGAGAATTTCATTATTGGAATTATAGGTCCTAGATCTATAGCTTTCAAAATAAGAGACAAAGTTAAGGAATTTCTTAAAAATGAATTGAACATTGAGCTTAGCCTTGATAAAACAAGAATCACTCATATTAGGAAGGAAATAGATTTCTTAGATGACAAGTTAGGAAGAAAATCCTTTTTTGTTCAAACAAAATTTGGAAGTAAAGTCATTATTAGAAAAATTATGAGACCGATATTGGATATTGAGATGAAAAAGGTTATAGCTTGTTTAGCACAGAAGGGTTTTTGTGATGGTAATGGAAGACCGTTACCCAATTCCCGTTACTTAAGAATACTGCAAAATGAAACCAATATTAAAGTAGGTAATAAATTTAAATTCTTTTTTCAGTTTAGCTCTATAACAGATAATCTAAAAAAAATAATAGCTTTAGTAGCTTATATCTTAAAATATTCTATTGCAAAGACATACGCCGGAAAATTCAAATTATCTACTGTATCAAGAGTATTTAAGATTGGAAGTAATTACTTAAGTAAACCAGTAGGGGCTAGAAAAAATTCGGTGATAGGGGCAGATGAAAGCAAGCAATATGCAATATGGCTAAAGGTCTTAAGGTAAAGCTAGAAGGTATACTTTATGATAGATCTTTTAATATTTCCTGTAACTAAATAGCAAACTCTTAAGTATCTAATAAGAGTAAAATAAAGGGAATTGGGTAATTGGAATACAAAAGTTTGTATGTAGTATATATATGTAATAATAAGAAATTATCATAAAGGAATCTGAATCTACTAGGCGGAATGACTTGAAGATTGGAAAAAGTTTATCTAGTAAAGGAGCTATGTGTGGCGTTTATATATCTTCATATGATCTATAAATGCATCACGAAATACCTTAAAAATATATACCTAAATCAATGAATGCTATTATAAGACATGCAATAGCTATTCAAAGAAAATAAATTCCATTATGTATAAAGCATGATCTAGCAATTTATAAAGAAGACTGGAAACAAAAATATAGCAAATTTAGAATGAACCCAGTAATGGTAAAGAGCCGTGTAATATGGTAACTGTTTCGCACGGTTCGGGGAGAGCTCAGCCTGTATTTTATTCCCCATTAGATATTGTTATAAATAATCTAATATAAATATTTAGGTTTGTTCTACTCTATTTTCCTGATTAGCAACATGTTATGGAGGTTCTATTAAATTAACACCTTCTATGTTGTTTGCTTTAGGTTTTGTATTTATGTTCACAATTGGAGGATTGAGTGGTGTAGTTTTAGCTAATGCATCTTTAGATATAGCATTCCACGATACTTACTATGTAGTAGCTCATTTTCACTATGTATTAAGTATGGGTGCTGTATTTGCAATGTTTAGTGGTTGATATCACTGAATACCTAAAATATTAGGTTTAAATTATAATATTACATTATCTAAAGCTCAGTTCTGAATTTTATTCATCGGGGTTAATCTTACATTTTTCCCTCAACATTTCTTAGGTCTACAAGGAATGCCTAGAAGAATAAGTGATTATCCTGATGCATTTGCAGGTTGAAATTTAATAAGTAGTTTTGGATCTATAATCAGTGTTGTAGCTGCCTGACTATTTTTATATATTGTATATGTTCAATTAGTTGAAGGTGAAGCAGCCAATAGATATCCTTGATTAACTCCTCAATTTTATAGTGATACTTTAAGAGTTCTTTTAAATAGAAATTACCCTAGTTTAGAGTGAGCTTTATCTAGTCCACCTAAACCTCATGCATTCGTTAGTCTTCCTTTACAATCTAAGTTACAATTCAACAATTTGGTCTCACAGTAAAGGGCTGCTTTATAACACTTTTAAAGAAAATAAAATCTTTTTTAAAGAAAATAAAAAAAATAGTTTTTATAGCTTGTATCCAGCGCACTGAATATAAGTTCATTATTAAATTGAAGCTGCTATAACTAAAACTAACTAAATAGCGATAGCTTAGGATAAAATAGATAATTAATTTAATTTAGTTAATTTAGTTAGTGTGACTATCTTATCTTACCTTACCTTATCTTACTTTAGAAGTTATTGTAGATATAACTTATAGTAGTTTAAATTAAGCTTTATATAATTAATATAAACCTCATCCTCATCCATTTCTTTACAATCAATCCTATAATAAACTATAAATAAAAATATTCTTTTTATAATAAAAAAACAAGAATACACAATCTTATTTAAATAATATTCCATCCCCATCCCCATCTATATATCTATATTTAAATAATACAGATATAAAGGAAAACCATATCATGTATAAAAGAAAACATCTTTCTTTTTATGTTGTATCCACAAAAATACAAGAATTTTTTTTTTCATTAATTATTAATTCTCTTTTTTTTTATTTAATATGTATTACAATAACCCAACTCTCATATCAATTATTGAGGTACTTTTAATTTTAGTACCTGCTTTATTAGCTGTAGCATATGTGACAGTTGCAGAAAGAAAAACAATGGCAAGTATGCAAAGAAGATTAGGTCCCAATGTCGTAGGGTATTATGGTTTATTACAAGCATTTGCTGATGCGTTAAAACTTTTGTTAAAAGAATATGTAGCACCTACACAAGCTAATATCATATTATTTTTTTTAGGACCAGTGATTACATTAATTTTTGCTCTTTTAGGTTATGGTGTTATACCTTATGGGCCAGGATTAACCATTAATGATTTAAATTTAGGTATATATTATATGTTAGCTGTATCTTCTTTAGCTACATATGGTATTTTATTAGCAGGAT
>Ga0163162_10003111_pt1 | contig 15848 bp, 11 predicted proteins | sample S55metaG_FD_115310 | JGI IMG/M metagenome (GOLD analysis project Ga0163162, IMG submission 115310) | Switchgrass rhizosphere microbial communities from Kellogg Biological Station, Michigan, USA - S5-5 metaG | ecosystem: Host-associated > Plants > Roots > Rhizosphere > Soil | place: USA...
CGTGAACGGCTGATCCACGAGGCAATTGATGCGTTGCCAGTTACTGAAAATGCGGTGTTTATGCAACGCTTCTTAGAATTAACCAACTCACATATTCAAACTATTTTGCAATTACAACGGCACAAATATACCCGTGAAAACGTGCTTGATTCACCACAAATGAAGGCGCAGTTACGTCAGTTTGCCTTGCGAGAATTAGATTTATTAAACATTATTTCTTTAGAAGAGTTTGTCGCATCGCAAGCGGATGCTTGGCGTGAGGCGTGGCAAAAATTGAAATCATTAGATCCGGAGCATGTTTTGCTACGGTTTCAGGAATAAGGTTTAGAATTTTGTCATCGGAGAGATGTATCTATCCACCAATTCGTCAGCTGATAAGCTTTCTTCGTCTTCTTCGCTACCACTATTTGATTCTGAGCTTAGCTCGTCTTCTGAACTTAGTTCCTCTTCTTCCTCTTCTTCCTCTGCAGCGACATCAGGCTTGAGAGTTGGGTTGGGTGGTGCGGCGGGAACTGTAGCTGCAACCGTAACTGGTGCTGCGATAGAAACAGCAACTGCTGCATTAGCAAGACCAGGCTTGAGTTTACTTAGCGTATTTTTGGTTGAAGTAGGTGAGGGTGCCAAGATGGCATTCGCGCTTTTGCTAAATAGTGGTGTCAAATCAAGCCTATGGTATCTTTTTACTATGCCAGCTATGACACCAGCAATTGCACCAAAGAAACTTGCGCCAAATAAACTACTAACTGCAATCGTTACTATGCCAGTGATGCTAGCTGCCATATGAGTTAGGTTTAAGCCGAACAAGCTACCCACTTTTAAACCGAGTAGAGCCGCTTTTCCTATGATGAGTGGCCAAAAACCACCGGTGTACATAATGATAGCGCCTAGCAAAGTCATGCCAGCGACTAGGACAATCCCAATACCTATCCCAATTAGTGCTTTACGCAATAATGGGTGACGTTCTAGCACATTTAATTTTTTATATTGTGGTAATTGCCTAATGTCAGCAAAAAGTGGATCGAGTTTTAGGCTTAATTTAATCTGGCTAATTTTATTTTTATCGCCATTTTCTTGGGCGTTTATTAATTGTTGAGCAATCCCATTAATAAGTTTGTTCGATCTTTGCAAAGGATGGGGAAGCGTTCCATAAACTTCTTTGAAAATCCCCGCGCTTTCTTCATTTGGCAAGTGCTGGTAACCCGAAAAATACTGAGCAGTTCCGGCTAATCCATGCGCGAGCAAGGGCCAGCTTACCGCTTCTGCGATAGCAATCGGAGTTGATTCGACACAAACAGTTTGCTGAATATGCAAAAGTGCTTGGAGGTCGGCGCGTCGACGTAAGGTATAATCACGTCTTTGCATTTCAGTTAGCTCTTGATGTGGCAAGGGAAACGGATAGGGGTAGCGTTTATAACGCTGGTAAAAAATAGTTAAGGCTTCTGCCGCTATACTCACCATGCCATCTCTATCTTTTGCATCATTGCAGCCAATGCAAACTGGCTCGCTTAACAAACGATTTAATTCAATTAAAATTGCTTGGATCTGGCCATTGTATTTATTTTTGATTACGCTGGTGGTTTTTCTTTTAAGCTGTAAGAAACGATTAAAAGTTTGAACGATTCCAGATTGAATAACTTCCTTGGGTGCTGTTGTTAAAAACCTTTCCCATTTGTGTCGATAAATCTCTAGGTTAGATAATTCGTTACTATCTTGTTCTTTTATCACGGCTGAGAATTTGGCAGATGCTTTTTTCCCATCAGTTAAATCAATTGCACGTACGGCATCATCGAATTCTTGGCGTTCTTGCTCATGATGCAGAACCGCGTCGTATTGTTTTTGATTGTCATCATTCTGAATTTCAGTGACGGTACAAGGAACTTTTAATTGTTTGAATATTTTTTCAAAAAGCTGGCTTGTTGCGCGATTATTAATGCGAGTTTGCAAAGCTGTTTCATGCAGCCTAGCAATATTTATTCCATAAACAAACAGCGAAATATGTTTTTCGCTGCGAATGGCAGCAAAAAAAGTTTCTAAAATTTGTTGATCATCATTAACAAATGGGTTGCCTGGGCTTAACAAGCGAATTTCTGTAAATGAAGGTGGATTGCCTAGGTGCTGTGCTAGCGAGTCAAGGTTTTGAGTGGTCGCTTCTAGGCGCTTAGTAAAATTGACTTCTTCATAAGGAACGGGTGAGGCGTGATGATAAATTTCTAAAAGTGGTTCACGGCTGCCGGCAATTTTAAGAGTATGTTTTCTAAAGGCAGCCAAACCTGCACCCCAACGGTAATAGCAGTTGCGATAGACATCAACGGGGGTTTGTGTGCTTTCAAACTCCGTTCCAATGACTGGGATACTATTTCTATCAAGATATTTATCTTTGAATTGTTTGGTGATACCTAACGGAAAATGCTCGACAAAATAACGCGTGAGAAAATCAATATGTTTTCTTCTTAAAATTTCCCAAGCTATTTTGGGAGATAAATCGAATGTTGGGTTCTTAGTCTGAATTTCTTTAGCGAGCAAGCTCAACAAGGGTTTTAATGAAGCAGCATACGCTTTTCTTCTTAAGGTAAAATCTTTGAGTTTTTCGTGAGCGGTAATAGTTGGAATGTTATCTTGTATTTTTTTGAAATGGGGTTCGAGAAAACTCAATTGGAGAATGGCATCGCTATCGAAGGTGGGTTGTGCAAGCGCTCCCGGTTCTGGAACTGAACTACGCATTTCTCACTGCCTCATTTGTTTTTATAGTTGGCACAGTGGCCATTTTTACCCCTGGGTAGGTTTAGGCAAAAATGGTCAAAGTTAAGCCGATCGGCATTATAAGATAAAAACACCCAATTTAAAACCAAATTTTGGCCTTATGGTGAATTTTAAACAACTTTTTTGATAAAAATGGTCTTTAAATAATCAGTTTCGCCGATTAAAATGTGGACAGGGTGATCGGGGCCTTGGTGACCGCGTTCTAGTAATTGCAATTGGCTTTGGGTTCGGTAGGCAACCCGCTGCATAATTTCTAGCATTTCCTGCATGCTGACCTGCATGGAACAAGAGCAAGAAACTAAAATACCGCCAGGCACTAATAATTTTATCGCTAATTCATTGATACGCTGATAAGCCAGTAAGCCTTCTTTGTGATCTTTCGCTTTTTTAACAAAAGCAGGCGGGTCTAACACGATCACATCATAGGATTTGCCAGCTTGCGAAAGTGCTTTTAAGGCATCGAATGCATCATCGCAGATGACATTAACTTTATCTTCTACCTGATTAAGCTTTGCATTACGCAGAATGAAATCACAGGCGGAACGTGAAGAGTCTATGCAATCAACGGCTGTTGCGCCAAAGCGTGCAGCTTGAATACCAAAACCACCTAAATAACTAAACACATCTAGCACGCTACAATTATCAACATAGTTAGCAAGACGTGCGCGATTCATTCTGTGATCATAAAACCAACCGGTTTTTTGACCTTTGCCTAGCGGGGCAGTAAATAAAATACCGTTTTCTTCAAGTTCGACTTCTTCAGGCGGTAAGCCATATAAAGGTTTGACGTAGGTGGTTAAGCCTTCTTGTACGCGTATTTTGCTATCATTACGCAACAAAATTGAACGTGTTTCTGGTAGCACGGCGAGCAAAGCATTAGCAATTTGTTCTTGTTTGCTATCCATGCCGGCAGTGTTGATCTGTACCACTAAATCATTAGCGAAGCGATCAATGACAAGACCTGGTAAGTTATCTGTTTCACTATAGACTAAGCGATAAAATGGTTTTGCAAAAAGTCGGGCTCTAAGCGAGAGTGCGGTTGCAATATGTTTTTTTAACCAAATTTCGTTTAATTCATCATTAATATTTTTAGAAAATATCCGTGCTGCAATAAGTGAATGTGGGTTCACATATGCTTTCCCTAAGGGTTTGCCATCGTGAGTTTCGACAATGGCTTCTTCACCGGGCTGAAAAGATTTAAGCGGTGTAAGAGCATTATCAATTTCATTACTAAAAACCCAAGGATGCCCAGAGCGAATTCGCCGGTCTTGGCCTTTTTTAATACGTAGCAATTTATTAGACATGGCAAGACTCAGTAAATATAGGGGTTAGGAGAGTAATAGGGGTAGGGGGTTTAGTCAAACTCTTTCTCTTTCGCTTTAATCGCCTAACGTTTACAGTAGAAGGTTTAGTGCTGTACACGGAGAAGTTTGCACATGGCGTATTTAAATTTCGCGTTAGGCGATACCGTTGACATGTTACGGGAAGCGGTGCGCGACTTTGCTGAACGTGAAATCGCCCCAATTGCTGGCAACATAGACCAGCAAAATCATTTTCCTATTGGTTTATGGCCTAAACTCGGTCAAATGGGATTGTTGGGTGTTACCGTTGCCGAAAAATTTGGTGGTTCTGGTTTAGGTTACCTCGAACATGCGGTGGCGATGGAAGAAATTAGCCGCGCTTCTGCTGCAGTGGGTTTAAGTTATGGCGCTCACTCTAATCTTTGTGTTAATCAAATTCATTTAAATGGTAGCGAAGCGCAAAAGCAAAAATATTTGCCTAAGCTTTGCAGTGGTGAGCATATTGGTGCCTTAGCCATGAGTGAAACGCAAGCTGGCTCAGATGTCATGAGTATGGAGTTGCGAGCGGAACAAAAAGACGATCATTATGTTTTAAACGGCACGAAAATGTGGATTACCAACGGCCCGGATGCGGATGTCATCGTTGTGTATGCAAGAACCGATAAGCAACACAAAACCCGCGGTATTAGCGCATTTATTATTGAAAAATCTTTTTCCGGTTTTCATTCAGCGCAGAAACTCGATAAATTAGGCATGCGTGGTTCCAATACGAGCGAATTAGTTTTTGAAAATTGTAAAGTGCCTGCTGAAAACATGTTAGGTAAACATAACCACGGTGTAGAAGTATTAATGAGTGGTTTAAATTACGAGCGCGTTATTCTTGCAGCAGGTCCAGTTGGCATCATGCGAGCTTGTTTAGATGTGGTTTTACCTTATGTACACGAACGCAAACAATTTGGTAAGCCAATTGGTGAGTTCGAATTAATTCAAGCAAAATTAGCCGATATGTATACGGCATTAATGACATCGCGGGCTTATTTGTATGCGGTTGCCAAGGCTTGTGATCGTGGTGATGTAAGCAGAAAAGATGCGGCTTCAGTAATTTTATTTACGGCAGAAAAAGCAACTTGGATGGCAGGTGAAACAATCCAATGTTTGGGCGGTAATGGTTATGTAAATGAATTTGCCACCGGCCGTTTATGGCGTGATGCAAAACTGTATGAAATAGGCGCGGGGACATCTGAAATTCGTCGGATGTTAATCGGCCGAGAATTATTCGATGAAAGCAAATAAGGGATGAACGTGCCAGGATTTCAATCACAAATTAATACTCATGATAAAACCTTTCTGCAAAATGCAGATACGATGCATCACTTAAGCGCCGATTTAAAAAAATTACTGACAAAAATCCACGCTGGTGGCGGCGAAAAAACGCGTGAGCGTCACCGCGAACAGGGAAAATTATTACCGCGCGAACGTATTGAATTGTTATTAGATCCAGATGCCGAATTGTTAGAACTATCGGCGCTAGCGGGATACGAACTTTATGACGATGTCATTCCTGCCGCTGGTATTATCACCGGCGTTGGCCGCATTATGGGCGTTGATTGCATGATCATAGCCAACGATGCCACGGTAAAAGGCGGCACGTATTATCCGATTACTGTAAAAAAACATTTGCGTGCCCAAAAAATTGCTGAGCAAAATCGTCTGCCTTGTATTTACCTGGTCGATTCCGGCGGTGCGTTTTTACCTAAACAAGATGAAGTTTTTCCTGATGAAAATCATTTTGGCCGCATTTTTTATAATCAAGCCACGATGTCGGCACAAGGTATTCCACAGATTGCTGTTGTGATGGGTTCATGCACAGCAGGCGGTGCTTATATTCCCGCTATGGCAGATCAATCGATTATGGTGAAAGAACAAGCCACTATTTTTTTAGCGGGGCCGCCTTTAGTGAAAGCTGCAACGGGCGAAGTTGTGACAGCAGAAAATTTAGGTGGTGCCGATGTGCATTGCCGTGTTTCAGGAGTCGCTGATTATTACGCCGCCAATGACAAAGAAGCAATTTTGCAAACACGTCGCATTGTTGCAAATTTAAATATAACAAAGCCACAACCCTTAAGTTTACGTGAACCCAAAGCACCCATACTAGATCCGCGCGAACTTTATGGCATTATTCCGGCAGATTCTCGCTACCCGTTTGATGTGCGCGAAATTATTATGCGCATTGTTGATGGTTCTGAATTCGATGAATTTAAAGCGTTATATGGAAAAACTATCGTCTGCGGTTTTGCGCATATCTGGGGAATACCAGTTGGCATTATTGCTAACAATGGCATTTTATTTTCTGAATCTGCTTTAAAAGCCACGCACTTTATTGAAATCTGTACGCAGCGTGGTATCCCATTATTATTTTTACAAAATATTACTGGATTCATGGTTGGCAGTAAATTTGAAGCAGAAGGAATCGCAAAACACGGCGCAAAGTTAGTGAATGCAGTTGCTTGTGCGAAAGTGCCAAAAATCACCGTTATCATTGGCAGTAGCTATGGCGCAGGTAATTATGCGATGTGCGGCCGTGCGTATGAGCCGCGTTTTTTATGGATGTGGCCGAATGCTCGTATTGGTGTCATGGGCGGTGAACAAGCGGCGAGCGTGCTTGCTCAGTTGAAAGGTGCCCAAAAAAAACGGCAAGGTGAGACTTGGAGTGAAGAAGAAGAAAAATCATTAAAAGCACCGTTACTTGAACAATATAACAAACAATCGTCAGCCTATTATTCTAGTGCACGCTTGTGGGATGACGGCGTCATTGATCCTCTCGATACACGCCGGGTGGTTGGCATGAGTTTATCTATTTGCCTTAACGCACCTATTTTAACAACTCAATATGGTTTATTTAGGATGTAAGCAATGAGTGAATATATTTTAATAGCGAATGAAGCTAAAATTGCAACGATTACGTTAAATCGTCCTGATAAACGCAATGCGCTAAATGGCCAAATGATTAAAGAATTGTTGCATGCTCTAACGCGCTTGCGCGAAGACAACGACGTACGCGTACTCTTATTAAAAGGTCAGGGCGATCATTTTTGCGCGGGTGCAGATATTCATTGGATGCAGCAAATCGCTGCTGGGCCGCATGGCGATAATGAAATTGATGCACTCATGCTGGCTGATTTGATGTATCACGTTTATTCATTTCCTAAACCAACGATTGCGTTAGCACAAGGTTCAACAATGGGTGGTGGTTTAGGTTTGTTGTGTGCATGTGATATTACGATAGGCGCTGAAAATTCAAATTTTGGTTTTTCAGAAGTAAAAATTGGTATTGCGCCTTCCGTTATTAGCCCGTATGCGATTGCAGCGATTGGTGAACGCATGGCGCATTATTATTTTTTAACTGGCGAGCGTTTTAGTGCGTTGGATGCAAAACGTATTGGTTTGTTGCATCAAGTGGTAGACGATGAATTACTTTTGCAAGCTGGTAAAATGCTTGCCAATACCATTTTACAAAATGGCCCGCAAGCGCTCATGGCGACTAAACAATTAATACGCTATGTAGCAAAGAGTAATATTTCGCCGGAATTGTCACAAAAAACGGCAGAACACTTAGCGAATTTGCGCATGGCTAAAGAAGCTCAAGAAGGTTTACAAGCATTTATAGAAAAACGCCGACCTGTGTGGGAATGAGGGTAAATAAATATGGCATTTCCTACGTTTGTTAAATTGGTTGAAGTTGGACCGCGCGATGGTTTGCAAAATGAAAAAAATATTATTGCCACATCAATAAAAATTGATTTTATTGAGCGACTTGCTGAAACAGGACTCGCTGTTATCGAAGCCACCAGTTTTGTTTCACCAAAATGGGTACCGCAACTTGCGGATGCGAGTGCCGTGTTGCAAGGCATTAAGAAAAAAGCTGGCGTTAGTTATCCTGTTTTAGTCCCTAATGTAAAAGGATTAGAAAATGCGTTGGCAGTCGGTGCGACTGAAATAGCGGTTTTTACTACGCCTTCTGAACTCTTCTCGCAAAAAAATACCGGTTGCTCGGTGATTGAGAGCATGCAACGCATTACCGATATCATGCAATTGGCAAAGAAAAACAAATTGCCGGTCCGCGCTTATATTTCTTGTGTATTAGGTTGTCCCTATGAAGGTGAAATAGCAGTAGAAAAAGTAGTAAATCAAGCAAAAGAATTACAAGCATTAGGTTGTTATGAAATTTCATTGGGCGATACCATCGGTGTTGGCACACCTGTTAAAACTAAACATTTACTGGATTTGGTACAAGCTGTTGTACCTACCAAGCAACTGGCTGTGCATTTTCATGATACGTATGGACAAGCTTTAGCAAATATCTATGTTGCTTTGCAATGTGGAGTTGCTGTCATTGATAGTTCGGTAGCTGGCCTTGGTGGTTGCCCATACGCAAAAGGCGCGACCGGTAATGTTGCAACCGAAGATGTTTTGTATATGTTAAATGGTATGAATATTAAAACCGGTGTGGATTTAAAAAAATTAATTCAAGTTGGAAAATTTATTACCGCTGAGTTAGGTACAAAAATACAATCGAAAGTTAGTCAAGCGTTGGTTTTGTAGCCTGGAATAAATTAATAAACTGGGATGCCAGCTTTCATTGGCAGGGCAAATTGATCATGTGGGATAAGTTTTTCGCGCGGAGATTTTGCCTGTGGTGACATAAACGTTAATTTTTTTTGTGAAAAATGCGAGGATTGTTTTTTTGTATCAGTATGAATAGTTTTTTCAGAACGATTTTTCTTTTTATGTAAATATGTATAAGACGGTGCAGGAGATTTTGTAGGATATTCTGTAGCAGCTTCCAAATCAGGCGCTTCATTGAATCGCGTTAGCAAATTTTGTTTAACTTTAGTTGTTGTTGAAAGAGTTGTATTTTTAGGTGGGACAGGTTCAAACGAGTCATCAATTTTCTTTTGTGCGGTTCGTAATTTAGCAGCAATAAAAGTAGAAAATGCCGCATATTTAAGATAAATCGCTTCACCCCATACTGCCCCAATTCCACCGCTGATTAAGGCACTGACACCTGTGCCTATGAAAGCACCGGCCATCCCACCTAATGGTCCGCCAATTAACGTACCAATAACATAACCGATTACACTACCAGCGAATCCACCTAAGGTGATGAATGTTCCTACGCGTTGACTCCAAGGAATTAATGGTTTGGATTTTCTGAATTCCTCTTCGGTTATTTCTTGCAAATTTTTGACCGAAATGCCGTCATGGGCGGCTCCGATAGTTGCCATTAATAAACCAAACCCATTACAAAGCACGTCTTTCAGGCATTGCACATGTTTATCAATGCCGAGCGCAACCAATATTCCATAAACTAAAATGCCAAGACCGTTTTGATTGCCGCCTGAAAAACCCGTACGCGCGCCGTAATCCCAACTACTATAAGCTCTGTCACCAATCGGACTGATAGCTTTGGAAATGTAATGTCCCGCAATGCCTAAACCAACTGCGCCAACAGTTGCACCAATGGCAGCGCCGCCTACTACAAAAGAGAAAATCGCCAGCGGTGCTAAAAAATACGCGATGGCAAATGCAACAACCGTGCCAAGGGCAGCTCCCGCTAAAATCCCTGTACGTATGTAATTAACACGATATAAATGCGGCATAGGCGCATTGTCTGATGCTTGCCTTTGATGTTTTTGTAATGGTTTGGATGGTAGAGAGGGAGTCAAACCATAAATATGAGTTAAAAATCTTTTTCGTGCACCGCCACCTTCGCTAGGTGTTTTTGGTGGTTGCGGGCCACGAATTTTTTGGATGATGAAATTAATGAGGGGAACAGCAATCGCCATGGCGATAAAACCAATTACACCACCAACAGCTGCACCAATTAATACACCAGCTGTCAATCCGCCGGAGACGGTGATAAATAATCCCGCTGCTGCGCCAATGTAATTACCAAGCTGCATGCCGGCTTTGGCATAACGAGCCCAACCATCTCTACCTAAGCGAAAAATAGAACCTAATTTGTCGTCATCGGCAAAAAACGCAATGGCTAAGACACCGCTAATTATTCCACATACCGCTGAGGAGGCTGCTCTAATCAGCCATTTCAACCAATTAGGTAGTACGAAAAAATAGGTTTGGATAATGGCTTCAGCAAAAGTAAGCCCTATGTTGTTACCAAAAAAAACGCCGGTTTTAAACCGGCGAAACCATGGGTTGAGTTGGATTTTTATGGTCTGGTAGCGTTTTAATGCTTGTTCTTCGCTTTCGTCTTTTTTTGCAAACGCATTAGCAACATACCAAATGATAGCGGCAAGTACGCTAAGGCCTAAACCAACACCTAAGCCAATTTCTCTAGCTTCCAAATTGAGGTAGTCAAGGTCTGGTCTATTACTATTATCAGTAGGAAAATGCGCAGCTATGCTACCACCGACTGCCAGCAAGGTGGCGGCTTGGGTCAAGCCTATATTTGCGGCTTCTTGCTCATTAATAGATAAAGCGATTCTGGCATTACGGACTTGTTCGGGTGAAATAGAAGTTTTACTAGGCGTGCTAGTGGCAGGTGAGCTGTTATTTTTAGCAGGATCAAGATCGGTCCTAACGCTCAACACTCGATATACTCCCGTGTGTCCTCGTTTGTGATTTTTTTCGTTCTAAACGTTAACGCGGCGGATTATAGCGAAAGTGAGACAGGGATACAACCTTATGAGAGGTAGCCTGGACACGTTTTTTGTGTCCAGGAACCTTAAAGCTTGGGGTTCCTGGACACAAAAAACGTGTCCAGGCTACGAGTTAAGCTGCGTTTTCTGGTGTTTTCTCTAACGCGCTATTTCTGTGGCTATATAAGAAATAAATTCCTATGCCTATCGCTGTCCAGATAAAGAAGCGCCACCAAGTGACTTCGGAAAGCTGGGTCATGAGGTAGACAGAGAAGGCGACACCCAAGAATGGGATGACTGGATTCAGAGGAAGTTTAAATGGTCTAGCCATCTCAGGGTGGGTGGCACGCAAAACGACGACCCCAATGCAAACAAATGAGAAGGCAGTTAAGGTACCAATGTTGACTAACTCAGCTGCGCGGCCTATGGGTACAAAACCCGATACTAAAGCCATGACAGCTCCAGAAATGAGGATAGCGCGAATAGGTGTGTGTGTTCTCTGGTTAATTTTGGCAAACGCAGGTGGGATGAGACCATCACGGGAGATAACTAAGCAAATCCGGGTTAGACCGTAACTCATCACTAACATAACTGTCGTAAGACCAGCAATTGCACCGGCTGCCGTTAAGCCCGCCATGGTTCGATGACCAATATTAAGCAGTGCTTCTGCTACCGGTGAACCTACATTTAACGTGGTGTAGGAGACAATACCGGTTAATAAAGCGGCAACTAAAATATAAATAAGTGTGCAGCCAATCAAAGAAGCAATAATCGCAATGGGAATATCCCGTTGTGGATTCACGGTTTCTTCTACCGCGGTGGATAAAGCATCAAAGCCAATATAAGCAAAAAATACTAAGGCAGCGCCTTCCATGACACCCGACCAGCCAAATGGGACAAATGGTACCCAATTTGATGGTTGCACATTGGGAATGGCGACAACAATAAAGGCAGCAATCGTGAGTAATTTTATGTAAACCACCACGGCGTTAAAGCGCGCGCTTTGGCGTACGCCTAAGCAAAGTAAGCCAGAAAGACTAAGTATGATAAACATAGCGAGCAAATTCACGACACCGCCTTCAAACGGGCCGCTAGTGATGGAATGCGGTAAGTGAATATTCACCGCTTCGAAAAAATTAACGACGTATCCAGACCAGCCAATCGCAACTGTTGAAACACTCATGGCATATTCTAAGATGAGATTCCAGCCAACTAGCCAACCGATAAACTCACCAAAACCGGCATACGAGTAGCTATATGCACTACCACTACCACCAACACTTGAGGCCAGCTCTGCATAAGCGAGCGCGGCAAACATAGCAGCCATGCCTGCGATAGTGAAAGAAAGAATAACAGCAGGGCCAGCTTTTGTTGCGGCAGCCACACCGGTTAAAACGAATACACCTGCGCCTATGATGGCGCCAATACCCATTAGGGTTAAATCAAAAGCACTTAAAGTGCGATGCAGGCTTGAGTCGTGATAATGGCCAATTTTTTTCTTTCTTAGCATTTTTCGCAACATATCTTGCAGCATAATACTGGTTATCCTTTTATTCTTTATTTTTGGCTAGACCGGCCATCATAGTTAAGAAAATCCTTAGTTTCAATTATTACATCATTTCATATTGTGGGCCGCTGCCGCCTTCTGATGGGGTCCAGACAATATTTTGCGTGGGGTCTTTAATATCGCAGGCTTTGCAATGAATGCAATTACCGCCATTTATCATCAAACGTGGCATATTTTTTTCGTTATAAAGAATTTCATAAACGCCGGCTGGGCAATAACGTGTTTCAGGAGAAGCATATTCTTTTAAATTCACTTCAATAGGAAGAACATGACGATTGGCTAGCTTGAGATGATAAGGTTGGTTTTCTTCGTATTGTAAATTAGCTAAATAAAGTGAAGTGGGTAAATCGAACGTAACTTCATTGTCATGTTTTGGATAAGTAATTTCTTTACATTGTGAAGCTTGCTTTAGCATAGCGTGATCGGGTGTTTTATGATGGAAAGTCCAAGGTGCGCGTCCGCGCAAAATATAGGTGTCAAAAGCTGAGTAAGCAAGACCTGGTAATAAACCAAAACGTAAAGCAGGACGAATATTGCGAACGCGATATAAATCATCCCACAACCAACTAGATTTCAATTTTTGTGGGTAAGCAACACATTCAGATTGATTCGGCGTTTCTTTAAATAAAGTATAAATACTTTCTGCGGCAACCATACCTGATTTCATGGCATTGTGAATACCTTTGATTTTCGGCACATTCAAAAATCCTGCTGCATCACCAATGATAAGTCCACCGGGAAACGTTAATTTAGGAATAGATTGTATGCCACCTTCTATCAGTGTGCGTGCACCATATGCTAAACGGCGACTTTTTTTAAGCAAAGGATAAATAGCTGAATGAGTTTTAAAACGTTGAAATTCTTCATACGGATTTAAATAAGGATTTTGATAGTCCAAGCCAATCACAAAACCAATCGCTAATAAATTTTTTCCAAAATGATATAGAAATGAGCCGCCATAAGTTTGTTGATCAAGCGGCCAACCGATAGTATGCACAACGCGCCCAGCGGCATGCAAATCAGCTGGAATTTCCCATAATTCTTTAATACCTAAACCGTAAGTTTGTGGATCAACACCATCTTGTAGCTGATAACGTTTAAAAAGAGTTTGGGTTAATGAGCCACGACAACCTTCGGCAAACATAACTTGTTTGGCACGCAAGATGACACCGGGTTGGTAATTTGCTTTGGGTTTCCCTTCGCGATCTAGGCCTTTATCACCGGTGATGACACCAACGACTTTGTCGTTTTCATATAGTATTTCAGTTGCGGCAAACCCAGGGAAAATATTAACACCTAGCATTTCTGCTTGCTCTGCTAACCAACGACAAAAAAGTCCTAGGCTAATAATGTAATTACCTTGGTTGTGCATAGGTGGTGGTGTTGGCAAGGTCCAAGCTTTATTTTTCGTTAAAAATAAAAAATTATCTTCGCTGACAGGCGTGTGTAACGGTGGATTTTTGTTTTGCCAATCGGGAATAAGTTCAGCGAGTGCGCGTGGTTCTAGTACGGCGCCTGATAAAATGTGTGCGCCAACGTTTGCGCCTTTATCAATAATGCAAATCGAAAGAGGAGATTGTTGGCTTAATTGCGCTAAACGTATGCCGGCTGATAATCCAGCGGGACCCGCACCGACAATCACGACATCAAATTCCATTTCTTCTTTTTGGATACTCATAACATTTCCACCGCGATAGCGGTTGCTTCTCCGCCGCCTATGCAAAGCGTGGCAATGCCGCGCTTTAAATCATTTTCTTTTAGCGCAGCGAGTAAGGTGACAAGAATACGCGCGCCCGATGCGCCGATAGGATGACCAAGCGCACACGCTCCACCATGAATATTGACTTTTTCACGTGGAATTTTTAATTCGTACATAAAAGCTAAGGCAACAACGGCAAACGCTTCATTGATTTCAAACAAATCGACTTCATCGGTCGTCCATTTCAGTTCAGCTAATAATTTTTTAGTTGCATCAATTGGCGCGATGGGAAATTCAGCAGGTGCTCTTGCGGTGCTGCTATGACCAACTATTTTGGCAATCGGTTTGATACCACGTTTTTCAGCTTCCGATAAACGCATGAGCGAGATGGCAGCGGCACCATCGGCAATCGAACTCGAATTGCCAGCCGTAACCCCGCCATCTTTGGAAAATACCGGTGTTAACTTGGGAATTTTTTCTGGATTGACACTAAACGGATGCTCATCCGTTTCAATGCGTTGTTCACCTTGTTTAGTGGTAATGTTGATAGCAATAATTTCTTCGGCAAATGCTTTTTCGCGGGTTGCGTATTGTGCGCGTTCAAAAGAACTCATCGCATATTCATCTTGTTGTTTGCGTGTGAAGCCAAATTTTTGCGCGCATAATTCTGCGAAATAACCCATAGGGCGGTTATTATCATACGCATCTTCTAAGCCATCTAAGGTCATATGATCGAATAATTCATTTTTCCCAAGCCTATATCCCTGCCGCGCTTTGAGCAGAAGATAAGGCGCGTTCGTCATGCTTTCCATGCCGCCAGCAACCATGATATCGGTGGTGCCTACGCTTATTAAATCATGTGCCAACATGATGGCTTTCATACCAGAACCACACATTTTGTTAATAGTCGTACACGGTGTCGTATTTGGAATCCCCGCACGAATCGAAGCTTGTCTTGCGGGTGCTTGGCCAAGACCGGCTGGCAGTACACAACCCATAATGACTTCGTGGATTTCTGCTGGCGATAAACTGGCGCGTTCAACGACAGCTTTTATCACCGCCGTCCCGAGTTCAACGGCAGATAAGTCTTTTAATTCACCTAATAAATTACCAATAGGGGTTCTGGCAAAACTGACTATGACTATGGGATCTGTCGACATTTTTTATTCCATTATTTGGTTGTTCTATCATCTAACTTTGTATTTTTAGTTTTATCCAATTTAGCTTGAATTTTGGCTAAATCATCAGGATGGACTTCAAAACCTGCTTCTTTAAGCGCAAGTTCAGGATTTTTTTTAAATGTTTCACGAAAAATTAAATTATTTTGAAACTCAGTTAAAATTTCTTCTAAGCTAGCTATCTTCATGTGTTTTCACTAAGCGCGCTTGATACGGAGGTGTAATCCGGTTCATTAACAATGTCTGATACTTGTTGGGTGTAAGTGACGCTGCCTTTCTCGTTAATGACAATAACTGCGCGTGCCAGCAAGCCAGCGAGCACACCATCGGTAATGGTGACGCCGTAAATTTTTCCAAAATCAGTATGACGAAAAACAGAAGCAGGAACGACATTAGCTAAGTGTTCCGCGGCGCAAAAACGCTTTTGCGCAAACGGTAAATCGGCGGAAATACACAGAAACAAAGTTTCAGGGTGGTTGCTAGCCATTTCGTTGAAATGCATCATGGCGCGCGCGCAAGTTGGTGTGTCTAGACTGGGAAAAATATTTAAAACGATTTTTTTGCCCAAGAAATTTTTTAAATGCACTTCCCCTAAGTCAGTTTTAGTGACAGTAAAATCGGGAGCTGGGGTATTAAGCGGGGGTAGTGATCCTATGGTATGTAAAGGCGCTCCATTGAGCGTAA
>Ga0163162_10003112_pt1 | contig 15847 bp, 14 predicted proteins | sample S55metaG_FD_115310 | JGI IMG/M metagenome (GOLD analysis project Ga0163162, IMG submission 115310) | Switchgrass rhizosphere microbial communities from Kellogg Biological Station, Michigan, USA - S5-5 metaG | ecosystem: Host-associated > Plants > Roots > Rhizosphere > Soil | place: USA...
GTATTTCCAGAACAATACACAAAAGGTCGAAACTTTGCTGACAACGGCAGGGATAAAGGTACGGCGTGGTGATATCAAGGAAAACTTTCAGCTGATCGCGGAATGATCCTGCATGAATGGGAAGGCGGTGATTGCCCCTTCAGCGGGGAAGCGCTGAAGCGATTCGATGGTTATTTGCAGGGTGTTTGGGAAAGCCGGGAGCGTTACCTTGATGCGGATGAGGATGCGCCGGAAGAAAAAAGTGGCAGTCAGCGTTTCTTTGATTTTTCGTACGACGGCCGCATTAAAGCGAGGAATTATGTCGGGGTGGTGCAGTTTGAGGGCAAGCGGCTCGAGGTTAAACCCAAGTTGTTTAACGGGCGCACGGAACCGGTCAACTGGAAGTTCCAGCTGCTATATTGGCTGAGTTATTGCCGTCGTATCCGTTTCCCGTTTTCCTTTGCGAATCTGAGTATGCAGGATATGGAGGATTTCCTGGAGCTGCTCATTTTTATTTTTGCGCATTTTACCGAGGAACTGCTCTGTGCGCAGCCATACCAGGCGTACCAGCTGGTGGAGGAGGAGACGGTTTACCTGAAGGGGCGGCTTGTCTTTGATGCCTACACGCGGAATAACCTGATCACCGGCCGGTGGCAGCATTTTACTTGCCAGCATCAGCCTTTTGTTTTTGATAATCAGTTCAATCGTATCGTGAAATATGTGAGCCGGCGCTTGTTGCTGGTCAGCCGTCATTCGCCGAACCGGGCGAAGCTGGAAGACATCCTGTTTTTATTGGACGAGGTGACGGATTGTTCCTGTGTTGCCGGTGATTGTGACCGGGTACAATTGAATGGTTTATATGCGGATCACCAGCATATTTTGAGTCTTTGTAAGATGTACCTTTCCAACCAGATGATCGACACCAGTGAAGATGAAAGCAGTAATTTTTGTTTCCTGGTTCCTATGGAGTATGTGTTCGAGGATTTCGTTTTTGGGTTTCTGAAGGCGCATTTTCCGAAATATGATCTTCGCTGGCAAAGCCAGGGGCATTTGGCGACCAGGGATGGTGAGCCGGTATTTGGTATTAAAAATGATATTTATATGCCTGGTAAGCTGGTAATGGATACCAAATATACCTTTCGCCCGAAGGATGATAAACTGCAGGCCGGTGTCGGGCAGTCGCATATGTACCAAATGCTCGCTTATGCTTTACGGCGGCAATGTGATAAAGTGGTATTGATCTATCCTTACCTGAGAGGAGCGGTAACGGAACAAGCGGTTTTTCAGATTGGCTCAGAGTTACTAAAGCGAGAGGTGGTGATCGAAGCCGTTACTGTGGACATTATCGTTCCGGAGATGAAAATGACGGAGGAGGTAATGAGGGAAAGGTTAAGGCAGGCCTTGTTTGCGAATACCTTAAATGATCCAAGTTTTGGGTCCTAAGAATGATTGGGCGATAAGTCGTTTTCGTCGAGCCGGGAACGCCTTTCGGTGCAAATAATTTTTTGTGAAGCCGCATAATTATTGCAGGAAATTATTTGTATGTTTAACTGATTTTCAATGTCTTATTGAACTTTAAACCTTATAGATATTCGATGCGATCCGTTCAGGTTTTCGAAGCTTTTCAAAAGGATTTCGTTCCAGGCTATCCACTGATCGGAGATGGAAAGACAATTGTCCTTTACGGCCCCCCTTGTTCGGGTAAAACCACACTGAGTAAACTTATCGCCGATAGGTACAAGCTGCATCGTTTGTCTTTAGATGCACTTCGGAAAAGCTTTAACGGAAAGGAGCTTTTTACCAATAAAAATAATTCGGAGGTCCTAAAATTATTTCTGGATGAGCTTCGCTTTTTGCATGAACGCCGTCAATCAGTCATTTGTGAAGGATTTTTCTTTTCGGCCGAAAGGAAAAAGCAACTGATCGATGCAGTTAATGGCGATGAGGTTCTTTTTATTTATCTGACGGCAGACCTGGAGGTCTTAAAAGAACGATTAGCAAAACGAATTATAATAGGCGACAACCTGGAAGGAAATCCGGCGGAACCATTAACGTTCCTAAAGTTGAAAGAATTTTATGATAAATTCCATCCATGTAATTATACGGACCTTAAAATAAATACAGAGAATTCAACGGCAATCGTTATCGAGAAAAAGATAATTGATTATATAGAAAATGCTTTTGACTTAACTGCAGAAAATAAAGGATGACCTTGCCAAATTATTCGAACAGTAAAACAAGTGCATTTATATTATGTGCCGGTTCGGGGGAACGCTGGAATAACTATCTTGGCATGCCTAAACAGCATATTAAATTTGCAAATGAGACGCTATTGGAAAGGACAGTCCGATTACTTATTAATACCAAAAAAGATATCGGTATTTACATTGTGACAAATGATAAAAGACTTGAGCAATTAGGTTGCAATGTGATTGTACCGGTATCCTTTGACTTGACTATTCATTCTTTCTTAGGCACACAACCCTATTGGTCAGAAAACAATATTGTCTTATTGGGAGATGTATTCTATTCAAATAGGTCAATAGCTATTCTTACTCGTCAGATTCAAGAAATTCATTTTTTTGGAAAAGTTGGCAGGAGCAAATTTGGAAAAAAAAGTCATGGTGAAATTTACGCCTTTGTGTTTGATCGGGGAAATCAGAATGTCATAGCAAAAGGTGTTGAAAATATTCTGGCATATACGAATAAAGGTGGGATTGGAAATCTTTGGGATCTCTATCATCATTTAGCGCAACTGCCTTATAATTCTGGCCGGGTTGAGAGAAATATATTTCAATTGCTCAATGATTATACGGACGACTTTGATACCCCGGAAGATTATAATCTTACCAAAGGGTACTATCAAATAATTGCTGGACCTTTCACAATAAAAAAATTAGCATTGCTATGTTTCTTGAAAATCAGCGAGTGGATCAATAATTGGCACGCAAGGAGATTCAAAGGATATCAGAAGGATCATTGGGAATTTGCAGCTAAGTGAAAATTAGTCTCTATGAATTACGAATCGTAAAAACCACCCAAACCAAAAATAGCGACGTTATGAAGTATTATCGTAAATCTCTTATTGTGATTCTCTTAATATTTTCTGGGGCTCTTTATGCTAAGAATACACCTCAGAAAGATTCGGCGACCAATCAAAATGCCAATCTGCAAATAATCAAACAACAGAAGATTGATATCGACAGACTTAATGATAAGATTGATAAATTATCGAATGCTGTTTCATCATTAAACAGCAATATGATAGGACATGAGGGGAATTATCTTTCTCATGACGGCAACACGTTTATGTTCGTGACGATCATTTTGATGGTGGTTTCAATGGTTGTCGGTGTTGGGGGATATATCACAATTGATAATGCCAGGCAGAGAATTAAAACAGCCGAAAAAAGTTTGGCGCTCAGCGATGCTGCTTTGAGAGAAAAGATTATTGAAATCAATTTATTCGAAGAAAGAATGAAAACATTAGTGCGCGAAACGGAGGCTAAAGTTCAGGACATTGGCGATACTGAAGAAACGACTAAAGAACATTTAGAGGAAATTTTAACCAAAAAGAATAACATTCTAAAGGATATTGGTATAATGAGGGAGGACTTTACCAGCAAGACGAATAAGATTTTTCAAACAATTCCTATTTATTACGCCGCTATAGAGAAGCTTAATGCCGGGAACATCGATGTTGCGATTTCGAAATTTCAAAAAATATTGGATATTGATCCACTCAATATTACAGCACAAAGTAGTCTGGCAATGTGTTATTCGGGTAAGGATGATGTAAAGGCTGCGATGGATGTTATTCCTATAATAAATGCGCCAAACGTCACAGAAGAGGCATTGGTTTTTTGTGGTATAATCATGCGAAGGGTTGAACGTTTTAGCGATGCAGTCAATCTTTTTAAAAGAGCGCTTAAATTCGATAAAAAAATATTCTCAACATATAATCATTTAGGTTATACCTATATGTATCAGTCGGATTTTATTAATTCAAAGAAGTCCTTTTTAAAAGCCATGAAATTGCGTCCTAAAAACTCTGCATCAAATTACGGTTTATTAAAACTTTCGTATTTATATCCAGAGAGCTTTAATGAACAAGAAAAGGAAGGCTACTTGACTAGTGCGATAAAAAATGCCATAAAAGACAACGACGAAAACCCAACATTGCCTTACTATCAATTTGGGTTAGCATTTGCGTTAATGTGCGAAAATAAAGAAGGGGAAGTTTGTATAAAGGAGTTAGAAAAAGCCTTACATCGATGTAAAAATTTAGGAATTTTAAAGGAACAATTGTTAGACTATGAGCTATTAAAAAAACACAACGTGAGACTGATACACCTGGAAGAGTGTATATCCATGCTTTCGGACGCCATTTCCACTATAAAGTCAGAAAATTAAATGGAGAGAAAAAACCCGATATACCGATCCAAAATTGAATTTGTAAACTCAAATGGATTCCCACCAACGATTTGTATTCAATTGCTAAAATGGTGCAATCTGAAATGTGCTTATTGCCGGGCCGGATCCTCGCCATTTGAAAAAGAAAGGTTATCCTTCGCCGAGGTGAGCGAATTGCTAATTAAGCTAAATACTTTTGGCAAATGGCGGATCAGCCTTACCGGGGGCGAACCGTTTTACTGGCCGGAATTAACAGCTTTACTGGAACTTATTGATGAATTAGCCTTTCCCTTTTCTGTTACGACGAACGCCTTTGCCAGCATCGAACCATTGTCATTAATTCCTTCGCGGCTTTGGAAAAACGCAACCTTATATGTAAGTATTGATGGTAACCGGAAGACGCATGATGGTATACGCGGAGAAGGTAGTTTTGACAAGGCTATTGATTTTTTACGATTTGCCCGCCCTGTCGTACCCAAACTTTTTGTTAATACGGTATTGTTCACCGATCCTCAATTATGGGCTGCGGAGCTTTATGAGCTATTAAATGCGGCTAATGTAAACAACTGGACAATCATTAGCCCTGTCAAGGCCGGTAGGTGGCCGCAGGGCGCAGTTCAACTAGCAGATTATCGCTCCGGGTACAATAGGATCAATCAAATAGTAAATGGGTTTAACGGTAAGACAACCACTTCTTTTCTGGACTTCGCTGAGGCGGAAGGCGCTTATGAAGACGTGGTATTCATCAATTCTGATGGTAAGATACGATTACCTGGTTTTTATCAGGAAGAAAGTCATTCGAATAATTTCCCGCTTGTGAGTGAGTTTTCAATAAACGATGGGGATGCTGCATTGCGTATCTATGAATCGGTTTATCATTTTTTATCGACGCAGCAGTTCATGCGTTAAACAAGTATACGAACGAATATCAGTTTCAGGAGATGAATAAAGCTTACGAATTTTTCAGTATTTCCGGAATTAACGCCTTGCCAAGATTTGGTAATGAAAAGATTGTAAGTAATGATCAATTGATCCGTCCCCGGTCGAGATCGGTTGCTTTATATATTCACATACCTTTTTGTAAAAGCATTTGCCAGTTCTGTATGCTGAGAAAGGGCGCGACGGCAGTAAGTGAGGTGCCAGATGGTTTTCTCGATACACTATTGAGCGAAATGGAACTCTATCGTGAATCGCTGGAGGGGGTTCAGATCAGTACGATTTATTTTGGTGGCGGTACACCGTCAATGTTGAGTTATCAGCAATTTGAAAGGATTATAGCGGAATTGTTTCATTTATTTTCCATTGTGCCGGGCGTGGAGATCACTTTTGAAGGGGAGGCTGCTTCTCTCAAAAACAATGATTTGCTGAAGGCGCTGAAAAACAACCGCGTCGCAAGGGTGAGTTTCGGACTACAAACATTTGATGAGCGTATACGAAAAGTATTGGGGAGGACAGATGAACTTGCCGATCTTTATACCGTTAGGGAACGGCTGGAGGTTATTGGGTTCACGGAGGTGAATATCGATTATATTTATAACTTACCGGATACGGACCTCGAATTTCTTTCCGGGGATTTGGCGCATCTTAAAACATTTGCACCCACCAGTGTTGACTGTCATCCGTTGAAATATGTCAGCTGCTCTTCTTTTATGCTCCGTCAGATCATGGAAAATAAGATGACTATCCCGGACGCACAGTTAAGGATAGCAATGTATCGTTTGATCAGGCAATGGATGTCACAGAATGGATATGTGGAGCAATTCGCTGATCAGTATTCGAAGAAAGATCTTTCCGACACTAATATCTATATGAAACATTTGTATGGCCTTTCCGGTGGCGAGTATATCGGTTTCGGTCCTGGCGCGAGAAGCCATTTCGGTGATTTCGGTTCAACGAATGCACAGCAAACTGATAATTACAACAAGCTCATTAATGCTGGCAAATTGCCGGTTGAAAAAAGGGTTTACGCTCCGCTTGCTGATAATTTTATTACTTGTTTTCCCAAGCGCAATGATAAATTGACCCTTGAGGCCATTGGACTGTCAACTGATCCGGCTTATTTTACTGAAAAGCTGGAGGGGTTAAAAAACCAGGGCTATCTTAATTTTGACGACCGCGGCTATGTATTAACGCCGGAGGGGCTTAATTGGTACCAAAATTTACAGGAAGAATTACTATCGCCTGACCAATTGAACAGGCATATGGAAACCGCCAAACAAAGGGTTAATAAGCTGAATTATTTTAACGGGTATTTTGATGGTCTCGGAGGCTTATTAGCAACTACTTCAATAAAAACAGCGTGAATAACAACCGGAAATTATTAGATCATTTTATAGAGGAGCTTGCGGGCGAAATAAAACAGGCTGATCCCGGCGTGTCGGTGATCCGCTTTGGGAGCTCGTTAACCAAGGCTGTTGAAAATAACCTGGACGTGGATATTTTGCTGTTAACACAGCAAAATTATTTTGTTGGTGATTTTGAGAGGACGGTCGATATTTTGCGATCGACTATGTTACAAGGGGGAAACAGTTCTGAAATGGTGATGGGAAGTGGAAATATACGGGAGCGGGTAATAGCGTACATTGAAAAGATTAAAAGCCCCATCTTTAATTTTATACCGGTATTTGTATTCGGGCCATATCTGCAGAAGCCGTTCCACGACCATCGGATAAACGTTTTTTTGCATTTCAAGGGGCCGGTTACGGAAAATCAATTTTTTTTCTTTTGTACAAGATTTCCTTTTCACGGCAGGTCGATTATTTATAACTCCAAACTACTTTTAGGAAATTTTGACTGTTATGTTTTTGATGCCCGCATTCCGGATCAAAAAGATATGATCTTGTTTGCCGGTGCGCTGCAAAAAAGAGTTGAAATTTCCACTGAGACTGCTGAGATATGTAAGTGTATCAAAAAGCTTGCGCAGAACTATTATATCATGCAAGGCATTTTTCAGTTAAATGAGCGGGACCTAAATCGCAGGATAAATTTGGACTTTGCTATAATACTCGATGCTCATTATTCCCTGAATGAACTAAAGCTAAGCTTTGCACATCTACATAACCAGGTTATGGAAACTGTTTTCACGGAGTGGGAGTAGCGATCAATTTTTTAATCGATTGGCACACTGTTGATAATTTAATCCAGATTAGATTTCGGAATCGTTCAAAAAGAGGAAAGTCACCCCGGGTTTTTTAGTTTTTATCAGGAACTCTTTCGAGTGATTGTTCTCCAAACTGAACTCGAACGTGTAACAGTTGCAATTTAGTCAGCCACATATTGTTTCACCCAGCCGATCACGTCGTCATGGTCACGCAAATGGAGCAAATAGGGCTTGTTGGTTTTTTTATAGCGGATGGCATCGGGACTGAAATAGGAAGAAGTGACAATCATGCCCATGTTGCCGCTGGTAGTCATGACATCGGAAAAACTGCGGATGATGTCGACGCCGATCTTCCGGTGGTGGCTGTAGCGTTTGCATTCGACCAGGAATCGTAAAGGGATGTCGCCAAGGCTCCTGATGGCTAAGAGGTCATAGCCGCCGTCGCGGGTTTGTTTGGTAAGTTCGACTTCATATTGCTGCTTGCGTAAAAGTTCAGCGATCATTTCTTCAAAATCCCTGGAATCCAGGCGGTAGAGCAATTCGTGGTCGTGGTAGGTGTCCCCGATGACCCTTTTGATCCTGCTGGTTTCGTCCAGCAGGATGATCTGCGACTCGGGTTGTTCTTCTGGTTCGTGGATCAGCCGGTACCGCACCGCCATAAGGGTATCGACGTCCAGGTGATGAACAGGTATGCTGTTGGTTACGCTGCTGTATTGCTGATAGTGCTGCTGGTATAGGTTATAAGCCTGGTTTAGTTTTCGCTGGTTTTCTGACCAGGGTTGAAATTGGGTGAAAGCGGTCAGCGCCTTGAGCATATCGGTGTTCAGGTTTCCCTGTAATTTGATGGTATTGGCCAGTTCGGACAGCATAGCGGGAACAGCCCTGTAAGGTTTGGTCATCTCGTCGACGGCTTTCATGATCTTAGTCATGGACGAACCGGTGAGCAGTGCGTGATTGGATTGATATTGATCCAGTAGCGATAATACCTGCGCGTGGGGTGGCTTGTAGGCGAAGTTCTTCAGGAGCAGGTGATCCCGGTAGAGATCGGTGGTTTTGGGTTTCTTTTTTTCTGGTTCCATAAATCAACCTGCAATTTACGGAAGATTTGGTTTACTGCCACGGTTGTTTAAATCTTCTTTTATACCGTGGCTTTCTATTCTAACTGACTACAATTTATTCGGTGAAGAATACCTGGCTGTGTATGCGTGCTGCCTTTGCTCGATTGTCGTTACTTTCAATTACATGGAACTTTTGGACAATTCATGACGATACCGTTATTGACAGGGACGCTTACTATAGGTAAATGGAAAGGTTTTCGGATATCCTGCTTTCTTTAAGTGTTGCAATTTTGTTTAGGTCTCTTTTTTCGGTTACCGGGTAGAGGGTTTTGATGAGGAGCACCGGTTCGGTGGCACGTCCCTGGTAGGGTTTATTTTCCCACCAAAGGATGTAGTTGGTGCCGTTGAATTTGAACAGCAGGTACGATTCGCTGAATTTGTTGCAATCCACGACCTGGCGGTAACTTTCCAGTATCTCGAATAACTGCCCCGGCAGGTCGCGATGGTCAAAGTCGCCGGGATGATAGGATTTGTCCTGCTGGTGCTCTTTTACCTGGGCGGCATAATGCCGGAACAGGATGTGAACATAGGCGTTGGCGTCGAAAAGGATTTTATGGCCACAAATGGTGATCGTTTTCTCCTTTTCGTTGCTCTCCTGGTAATATTCGAGCAGGGTCAGGTAGAGAAACCGGCTGTGGAGGATAGTGCCTTTGGCAAGATGTTCATACCGGTTGTAACCATAGCCCATGCGTTTACAGTAGAATTTGAGGTTTTTTAACTGCCGGTTGGTTTCGACCTGAACGCTTCTTTGTAATGGGTCTTTCAGCGGTTTACCGCTTAGGACAGTTTGCCATCTCTGGTAGTTGCCGGTCAATACGGCGACATCGGCTTTCTTCTGGTTTGAGGGGATTTCATCTGCTTTGTAATCGCGTTGCGGGTACCAGCCTTCGTAGTTTTTAAAATAGGTCAGGTACAGGTCGGTAAAGACGCTATCCCGGCAGGCGTCGATATCTTCTGCACTTAGCGGAGGCAAGCCCGGGTCGTTCGGTTTAAAGTATTTAAGTTTTGAACAGATGTATTTGCGCTCTGCCAGGCTAAGCTGATCGCCGGCTTTTAACCGCTCAAATAAGACCTGTGTGATCCATTGTTCCTCCAGCAGGCTTTTATCATGGTCCTGCAATTGTTTCCTTGGGAACCTGATCGGTTGCTCTTTTGGGTCCTTTTTATCCTTCCGGACAGCCATAGTTTAAACTGAGTGGGTAAGCCATAAAATTAAGCATTTTAGAACTTCGCGGCTGTATGCCCGGGTACCTGTACCCTTATAGTACTTTCCGGGTTTTGCTTTTTCGGGTTTCTTTGAGGCCCGGTTAGTTGATCTGTTGGAACGGATGTGCTTTTGACGGCTTTTGCTGTCTTTTTTCATTTTAAATTTTTTGAATTATGGAGGAAATGTATCGGGAGATGCTGGACGGTTTGCGTTCGGAGCTGGAGGTTTTGGAACAGGGGGAACTGTCGGGTTTGAAGAAAATGGCGGGTGCTTTGGTGCCGGTGCGTCAGGTGCTGAAAGATTTGCGGGAGTTGGTGCTTCGGGAAGGCTTTGAGTCGGTCGAGACGGAGGTGCGGTTTTTTAAGGTGTGGAAGCCGGCTTTTTACAGCTGGCAGGTGTATTATGTGGAACTGGGGACGATCGAGGAGGGGTTGCCGGTGGGTGATGGGGAGTTGCGTTTGGCTTACCTGAAGGAGCAGTTGGGCTTTATCGGGCGTTTTTTTAAACAGCAGGCTTTTTTGTTCCAGTATTACCGGTTGGGCGCGGCGGAACTGGATAGGCTGTATTTCGTGAGGGGTTCGGAGTGGCCGGGTATGCTGCCGGAACTGCTGGATTTGGACCGGGAATTTTCGACGCAGGGGGATTACCTGTTTGCCAAATTCATGGCCTATGAGCGCCTGCGGGAAAGGTTGCTGGAGCTGATGGCCGTTGAGCATGATGCGGAAGGTCCGTTTGTGAGCAAGAAGGGGAGACCGCTGAAATGGACGGGGGATACCTGTAACCTGATCGAGGTAGCTTACGGGATATATGATACGCTGCAGATCAACGAAGGGGAGGTGGACCTGTCGGATATCATTGACTGGCTGGAAAGCAGTTTGCAGGTGAATTTGAGCCGGTATTACCGCAGGTTCATGGAGATCAAGCGGCGGAAGGCGATGAGCAGGACGCGCTATTTGGATGCGATGCGGGATGCGGTCAATAAGCGGATCGATGATACGGATGCTTTCCAGGCGGAGAAGAGGCGCAGTTTCCGTAACCATTAAATTTTTTTAAGACAATCGTTAGGGATGGTCAAGGGGATTGTCAAGGGGTGGTTTGGAGACTGGCGACTTTTGTTTCGTTCCGGGGCAATGGGGCTCCGGGTAAAAGAAAATTTTATGATCGTATTACATCCGTTTAGCTGGCAGCAGTTCCTGGTGGCTGCCTTAGTGCTCACTTTGATCTGGTATGCGCTGATCGGCGCTTTGTATTTCCGCCGGGAGATCGCTGACCTTTTTTCGGGGAGGCCGCGGGCGGTTTTGGGGGATTTCCGTTTAGGTGCGGGTTTGTCTTCGGGGTTGCGGGTGGTAGCTGGGGAAGAGGAAGAACCGGATAGTTTGCTGGGAGCTTCCAGGGACCCGGAAGGTTTTGCTTCGGTGCCGATGCACCAGTTCAGCTTTGCGGGCGGTTCTTCTTCTTCGGTGGTGCAGGTGCTGGAGGAGGATGAGCGGGAAGCGCAGCTGGGTTTGGTGCCTGACCTGCTGGAAGAGTTGAAGGAGATATTTTATTTACTGGAAAGGAACGGCGGGGACCGGTCGGATTTTGAGGAGCTGTTCCAGCCGGTGGCGGCGCGGTTTGAATCGGTGATCACCACGCCCAGCTTTGCGGCGGTGAATGCTTATATCCTGGAAAATGTGCCTTTTGCGCTTTCGGAAAGTGAGCTGGAGGCGATGTGGGAAGGGCCGGAAGCTTAAGGTTTTGGTGGATGAGTTGATGGTGTTTTAGGGTTCAGGTTTAAGTGTAAAGTACTGGCGTATTAGATCAATGAAAAATCAATTTATAAGTAATAAACAGCGATTAGGAGCGAAATGGTTGTTGCTGGCTTTGGTGCTGACGGCGTACCAGGTGCTGTATTTCGCGGTGGACGCGATGGCGCAGGATGGGAATGCGGGGATCACGCAGGCGACGACGATGGTGAAGGGATATTTTGATACCGGGGTGAACCTGATGTATGCGATCGGTGCGGTGGTGGGGATCGTGGGGGCGATCAAGGTGTACCGCAAGTGGAACGAAGGGGAGCCGGATACGAATAAGGTGGCTGCGGCCTGGTTTGGCTCCTGTATCTTTTTGGTGGTGGTGGCTACGGTGATCAAGTCGTTTTTTGGGTTGTAAAATTTATGGTGTATTAAAAGTCCGCCCCTTCGGGGAGGATCAGGAGGGGCTTATGTCAAGTATCTATCAGATTAATAAAGGGATCAATAAGGCCATTGAGTTTAAGGGGTTGAAGGCGCAGTATATCGCGTACCTGGCGGTGGGCCTGATGGTGTTGCTGCTGCTGTTCGTGGTGCTGCATATCTGCGGGCTGAATACTTGGTTGGGGCTGGTGTTCATTGGTGGCTTGGGTGCGGGTTTGTTCGTGGGAGTGTTCCGTCTAAGTGCGCGTTTTGGCGAGCACGGGCTGATGAAGCTGCGGGCCAGGCGAGGCGTGCCGGCTTGTTTGAAGTTCCGGTCAAGGGGGGTGTTTTTGGGTTTGATTGGTAAAGGGAGGGCTTCGCGATGAATATCGAAAAGATACTGCCGGTGTATAAGGTGGAGCATGACCTGTTGGTTTCGGTGCAGGGTGATCTGACGATCGCTTATGAGCTGACATTGCCGGAGCTGTTTACGCTGTCGGACCGGGATTACGAGGCTTTGCACCAGGCCTGGATCAAGGCGATCAAATTGCTGCCGAAGTTTTCGGTGCTGCATAAGCAGGATTGGTTTATGGCGGATCAGTATACGGGTAATCCGGGTGCTGGGAGCAGCTTTCTTTCGGCGGCCAGCGAACGGTTTTTTAACGGGCGGCCCTATTTATCGCACCGTTGCTACCTGATGCTGACCCGGAAGCCGGCGGACCGTAAGTTAAGCAGTAGTGCTTATTCGGGTTTGATGCGCCGGTCGGTAGTGCCGAAGGAGAGTTTGAATCCGGCTTTTATGGTGGATTTTCTGGAAAAGGCGGGTTCGTTTGAGCGGATACTGATGGACAGCGGCTTGCTGGGCCTGCGCCGGCTGGGTGATGATGAATTGGCGGGGACGTTGAAGGTGCCGGGTTTGCTGGAAAAGTATTGTTTTTTGCTGGAGGATGAAGTGGTGCCGATGATCCGGGATGTGGACTTGAAGGATGGGATCAGGGTGGGTGACAGTCTTTGCAGGCTGTTCACGCTGGCCGACGTGGAGGACTTACCATCGTTATGCGGCAGCCGGATCAATTATGATGCTTATTCGACAGACAGGACCAAGTTTTCGGTGGGGTTTGCGGCCCCTTTGGGCCTGCTATTGAACTGCAACCATATCTATAACCAGTACCTGTTCGTGGAGGATGCGCAGCAAACGCTGAAGAAGCTGGAAGCAAAGAAACTGCGTTTGCAATCCCTGTCGGCGTATTCCAGGGAGAATGCGATCAGCCGGGATGCCTGTAATGATTTTTTGAACGAGGCGATCTCGCAGCAGCGCTTGCCGGTGAAGGCGCATTTTAACGTGCTGGCCTGGTCGGAGGATGCGGAAGCTTTGCAGGAGATCAGGAACAGGGTAGGTTCGGCGATGGCGGCGATGGATGCCAGCGGAAAACAGGAAAGCGACGGGGCGCCACAGATCTGGTGGGCAGGTTTGCCGGGCAACGCGGCGGATTTCCCGATGAACGATACGTTTGATACGTTCGTGGAGCAGGCTACCTGCTTTTTTAACCTGGAAAGTAATTATAGGTCTTCTTTAAGTGGCTTTGGGATCAGGCTGGGGGACCGGCTGTCGGGCAGGCCGGTCAAAGCGGACATCTCCGATGAGCCGATACGCAAGGGTTTTATCACCAACCGTAATAAGATGATTTTAGGCCCTTCCGGCTCGGGCAAGTCCTTTTTTACGAATCATTTGGTCAGGTCTTACTATGAGCAGGAGGCGCATATCGTGCTGGTGGATGTGGGGCACAGTTACTGGGGTTTGTGCGATCTGGTGGGCGGTTATTATTTCACTTATGATGAGCATCACCCGATCCGCTTTAATCCTTTTTATATCCCGGCAGGGGATGTGCTGGATATCGAGAAGAAGGAAAGCTTAAAAACCCTGCTGCTGGCACTTTGGAAAAAGGAGGACGAGACCTATAACCGGTCGGAGTATGTGGCGATCTCGAATGCGCTGGCATTGTATTACCGGTACCTGAAGGCAAACCCTTCGGTATTCCCCGGCTTCAATTCCTTTTATGAGTTCCTGCGGGATGCATATGTGGAGGTATTAGCGGATAGCCAGGTGAAGGAAAAAGACTTTGATATCGGGAACTTCCTGTATGTGCTGAACCCATATTACCGGGGCGGGGAGTTTGACTATTTGCTGAATGCCACGGAGAACCTGGATCTGCTGAAGGAACGCTTTATCGTATTCGAGCTGGATAATATCAAGGAGCACCAGATCCTGTTCCCGGTGGTGACGATCATTATCATGGAGGTATTCATTTCCAAGATGCGCAAGCTGCCGAAGGATGTGCGCAAGCTGATCCTGATCGAGGAGGCCTGGAAGGCGATTGCAAAGGATGGGATGGCGGAATATATCAAGTATTTGTTTAAGACCGTGCGGAAGTATTTCGGGGAGGCCATCGTGGTCACGCAGGAGGTGGAGGATATCCTGAGTTCGCCGGTCATCAAGCAGGCCATCGTCAATAACTCCGACTGCAAAATATTGCTCGACCAGAGCAAATACCAGAATAAGTTCGATGAGGTGCAGACTCTCTTAGGTTTGACCGAGAAGGAAAAGGCTTTGGTGCTGAGCATGAATAAGGCTAACGATCCGGCGAAGCGCTACAAGGAGGTGTTTATCAGCCTGGGCGGGCAATATTCCAAGGTTTACCGGACGGAGGTATCCCTGGAGGAATACCTGACCTATACGACGGAATCGGCGGAAAAGGCCAAAGTGCTGGCTTATGCGGAGCAATATGGCAGTATGGAAAAAGGGATCGCAGTGCTGGCAGAGGAATTAAGAAGAAAATAAATCAAGACTATGAAAAGAATCCAGTTTTTGGGCGGTGTGCTGATGGTTTTATTGGCCGCCTGCCAATCCCAATCGGAGCGGGTGAAGAGCGCCATTCCCGGCACCTACGTCAAAAGTGTAAAGGGCGAATACAGTTCTGCGAACGATACGTTGGTGCTGTCGCTGGTTTCGGGTAATAATTACCTGATTGTGCGGCATACGGCTTACCAGGTGATCCGCGGCGGTAAGGCTTTGCCGGAACAGTACCGTTCGGAAAAGCTAACGGGAACCTGGGATGAGCAGCGGCAGGTTTTGGTGGAAACGGCGAAGGGCCGGCAATTGACCTTCGACCCGGCGAAGGGCGTGCTGGTGGTCAATGGCAAGGGCGTTTACGATCGCATCAGGTAATCAAAAATCAAATAGTTAATCAGGCTTTTCCTGCGGTAAGCGGGGAAGGATAGGAGGTGTTATGTCAAAAAGTGAGGGTTTACAAAAGGAAGCTCAGCAAAAAAGCAGGTTGAAAAAGGCGCTGGCGGGCTGTGAAAAACAGGTTGATGGTAGTAAAGCAAAGGGGTTAATGAGCGCGGCCAAAGAACAAGTGGACGCGGCGAAAAACCCCGAAGGGCTCTTGAGCACCGCTAAAGAACAAATTAACAACGCGAAAAAGTATATGCTGATCCTGCCGATCAGCCTGGTAGTGCTGTTCGTAGGGATTCCTGCAGAACATGCCAATGCGCAGTTCGTGATCACGGAGGTAGTTAAGCTGGTGGTGAAGAAAGTGATCCGGGCCATCGACCTGGAGGTACAGCGTTTGCAGAACAAGACGATCTGGCTGCAGGATGCGCAAAAGACTTTGGAGAACCAGTTGTCCAAGCTGCGTTTGGACGAGATATCTGGCTGGACGCAAAAGCAAAAGGATTTGTATAGCCAATATTACCAGGAGCTGTGGCAGATCAAATCGGCTATCGCCTACTATTCGCGCTTAAGCGACCTGGCGGCAAAACAGGTGGAGTTGGTCAACTCTTATCACCGGGCCTGGGGGCTGCTGAAGGCGGATAA
>Ga0163162_10003115_pt1 | contig 15835 bp, 8 predicted proteins | sample S55metaG_FD_115310 | JGI IMG/M metagenome (GOLD analysis project Ga0163162, IMG submission 115310) | Switchgrass rhizosphere microbial communities from Kellogg Biological Station, Michigan, USA - S5-5 metaG | ecosystem: Host-associated > Plants > Roots > Rhizosphere > Soil | place: USA: Michigan...
GTGGTCCACAAACTGCTGGATGATTTTGCAATTGGATCTGACGTTGTGAGCGTATTGATAGCCTTTGTCTCGAGCTCGCACTTCCTGGTTGCGGCGATAAATGTTGAGAGCTTCCTGGGCGGTAGTTGGTTTACAACGAATCTCACCTCGTTCTTCCGCGTCTATATCGTTCATTGCCTGCCGCAGATGTCTTTCAGCTTCGGCCTTATTTGCAAAGCCTTTCTTGCGAAGTCGAACATTCTTGTAGCGGCGCATGTAACCGTGAAGAGTTTGTCCGCCTGGGCCAACATACTGATGAAAGTTCTTCACGACCGTTTCCTCTCGCTGCATAGCCGACGTCGATCCAAATTGCTTACCAATACGCTTCATGCTTGCAGCTCTTCTTTTTCAGGAAACTGTGAGGAGGGCGATAGTGATAGAACGTGGACCGTTTACGACGTCATTGTCGAGTGGCCTTTAGGTAGTCGACGTTGAGCATCTCGTTCCTGCTTTTCAGCGAAGGCTAATACCTCTTCCAGAATAAAACGCACCTGAGTAGACCCGTTGCGAATTCTAGTAAGTTGCGCGGTGCCGGCGCCGCCGTTCAGTACTGTCTTATGAGAGCAACCAATAATCTCAGCGACACGCTTGGCATCAATGCGGGTCCTTTTCGTCATTAAGCTCATCAGTGACTGAGTCGTTGCGCGAGTACCTTCATTCGTCGCTGAAAGTCCTATGTGCAGATCATGTGCCGCGTTATCGGGGTTCTCGGAATTGGTAGATCAAAAAGTCTATGTGGCTTGGTTTCTTTCGCGAAAACCACGTTAGACTCTCGTAATGACCTCGAAAATCGCGATATTTTCTGGTAGCAAATCGTTCATTCTTCCCAATCGTCGTTAGCCGCTCAGGTTCGTAATTTAAAGGGCTACTGTTCGGATATCCCGACTTTGAGCCTTGATCTTGAATGGTATATCCGAACAGTTCAGTCTATCTGGCTCTGAAGCCAGTTTTCTTGCAAGGGTGATTTCTGAGATTCGGGGAACCTTGGTCCATACAAACCAATCACCATAAGGCACGTTCTACCACGAGATTCAGCACTCGTTGCGAAAGTCTTTGACCTTATCTTAGCCAGGCACGAGAGAGAGTTTGAAAGAAGGCTAAATCATGGCATAGGTCTTGTAATCACGGGCAGCCGGGAAAAAACAAGAGCGGTTGAAAACGCTCATCCGCATTCTTTGAGAGTACCGAGCATAGCCCACATTCTACTGGAAACATCGCGTAGCGCTTTTCCATTAGTTTTGAGCAGAAGTCGTTCTGGGCCATCGAGATCGACAGGAAGATGGGCCAACGGGCAAATCAAGTAGTACTTGAAAAATCAAGAGGCGCTTGAGTGAGCAAGCAAAATCCAAAACATGAGGAGAAGTTTCTGTGGAACTCGCAAACCGGACATCGCCACCCGAACAACAACAAAGAATTATCCCGTGGGAAGAGCAGCTTCAGGATCATACGCGTAAGCTTGAGGAGTATCTCCAGAATCTTTTGTTCCGCGGATGCACCCTTGAGACGACAATTAGATCTTCGAGAGCCGTACTGAATCACCTTTTCGATCGCCTGCAGATCCAAGATCCAAATCACCCTCGTGGGATGAGACAGGTACTGGTTTGGGAGCTCCTTGACGCGGGGCTCGGATCGTCCCGGTTAAGCTTACTCGTTTCGTTGCTGCTCCAGGACGACCTGGCACACGGAACCAGGCGGAAGTACATTCGCGAGCTGAGGTCATTCTGCGATTATGTCCTTGCCAAGCCTAACATCCCGAGTGGCGTACTCACCATCAGTGAAAAATACGGTCCAATAACGCAGACGTTTACGAAATACGATGTACCAATGCATGTGCAAGACAGGCCCACCAAGCGTCGCTACGCTTTGTCTGCTACATTGCGGGACGAGTTTTACGAGTTCATGCGAACCGAATACCTGCCGAAGCATGCATCACCTCATCGCGGTGCACGAGACTACACGGCCATTGTTGTCCAAGCTGAGATCGGCGCGCGTACAAGTGAGCTGTTGGGAATACGGTCGAGTGGGGAAAGTTGCGATATAGATTGGCAGACGGGGCGTGTGCGTCTCTTTGGTAAAGGGAAAGCATTTAGCGGCAAGCGTGTGCGAACAGTTCCGCTGACTCCGTTGGCGATGGAGGTTCTGCGTGTCTTTGACAAGATGTTCAAACCTATGTTTCCGCGTGCTGCGGCAGGCGGATATCTTTTTCTCAACGAAGACGGAAACCAGCTGAGTAAAAGGCAGTTCTATAAGAATTTTGAGAAGATCGTTGAGTTAGCGCGAGACGCTGGAGTGCCCTTACCGGAAGACCTGCGACCTCACGACCTGCGGCGGACGTTTGCAACAAATGAACTCGAACGAAATCCGTTGGCATACCGGAAAGTTCTGAGAAAACTGGGTCACACGTATCCGAGCGCAGCGGCGCCTTATCTCATTGCCACTGACGCCGACGTTGAAGATGAACAAAGTGATCTCATTGACATTTTTGTTAGTCCATACATCGAGAAAAGAGGAACAAATTAATGGCTACTACTTGGAACTTGCGAAGTGTATTGAAGGAGCGTGGTATCAATCGAGCATCGGAAATCAGCAGACTTATTTGTGACCGGACCGGCTATCAATTGTCCACACAAGCAGTCTGCGACTTGCTAAATACCGAACCGAAAATGATTCGTCTCGAAACGATCCAGGCATTCTGTGACGCTTTCTACTTTCGTCTCAGTGATGTTCTAGACGTTTTACCAAGCGCAGCGGAGAAGCGACGAAAAAAGATAGGCAATCAGGATTTTGCAGCGTTCTATCCAAATGCGCGCAACTATTCATCGGAGTCATGACGCGGTGAGTAGCGTTGAAAGAAGTAAAGGAAACAATATCTGTGAGCAAGTCGGTACGTCGTTCAATAATCTGTGAAGAGTGTAAGTTGCCGCGAAGGACTACTCACTGGTCGGACGTGTGCGAAGGCTGCTTAAGCAACCTGCCGAAAGTGCGATGTCCCGTGTGCTCAAGGCTGGTCTCCAAGCTGCAAGTAGACGCGCCGTTTTGTCGGCGATGCGCTGGAAAGTATTCCAGCCTTGTCAGTGTGTGCGAAACCTGCGGTGTGGCTGATTATCCTTTTATCAGTGATCCGAGCCATTGTCGTAAGTGTCACCAGAAAGCGCGGCATAAACTGTGGTTGAAGTCTATGCATCACGACATCGTATGTAACCTCTGTGGTCTGACGAAGCCATCATACAAAAAGACCGAAATGATTTGTGGTCCATGCTACGAGAAGCGAAGAGGCGTGTGGGTGAAGTGTACATTCACTGGATGTGCAAGAGTAACCAATTATGGAAGCTCGCAGCTCTGTAAGAGTCATTATGAGGATCGTCTGGCACCAAAGGCACTGGAGAAGTATATAAGAACCTATCGCTCGCCATTTCAGCAGAACGAACGGTATTTTGCGGCTCTGGCGGCGAAGTTAAAACTTGATAGTTGTAATGCAGCGGAAACAGCCATCCGGGCGAGAGACTTCTGGCGGTATCGGGCTATTGGTGAATATCTCAAAACTTGCGAACTGCCCGAACCCTTGACTTGGCGCGCAATTGAGGAGGCGTTGCCAAGACTCACCAAACGAGCACGAGTTAGGACCAAGTTCATTCGTTCGTGCTTGTTCGAGTTAGGTAACCTCTTCCTGCAGGAGGAGCTCTGGAGTAAGCACCGGCAGGAACGTTTATTGGAAAAATATCTGAAGTCTACGCCGGTGATATTTGTTGAGCACGTAGCCGCCTTCGAGAGGTGGTCGTCGCAGGGAATGCTGAATCCGAAGCTCGACATGGGGTTGCCGGAATCGCGGCCTCTAACTAATACACCTCGAGCGATACTCGGAACGGTTAAGGTAGTTGGCGTATTTCTTCATTGGTGTGTCAAGCGCAACATTTGCTCACTCGCCGAGGTGAACCAGAGCACGATAGAAAGTTATAAGGAAACTCTATTCTGGCAATACGAATGCAAAATCTGCGGGAAGCGAACGCATTTAGATCTCGTTAAGACAGGTGAGAATTGTATCGAGACCGAATGCCAGGCTATGAAGTCTTGCATAAAAATCAGAAGGTTGACTCGTAGGTCGGTGATTGAAATAACGATGAAACTTCGTACGTTCTTCAACTGGGCTCAGCTCCACAGCCTCGTGCTGGAAAATCCGTTGCGTCATGAAGTCGTCGCACACAACACGTTCACAGCGATGAACGAACGCGGCGAGATGATTGAGATCTCAGATTCGATTAGGCGGTACGCTGACGACGTTGTCGAACGCCTCTGTCGTGACATGGTGACGCCTGATACTGACGCTAGAGAGGCGTTGGTCCTATATTTTATTATTGTTCACCAGCTAACTATCACAGAAATATGTAAAGCAAAATTACCGTCATTAGCGGCTGAGACGAGAGGCACGTGCGATCGCGAAAACGACTTTGAGTATTTGCTGCTACCAGTTCGCAAACCGAGTCGGGGTCAACTCTCATGTGGACGTGAGGATCCAATACTGAAGTATCCGAAAGAGGCAGCGTGCTGGCTGCGCCCGTTGTTAGAGCGGTACTTAAAGAAACGAAGGAACGACGTCGGCTCTGAATATCTATTCGTTGGACAGTGTCATCGCACACGGAATAATAGACCAGTAACTCATCGAACCATCAGCATGCTGGTACATAAAGCGTCACAGCGCGTATTGAATGCGATGATTAGCCCGCGTGACCTACGTAACACGGCTGCTGCGATTATGGCGAACAGGTCGAAGCGCCGTGGCGCGATCCTTACAAAGTTTGGCCACAGCAGCGAACGCGCCACTCGATTTAACTATCTCGAAACCTTTCTGCTGGAACCTAAGCCATTCAAACAGCGCCAGCCCCCAGCGGGGGCGTAGCGTAGTGAGCGGTGCGAGGTGCGCCGAGCGCGCGAGCGAAGCGGGCGCAAGGGGGAGAATTAATAGAGTAGCGGGCGTTTGATAACAGCGATTCTGTTCGGGAGCGCCGCCAGGCGCTGTAGTTGGGAGAACAGAATCTTCTGTTATCAGATGACCGTCCTTATTGAAGTGCTTTGTGCCGAATTGAAGTGCTTTGTGCCGAATTGAAGTGCTTTGTGCCGAAACCCTCTTGTCGGCGACGGTCGCAGATGCTCTTCCTGCGGCGTCCGAGAAACTAAAGCGATGGTGAAACGATTTACTGCTTTGACATGATTCGCGGTTGGATGTTTCTACCTAGAGAGGGCGGTGAGACGGTCTGTAAAACTGATTCATTCTTGAAAGGGAGAGGTATGACCGAAGAACAATTAACTAAGTGCTGGGTGTCTCCTCTAGTTTCGCGCGTCTAAGATTGCACATGCTTCGAGAATTGAATTGCCAGCCAAGTAATGCGATATCGGCCGAAGGCAGGTCATGTCTTCACCCCAAGTTTGCGTAGTCTCACTTCCTGCCACCTCCGACGTTAAACGGAATCGCGACCAAATTACCTCAGCGAGGATCGAAGGCACTGGAAATTTCCATTGCTCTATACGTCCCCATGGAAACTTTGTCACTTAGATGATAGCCCGTTAGCACTTGCAATGGGGCGAAGAAATGACACCTTATCGGAGTAATCCACTGATAGTTCAGCACAACGTTCAGCGCGATAGTAACTGTAAGGGTTGCGTCACGGGAGACCAGTCGCGCGGTTATTAATTAAGCAACTGAAAAGAACTCCTGCCACTGACGAGTGTGGAAACGCGATTTAGAGGTGCGTGTGTTCTTTGTGGGGTTAAATGCCAAGCGAAACTAATACCAGATGACGTGCCCTGCACAGACTTCGCTCCTAATTTGACCTGCGAACACCATGCCATCAGATTTCGATCCCCGGCACGTATGGAAGAAGCTAATGACCCAGAAGCTCGCGTCCATGTTTTGGTGCAGTTAAAGACCGATATGTCGGCGCTCAACGAAATGGATGGCGAAAGTCATTTCGTGGGCCGGGATGAAAATCTTTTTTGTCGCTCTTCCTGCGCATAAGGGACGAGATGGATATCAGTGTTATAGAAATCAACCTGGTTGAACCCATCACCTGCGCTCGCCTTGTCCCAAGCGACGGGCGCGGCGCCCTCATCGGCATCATCGATTCGGGCTTCGACCTAACCCACCCTAGCTTTCTAGATGCACAGGGCGAGACTCGGATTCTTGCCGCGTGGGATCAGGTGAATCCCGGCGGCTCGGCTGGCGCGCCACCCTTGGGTTTCAGTTACGGCGTCGAGTACACAAGTGCGACGATTGATCAGAACGTGGCAGCTCAGAGAGTAATGATCGTCCGGAATCATGAGGCGGCTGGTGCACACGGAACGTATGTGGCGGGGATCGCCGCAGGTAATGGCACGCCGGATGGTCTTTACAAGGGCATCGCGCCGGTTGCGGACCTCATTCTTGTCACGTACCGGAACGACGTGCCCGTAGGCGAGTCACCTTACGTCCTGGACGCGATAGATTACATCCGGAAACTCGCCCGAGCTTTGGGGCGGTCCGTAGTCATCAATCTGAGCCAGGGCGACAACCTGGGCTCGCACGATGGCATGAGCCAGTTAGAACGCGCAATCGATCACGTGATCGAAGACGGACGTGTGCTGGTCGTAGTCTCCGCTGGCAACGAACGTGGCGGACCTGCAAGTCACCACGCACAAGGAAAGGTGGAGCAGGGGTGCGAATTCGTCCTGTCGTTCGCCCTCTCGATGGACCAGGACCACGTCGTGGATGGCGATACAATAGAACTCTGGTATAGCGGCCGTGATCGTTTCGCAGTCGCCCTGCAAGCGCCTGGTGGTAAGCGGAGCGACTTCATCGAGCCTGATGGAATGGACGTCGTAATTGAATTCCCTCCCGGAAACCGCGCACATGTTCGTTCGCAGAGCGGCCACCCGACGAACGGCGACAATCGCATCGGCATTGTCTTCGAGCGTGGTGAGGGATGGGAGACGGGCCCCTGGCAATTAATTTTGCGCGGCAACAAGGTCGAGCGCGGCGACTTCGACGCGTGGGCCGACCGCCCGAATGCGGTTACAATCATCGACTTCCGCAGTCACCAGTGTGACGCCTCGACCATCACGCTACCTGGCAACTCTCGGCGTGCTATCACGGTGGGCGGCTTTATTTCACGACCTTCTTCGTGTGACGACAATCATAAGGTGAAGGGAAATTTTGCATCTGGCTCAAGCACGGGCCCCACGCGCGACGGCCGCGTTAAACCCGACCTGACCGCACCCGGCACTCTCATCAGGGCACCGAGGATCCGCAGAAATGGCCACTCCAACTCCACTCATTACGATCTCATGAGTGGAACAAGCATGGCCGCACCACACGTGACGGGCGTCGTCGCACTGTTGTGGTCACTTTGGCCCGGGCTGACGGCAGGGCAGATACGCGACGCGCTTTTATCCACAGCGAGAAATGATGCATTCACGGGCGTGACGCCGAATACGAACTGGGGACAGGGGAAACTGGACGCCAAGGCGGCGTACGAGGCTTTATCCATCTTGGTTGAGAAAGGAGAAGCGACGATGTCAGCAACACAAGTCTTAGAGTTCGAAAGCAGCTTTCGGGAGAATCGTTATGGTGAGCCCGCAGGGATGAGGATCAGAATTGAGTTGGGCGACAATGCTGATCTCATTATCACAGGGACCTCCACCGGAGCTTACGATGGGCAATCTTACATCGGTACCCTAATGCTCAGAAAAGCGATAGGCGGGTATGAAGGATATGAAGGGGGAGATGAATGCTGGGTTAACGGCGTGTGGGTAAGTCCGTGCCCTTCGAACGAAACGGAAGGTGAAGAATCCCCCAACAAAGGCAACACGGAACCGGAGGAATGATCCACCCGTCTTCGCCTGACGGCAGCTTCGGCGAGAACCTCCCCCACCGTGCCGATCCGTGATGGCGCGTAAGGAATCAATCGAAGAGCCTGACGAGCACGGGCACATACGCTTTAGTCATACGTACGCAGGCGAGTTGTTTTCCGTCGGCTGACCACGCGAACGAAAGTATGTTGGCGTCCTTGAAATGTGTTAATTGCTGTGGTGCCTCGTCCTTGAGCGGTTGCAGCCAGACATTTGAGGCACCGTCGGCGCGACTGACGTAGGCGAGCCCCGAGCCGTCAGTGGTCCAGCGCAGCCTGTTGTCGGGAGTCAGTCGCAGGCCGTTAAAGGGCGTGGTCGATTCCGGGAGTTCGAAACGCCTGATAAGAGCGAGAGAGTTGAGGTCGTACACTTCGATGTGCCACGTTTGACTCTCAGCCTGATCGTTGGTGAAGAAGGCTAGCAGGTGCCCATCAGGGGAAAGCGCCGGGCACAGCGCGCTCTTATCGAATAACTTGATCGCATCTCCACCGTCGATTGAGACTTTCCTGATGGCGCTTCCGGTACGGTAAATTACCCACCTTCCGTCCGGCGTTAGCGACGGTACGTCGTCATACACGCTGCTGGTGAGCTGTTTCAACTGCGTCCCATCGGCATTCATGCGCCAGATGTTCATCGCGCCGGCGCGTGTGGAAACGAACACGACGTGGCGTCCATCGTCCGACTGCGCGGGCTTGAAATTGTCTCCCTCAAAAGTCAACTGCCTCAGCGACGCACCTGGCTCTTGCACCCACAGATTCGTGTGGGTACCGTCGCTAACGGTGTAAAGAAACTTGCCCGCCCCGTTCCAAAGGATTTCCGAAACGCCTTTCCGCTCGGTCACTCCCGTCACGTCGGGCCTTGCACCACTTGTAGCGGAGATTTGCCAGACGCTGGAATCGTCTTCGATGTTAAGCGTGAGAAAGAGACTCGAATCGTGCGTACCGCTGATGAGGGTGTAGTTATATGGGTCGTTAGTAATTTTTCGGACCTCTCCGCTGGGGTAGGCGAGTAGATGGAGCTGCCACGGCGCTCCAGGTGCTACGGCTGCCGACACGACAAGCCCGCTTCCGTCAGCCAGCCACGCTACGCGCGAGATGTCATACCATGATTCCGCGTTGAGGCGGCGACCAGCACCCGTCTCGACGTCGACCACCTCAAGATTCATCTCCTGTTCAGGAGAAAACCTAATGGTCGGGCACGCCAGGATCTTTCCGTCAGGCGACCACATGGGGCCAGCCCGCTTCATGTCAGACATAAAGGTGTCGGCGTCGGCTCGAGTGCGTCGCGCCAGAATGCGTTCCGATGTTCCGTCAGCCTGGACGATTATGAGGTCTGGCGTATCCAATGCGCGGTTGAGGCGGACGAAGGCCAGCCACGCGCCGTCGGGCGAGAACGTCACGCCGGTGTTAACGTCATCGAGAATCTTGCGTCGGCCGCCGCCAAGCTTGGAAACGCGGTAGAGTGTTCCCCTCTCGGCCTGATTCTCCAAGTAATAAAGGTATGTACCGTCGGGCGAGAAAGAGAGACCGCTATAACTCCCCGCCGAGGGCTGCGCAATACGCAGATCGCTCGCCGTCGAGATCTCCGTGATTCGGATCGTATCTTTGCCCTCTTCGCCAACTACCCGAGCGACGTACTTTCCGTCAGGCGAGAGCGATATGTCGCTCATATCTCCAGACAAGTTCAAACGCTGGAACTTTAAGTTGAGTGTCCTGCTTAGGAGAGGCAACTGGCGGCGGTCGCGAGCGAGACCAAAGTACAAGTAAATGCCGACCGCCACGCATAAGGGCAAGACGAGCCAGTACATGGGATGCCACTTGCGCGTGAGGGTCGAGGATCGCCTGCTGCTGTGCGAGAGCGATTTGAAACCCGCCATTCGCTCCAACGCACCGTACGGGCGGCTGGATTCGGCACTCGAAACAACTTGCGATTCAGGCGAGGCGTTAACGCCGTCACTGTGAAAGTAGGATGATTCGCCAACGCGAGAGACATTCGATGAGATCGACCTTTCAATCAAAGGGCGCACGCGGCGCAATTCGTCCACCATCTCTCGAGCCGACTGAAACCGATCCTCCATGCGTTTTTGCAGCGCCTTCGCCACGATTTCTTGAAGTGCTCCGGGCAGTCCGTTTCTAACGCTACCTATGGGTTCAGGCTCACGCTCAAGTATTGAAACAATCACTTCGCGCGACTCCTGTTCTGAGAATGGACGCCGACCGGCCAGCATTTCGTAAAGCACCACGCCAAGACTCCACAAGTCTGTGCGCTCGTCTGCCGTCTGCCGCCGCACTTGTTCGGGCGACATATAGCCCGAAGTGCCCATCAACAATTCTGGTCCAGTGTGCAGGGAAGGGAGCGATGTGGCTTCAGGCGTACCGGCATAAAGCCTGTCCTCGACGAGCTTGGCGAGGCCGAAGTCGAGCACTTTCACATATCCGTCGACGCGTATCACGATGTTCTCTGGCTTTATGTCGCGGTGGACCACACCGGCCTCGTGTGCGGCCGCGAGTGCGATTGCGATCTGGATACAAATCTCAACGGCTTCGTAAACTTCCAGCGGTCCTCGCCTTAACGCCTGACGCAGCGTACTTCCGTGGACGTACTCCATCGCGATGAAGCGTCGTCCGTGCGCCTCACCGATCTCGTAGACGTGTGCAACGTTAGGATGTGAAATTGCCGAGGTGGCGCGAGCCTCCTGCTCGAAGCGGCGAACGCGCTCTTTGTCGTCGACGATCGCGGCCGGCAATAGTTTTACCGCGACGCGTCTATTCAAGCGTGGATCATGGGCGAGGTACACCTCTCCCATACCGCCTCGACCCAGCAGTTCGAGGAGTTGGTAATAGCCGATAATCTCGCCCTTTAAAGACTCGGGCTCGGCGTTCATCAGCATCAATCCGACGCTCGTCAATGGCTCTTCTAGGAAACTGTCGGTGCGTTCCGCCGACGAGAGGAGTGAGAGCACCTCGCGCCGCAACGCCACGTCAGCGCTAGCGACGGTCAGGAATTCCTCGCGCTCGCCCACATCGATCTCAAGGGCCGCATTGTAGAGCGCTTCGACCTGTTTCCATTGCTCACAGTCCATGAGTGAAGAGTAGTGATGGAGTCCCGTCGCAGCTGAAGTCATGGAGTAGAGGCGACCGACGGACAGAGCGCCCCGCATAATAACGCGACAGTCACACGAAAAAACTATCAGCGTACCTATTCTCCGCGCACCTGTCTGCGAAGCCAGGACTTCGCCAACCCCCAGTGCCTGATAACGGTCACTTCGGAAGTTTTCAGAACCTCAGCCGTCTCTTTCACGCTCAGCCCGCCGAAATGTCGCAACTCGACGATGCGGGCCTTCAATGGGTCAACAGTTGCTAGTTCGTCGAGAGCTTCGTTGAGAGCTAACAACTCGGCAGACTTCTCACGCGTCAGGACGGCCACTTCATCCAGCGGCAGGTCGGTCGCCCCACCACCCCTCTTTCCGCGCAGATTACGTCGCGCGTAGTCGATGAGTATGCGGCGCATGATCTGCGCGGCGATGGAGAAGAAGTGTGCCCGGTTGTGCCAATGAGCGTGAGTTTGATCGACCAGCTTAATGTAGACTTCGTTGACAAGCGCGGTGGTCTGGAGTGTATGTCCCGGGTTTTCGCGACGCATTTGTTTCTTGGCCATGCGGCGCAATTCAGCTTCGACGAGTGGGATCAGCCGGTCGAGGGCGGAAGGGTCGCCATCGTTCCAAGCGATGAGGAGATCGGTCACGCTCTCGGTGTGCATAGGTAAACGCTTCGACTACCAGAGGTGGAGTGAATGCCAGATCGAGCGGAGTCCTGCCTCACATGTAGGCCAACCTTCCAGCTAGTCGGAAAAATTCTTATAGACGGTGATAGTCAGCTGTCTGTTTAAGCGCGATTGAAATGTGAGCGGGAAACCGCAGCACGAGGCGAGAAACAGCGCTCGACCGAATGCCACTTTAACGAAATCCGACAGACAGGGTCACCCTGGCGCGCAGTCCGACGAGTGAGCATTTTATGTCCCTAACCGGTCCCGCGCAACAAGACATTCTCGATCCTAAATGGCATTCGCAACCTACTCGAGCAGTTTCACCCCGGCCGAGCCCAGAGAGCACCGAAGGCGACGTCCTCACCATCGTTGCCTTCGGCCGCCGTTACAACGAGCAGGAGATAGATAGCTTCGGGAGAAGAGGCGACCATGAAAATTCTGGAAGCGGTTCAGCAGACGGCTCGGCGCACGGGTGGGGCTCACACTCGGCAGCGCGGCACCGAGGCGTTCGATAGGGCCACTAAGGACTGGCGCGCCACCGAGCAGCCGGAGCGCGTGTTACGTCGCATGGAACAACTGGGGCTTCAACAGGAAGCGTTGAAGCTGGCCCGAAGCATATCGAGCGGCAAGGGCAGGGTCGGCTTTAATCCACTCGAACGCATCATAGGGCAGAGCCAACTCATGAGCAGTTTTTTCCTGCCTTTAGGGGCTGAACGCACCCGTGCCGTCGGGCGCATCGTGACGCAGACCGGCATCGGTATCGGCACAGGTTTCCTCATTTCCTCAAGGCTGTTGATGACCAACAACCACGTGATTGAGAACGACAGAAATGCGACGGCCTGCCGCATCGAGTTTGACTACGTGTGTCGCTTCGACGGGGGATTCAGCGCCACCCAAGTCTTCCGCTTGCTCCCGGGCGAGTTCTTTCTCACCTCCGTTACCCGCGATGAACTTAACCTCGACTACACCATCGTCGCTGTCGAGCCCGTCAACTCGCGGGGGGAAGAACTCGCCGGGCGTGGCTCCCTCCCGCTCGTTCCAACTATGGGAGATTTAACAGTATTGGAGTGGGCCAACATCATCCAGCACCCCGGCGGCGATCCGCAGCAGGTCGCGTTGCGTGACAACAAAGTAGTTAAGTCGCTGGAACACTTCATTCACTACGAGGCGGATACGCAACCCGGCTCGTCCGGCTCGCCAGTCTTCAACGATCAGTGGCAGCTCGCCGCACTTCACCACAGCGGAGTACCCGATGAGAAGGAGCCCGGCGTCTATCGGCTCCGTAACGGCGGCGAATGGGATGCGCGGGTGCCGCGTCCTTATGTAGAGCAACTACAGATGTGGGCCAAGGTCAACTGGCTTTCGAACGAGGGCGTCCGCATCAACAGCATCATCAACGATGCACGATCGCGACTGAGCGACAACCCGGCCTACCTAGCTCTCTTCCACGAAGCGGTCGTGGAATATGTGCCACCATTTCTTGAAAGAACAGCAAGTTTGTGGCGTGGCGAAGTCGACCAGCCAAACAGTGCAACGTCCACGTCCGAAGTCGTGACGGAAGCACTGGCCAACGGAGTCAGCTGGTTAATCCCACTACCCGGAGAAAAGATGATCATCACCAAACCTAACGGCTGGTACGAATCTGAAAAGGAACTGGGCAGAGGAGCGTTCGGCGTCACCTATCTTGCGCGCGACGCACAAGTCCACTCCCGTTATGTAGTCATCAAGTTACTGCTCGATCCTGAAGGACGCGGCTTCGACGACTCCTCGTTCAAGGAGATGTTCGAACGAGAGACCAAGGCACTCGCGAAGATCAATGATCCCCACGTGGTCCGGATCCACGATTACGGATGGATGCCTGATGGCAGACCCTTCATCGTTATGCAGTACGTTGAAGGTAAGACTCTGCGGGCCGCGATGGACGGGCAGGCAATGAAACCGGAACGCGCGGCGCGGATAGTCAGTCAGCTCGCTGGCGCACTAACTGCCGTGCATAACGCGGGAGTGGTCCACCGCGACCTAAAGCCCGAGAACGTCATGGTCCAATCGTCCTTCGAGGAGGAGTTCGCGATCCTCATAGATTTCGGTGTCGCCAAAGTAGACGTCACCAAGAGAAAGGGGTCGGGAGCGATGTGGTCCACGCAGCAGTCAGTTGCGGGAACTCCTGAGTATATGGCGCCGGAACAGTTGCGTGGTCACCCGGTCTTTGCGAGCGATGTGTGGGCGCTTGGTGTCGTCGCCTACGAGCTGGTGACTGGGAGGAGACCGTTCTCCGTCACCGACATAAACATGTTGGACGCGTTGTCGGCTGTGTCTTTCCCGAAGCCGAGGGCTTTGTGTCCTGAATTGTCGGAAGTGGCAGAGGCCGTGATACTCAGGGCGCTCAACTACGAACCGACCGATCGTTTCCAGCACACGCACGAAATGGGCCAGGCATTTCTGCGGGCCGTCCGTGAAAAAACCGGATCAGACGGTATAGGGGAGGATAAAGAAGTGCCGAAGGCGAAACTGCTCGAGAGCTGTCATCATTTGTTCGAGTCCCTCGATGAGTTTCGCAACACGGATAGTCTGAAAGCCTTTTTCTCCAAAGCCGGTCTGAGGGCCGCTCAGAGGTGCGTCGCACACTCTCCTTACATTGAATTCGACCGTTTGCTCGTTTGCCTTTACAACTCGGGCGGGTACCCAGGGCAGGCACTGGTTGATGTTCTGTCTATGCTCGCCTCGCGCTACAGGGGGGATCACAAGGGGCAGCAATGCGAGCAATTAAGAGGCAGCCTGAAGCAACTGCTGGAACAGGAGTCCAAGGCACGCAAATAGGATCGAGTACGCACATTCATTGAGTGCAACTACCAATATAGAAAGTTGGAGCCATGGAAATTCCCGACGACCTCCGCGATCAGTGCAAGGAGTTGTTCACACAGTTCGATGAGTTGAGCAGCCGGGACAGGCTGACGGCGTATACCGGCGTTGCGGAGCTGAAGATGGTAAAGACCTGTATCCCCGACACGGGCGAGGTGGTGTACGACATCTTCATCGCCAAGCTGCTGGTAGCGGGGCGACCGCCCCTCAAGCCGGCACTGTTCGACCTGCTGGACGCGCTTGCACGTCGTGCCAGGGATCATCGCGCGGATAAGTGCAGGGATCTGAAGGACAAGATCAGAGAGGTGCTTCTAGGGTCTGAGAAGTCTGACAAAGACTATCAAGCGCAGAGGGAGGTCGCTGTCGGTAGTTCGAATGACGGAGGAAAGGAAGAAAAACGGGCGGCGCAATGGATCGAGAAGGCCGGCGACGACCTAGACGAGCGCGCGCTACGTATCACGCTGGCAGTATTTCACGGCACGACATTCGAGACGATTGAAAGGGCGAAGAATGATCTGCTGGAGGCGTTGCATGAGCTTGTCCCGCCGCCCCCGCCAGCCGCACCCGATGCGCTGGCGCCTGCACCCGCCGCTCAACACGTCCCACTGATGCAGCGGCTGAAGAAGGCCGGTGCTTACGAAACCGATGGCCAGGCTCCCGACTGGAAGAAAGTTATCGAGCTAAAGGAGCCGGAACTGGCCAGCGAGGCGCTGGTCTACGTTTGGCAAACCTACCGTGAGGCCAAGTGGCGCCGGAAACTGATCTGGTGGCTCACGAGTTACGCAGGCGGACGCCCAGCCGATGTCCGAAGCCGCGCCGCAGTCGCGGCCGGTATCCTTGCGGCCAAAGACTATCGTTTCGTGCGCGAGAATCTGCTGGATCTATGGGTCGAACGCGACGATTCACAATACAGAACCGCGATTGGCATGGCATTGGGCGTCTTGGTGGAAAAAGAAACTTGGGGGACAGAGGTGCAGCGCTTGTTGCGGGAGTGGTCTGGTTCTGCAGAGAGGTCCGAACGATGGGCGGCGTTGCGCGCTTACATCTACGTCGGCGCTTACTGCCAGCCAGTCAGCGAAGTAATTGCGCGCTGGCGCGCAATTGCCGCCTCCGAATACGCCTCCGTCCTGATTCCAGTCTCTGAAAACACGGCACTGCTGCGGCACAACAAAATGCACATGAGCCTGATGGAAGCGATGGTGCGTTTCTTTGTGAGTACTGCCCAACTGTCTGAGGGAATCAAGCGTCCGCTCTTCGCTGGCATCCTGGACGGCCTGAAGAAATGGATCGCGGA
>Ga0163162_10003117_pt1 | contig 15833 bp, 6 predicted proteins | sample S55metaG_FD_115310 | JGI IMG/M metagenome (GOLD analysis project Ga0163162, IMG submission 115310) | Switchgrass rhizosphere microbial communities from Kellogg Biological Station, Michigan, USA - S5-5 metaG | ecosystem: Host-associated > Plants > Roots > Rhizosphere > Soil | place: USA: Michigan...
CTATGTCAGTACTTTTTCAGGCACCACGGGGAAGACATATATCTATTCGACGGAGGACATTGAAAAAGGCCCCTGGAAAGCCGTCTCTTTCAAGCCTTTGCTGCATGACAATTCCTTGTTCTTCGATGATGACAGAAAGGTGTACATGCTGTACGGCAGCGGCAGGATCATGCTGGCGGAGCTTAATGACGACCTCTCCGGGATCAGGGCGGGCACGACGCCGCAGGTAATTATCGAAGATGCCAGCATCGCCGCCGGTCCAAATGTAGGATTGCGGGCGGAAGGCTCGCAATTGTTCAGGATCGAGGGAAAGTATTACCTGTTCAATATCACCTGGCCCAGGGGAGGCATGAGGACGGTGACGGTGCACCGGGCGGACAGGCTGACGGGGCCGTATGAAGGCCGCATGGCGCTGCAGGATAAGGGCGTTGCGCAGGGCGGGCTGGTCAATACGCCGGAGGGTGAATGGTATGCCTACCTGTTCCGGGATCTTGGTGCGGTGGGTCGTGTTCCCTATATGGTTCCGGTGCAATGGCAGGATGGCTGGCCGGTGTTGGGCGTGGATCATCGGGCGCCGGATACGGTGGCGCTGCCTGCAAGCGGAGGGTTGAGTCCCGGGATCGTGGCATCGGATGAATTTAGCCGTCGGAAGGGTGAGCCGGCGCTGCCGCTGGTATGGCAATGGAACCACAACCCTGACAACAGGCTGTGGTCGCTCAGCCGGCGTCCGGGCTATCTCCGGCTGACCACGGGCCGGATCGATACTTCCCTGCTGCTGGCTCGCAATACTTTGACGCAGCGAACCTTTGGTCCGGAGTGCTCAGGCGTCACGGCCGTGGATGTCTCGTATATGAAGGACGGGGACCAGGCAGGACTTCTCCTGCTGCAGAAAAAATATGGCTGGGTAGGCGTGCGCATGTCGCACGGGAGGAAATATGTCGTGATGGTAAATGAGGGCGCCACGGTTGACAGTGCGATGCTGACACAAAAGACAGTGTATCTCAGAAGCGACTGCGACTTCAGGCACGGCACGGACAAGGCTTATTTTTATTACAGTCCCGACGGAAAGACATGGACGCCGATAGGCACTGAGCTGAAGATGGAATACACGCTCCCTCATTTCATGGGCTATCGTTATGGTCTGTTCAACTATGCCACGAAGGCGGCGGGAGGTTATGTAGACTTCGATTTTTTCCACATCGGCGGATTATAAAAACCAGTAAGACATGAAACTACTATTGATCGCAGGCTTATTTTTCTCCGCAAGCTGTTTCGCTCAGAAGCTGCCCTATCAAAACCCGGATCTAAGCGTTGTGGAGCGGGCGAAAGACCTGATCCCGAGATTGACATTGGAGGAAAAAGCATTGTTAATGCAGGACCAGTCTCCTGCTATCCCTCGTTTAGGGATTAAAAAATTCAATTGGTGGAGCGAGGCCCTTCATGGCCTTGCCAACAACCAGGATGTCACCGTATTCCCCGAACCTATAGGAATGGCCGCTTCTTTTGACGATTCGCTTGTTTACAGGGTCTTTGATGCTGTTTCGGATGAAACAAGGGCTAAATACAATCAGTCAATAAAGAGCGGTCAGGAGAACCGGCGTTTTCTCAGCCTCTCGGTATGGACGCCAAATATCAATATTTTCAGGGATCCCCGTTGGGGGCGTGGGCAGGAAACATATGGGGAGGACCCTTATCTCACATCCCGCATGGGCATTTCGGTTGTGAAGGGCCTGCAAGGACCTGTTGATGCGAAATACCGGAAACTGCTGGCTTGCGCCAAGCATTTTGCCGTACATTCAGGACCCGAGTGGAGCCGCCACCGGCTGAACCTGAATAACGTCGACCCCCGCGACCTGTGGGAGACGTACCTTCCCGCTTTCAAGGCGTTGGTTAAAGATGCAGACGTTCGCGAGGTGATGTGCGCCTATCAGCGCCTCGACGACGAACCTTGCTGCGGCAACAACCGTTTGCTGCAAACGATCCTTCGGGACGACTGGGGTTTTAAATACGTCGTGGTATCCGATTGCGGGGCCGTAACTGACTTTTACACCAGCCATAAAGTTTCGTCTGACGCCGTACATGCTTCGGCCAAGGCTTCATCGGCAGGTACGGACGTAGAATGCGTATGGGATGGCTATGCTTTCAAACATCTCCCGGACGCGGTCGCCAAAGGCCTGGTGAAAGAAGAAGAAATAAATATCCATTTGATACGGGTATTGACGGGCCGTTTCGATCTGGGCGAAATGGACGATGATGCTATTGTTCCCTGGACTAAAATATCCGCATCCGTTGTTAATAGCCCGGAACACCGCGATCTTGCTTTGACCATTTCCCGCGAATCCATGACCTTGCTTCAGAATAAGGACAATATTCTCCCCTTAAATAAGTCGGTGAAAAAAATTGCGGTCATCGGACCGAATGCCGACAACGAACCAATGCTCTGGGGAAATTATAATGGCAAGCCTGTCCGGACGATCACGATCCTTAATGGCATCAGGTCGAAGATCCCGGGCGACCGCATTGTATATGACAAAGCTTGCGACCTGGTAGAGAACAAAATAACACAAAGCTATTTTGCAGGAACGTTATACGAGGGAAAAAAGGGGTTTAAAGCCTCTTACTGGAACAATCGCGAACTGCAAGGCGACGTAGTGGCCACGGACCGGATAGATCATCCGATGAAACTGACTACTGCAGGTGATCACGAATTTGCATCCGGCGTGAAGCTCGTGGGTTTTTCGGCCCTCTATGAAACGGAATTTGAAGCTGCAGAGACAGAAGAGATCGTTTTCAAAGCCGGCGCTACAGGTCATTTTGAGTTGCTGGTGAATGGGACCCCGGTGGCGAAGCATGACAACTGGAGAACGCTTCCCTCCAGGATCCCTTACAAAGTGGAAAAAGGTAAGAAGTACAGGATCCAGATCAAGTATGCACAACTCAACAACTGGCAGGCTGATCTTGCGTTTGACTTCGGCAGGGAAGTGGACATCGATTTCTCCGGACTGATCGATAAGCTCAAAGGAATAGAGGTGGTAGTATTCGTCGGAGGTCTTTCTACATTGCTGGAAGGAGAGGAGATGCCGGTGAATTATCCCGGCTTTAAAGGCGGTGACAGGACGAATATAGAATTGCCCGAAGTCCAGCGCAATTGCCTGAAGGCTTTGGCGGCGGCGGGGAAAAAAGTGGTTTTTATCAACTGCTCCGGCTCGGCCATCGCAATGTCTCCGGAGAAAGAGGGCTGTGACGCCATACTGCAGGCCTGGTATGGAGGAGAATCAGGCGGCCAGGCTGTAGCCGATGTTCTGTTCGGGGATTATAACCCGTCGGGCAAATTGCCGGTGACCTTCTATAAAAATTCAGAACAGCTGGGCGATTTCGAAGATTATTCCATGAAAGGAAGAACTTACCGGTTCATGTCCGACGCGCTGTTCCCCTTTGGCTATGGATTGAGCTATACAAGCTTTTCAATAGGCAATGCGGTCATCAGTTCCAATACGCTTGCAAAGGATGAGGCAGTCACGCTTGCTATCCCTGTGTCTAATACGGGAAGACGCAACGGGACGGAAATAGTCCAGGTCTACGTCCGGAAAGCTGATGATGTGAATGGACCAGTAAGGACCCTGCGTGGATTTAAGAGGCTGGACGTGCCGGCCGGAAAGTCGGCAACGGCAAAGATCACCCTGCCCTATAGTGCATTCCAGTTCTACCGCAGCGATAAATTTGAAATGACCGTTACTCCCGGCGAATACGAACTATGGTATGGCAGCAGTTCCGCCACAAAGGATTTGAAGATGACAAAAATTATGATCAATTAATCTTAAAATATGGCCAAATGAATCTTAAATTCTCAGTTATAGTCTTAGCAACCACTTTGTTAAGTGGGGTCTGGGCTGCCAGCGCCCAAACTGCGCCGGTGGAAGACTTTAAACCTTCAACTTTGAATCAGCCGGGACAGGAGTACCCGCAGGTCAATTCACAGGGATATGCCCGATTTCGGATCCTGGCTCCCGACGCCCAAAAAGTAGTGGTAAGTCTTGGACTTGGGGGCAGCAGGGGAGGAACGCCACTGGCAAAAGTTACAGATAGCCTATGGATGGGTACGACGGCAGGACCGATGGAAGAAGGCTTCCATTATTATCATGTCACTATTGATGGAGGTGTATTTAATGATCCGGGTACCTTAAACTTCTATGGTTCCACCCGTTGGGAAAGCGGCATTGAAATACCCGCCCACGACCAGGAATTCTATGCGTTGAAGAACGTTCCACACGGTAATGTTCAGCAGGTGCTTTTTCCCTCGAAGAGCACAAACACATCACGCCGGGCATTTGTCTATACTCCTCCGGGATATGACAAGGATCAGTCCAAACGCTACCCCGTGTTCTACCTGCAGCATGGCTGGGGGGAAGATGAGACCGCCTGGACCAACCAGGGGCATGCAAACCTGATCATGGACAACCTGATAGCCGAAGGCAAGAGCAGGCCCTTCATTATTGTGATGACTTATGGTATGACCAATGAAGTTAAGTTCGGAGGCATCAGGAATTTCAGCATCACGCCATTCCAAACGGTGCTGATCGACGAACTGATCCCCTACGTTGATGCCAATTTCCGTACCATTGCCGATCAGTCCCATCGAGCAATGGGGGGGCTGTCGATGGGGGGTATGGAAACCAAGACCATCACGCTTGCCCGGCCCGATGTCTTCTCGCATTATGCGCTTCTCAGCGGCGGCATATACGCACCTGACGATCTTAAAGACAAGTCGAAGGTTAGGCTTATCTTCCTGAGCTGTGGTAGCTTCGAACGTCCCGATGGCGTGAAAAATGCCGCCGCCGCGCTGAAAACGGCCGGAGTCAATGCCGTGTCTTATGTTTCAGAAAATACGCGACACGAATTCCAGACCTGGCGCCGCAGCCTGCATGAATTGGCTCCTTTGTTGTTCAAAGACTAAGGTCCGGCAGGCTGGCGTGAACATTCTTTATACTAAAAATAACAGTTTTATACCGTAAGCAGCAACAATCCAACCCCTTGATATGCAAGTTGTAGTACCCCGGGTTTAGGCAGGAGATGCTAGATTTGGGGTATTTTACAACCGATTGCAATGCGCTACAGAAAACTGCTTTCTCTCCTGGTTTTATCCTTGCTGACAATAACCCGTGCCCAGGCCGATGGACCACAGGCCGACGGACATTATACCAGGACTGCTGACGGAGTCGTTGTGTATCCCGATATTAATCTTTCCGGTAATACGACGGCGGTGAAATTGTCCGTGATAGCCGACAATATTATTCGCGTAACCTCCAGTCCAACAGGCGCCGCCGCCACTTCCCAAAGCCTCATCACAGTCTATAAGTCAGACACTTCCGTCAAATGGGATATCTCCGGGGATGACAAAAAAGTGATCCTCCATACCCGTCTGCTCACAGCGACGGTCATCATCGCGACGGGAGCCGTCACTTTCACCGATGTATCAGGCCAGCCTATCCTGGCTGAAAAGGCCATAGGAGGACGTAGCTTCGAGGCGGCCGTCTTTGACGGGAAGCCCAGCTATCATATCCGGCAGACCTTTACATCCGCCGCCGGCGAAGCGTTTTATGGTCTGGGGCAGCACCAGGATGGCCTCGTTAACTATAAGGGACACCAAATCAATCTCTTCCAGAACAATACGGAGGTAGCTGTTCCCCTCCTGGTTTCCAGCAGGAACTACGGGATCCTCTGGGATAATTATTCGCTTACTTCTGTCGGCGATGTCCGGTCCTATAAGCAGCTGTCTGCCATCGGGCTTTATTCGGCGCACAATGAGCAGGGCTGGCTGACCGCCTCCTACCATAATGATAAGCTGAAGCCTGGAGTCGTTAACCTGGAGAAGGCGGAATCAGTCATTGATTATTCCTATCTGGGGGATTCGAAGAAGCTGCTGCCGGCCGAGTTCGACCCGGTAAAGGGGTTGGTGACCTGGGAAGGGTTCCTGGCTTCGGAGATAACGGGAGTACATATTTTTCACCTCACCTACGGGGGATATCTGAAAGTATATATTGACGGCAAGCTGCAGCTGGACCGGTGGCGGGAGGCCTGGAACCCCGGATCCGCCATCCTGGATCTGCCTATGGAAAAGAATAAGAAGGTATCCATCCGGATAGAATGGGCGCCGGACGGAGCTGAATCTTATTTGTCCTTGAAGTGGCTGGACCCTTTGCCGGCCGGGCAGCAGGATGATGTCAGCTTCAGTTCCGAGGCGGGACACCAGCTGGATTATTACTTTATCTATGGAAAAGATCCGGATGAGGTCATCGCCGGCTACCGGCAGCTGACAGGCAAATCCACTATCGCCCCGAGATGGGCGATGGGCCTCTGGCAGAGCAGAGAGCGCTATAAGACGCAGGAGGAAGTCCTCAATACCGTGAAGGAGTTCCGCGCCCGGCGGATACCATTGGACAATATTGTTCTGGACTGGAGCTATTGGCGGCAGGATGCCTGGGGCAGCCAGGAGTTCGACGCAAGCCGTTTCCCTTCCCCCGACAGCCTGATCCGGGTACTGCATAACGATTATCATTCCCATTTCATGATCTCCGTGTGGCCAAAATTCTATGAAGGGATCGCCGCGTATAAGGAGTTCGATGAAAAGGGCTGGCTGTATAAAAGAAATGTTGCCGACAGGCAGCGTGACTGGATCGGGAAAGGGTATGTATCTACTTTTTATGATGTCTTTAATCCCGGGGCGCGTAAAGGTTTTTGGGACCTGCTGAATAAAAAGCTATTTAATAAAGGCATCGACGCCTGGTGGATGGATGCCAGCGAGCCGGATATCCTTTCCAATGTGAGCCCTGAAAAAAGAAAGGAACAGATGACACCTACGGCGCTTGGGCCGGCCGCTGAATATCTGAATGCCTATCCGATGATGAATGCGAAGGGCATTTATGAGGGGCAACGCGCCACCAATCCCGATCAGCGTGTCTTTATCCTGACCCGCAGCGCTTTTGCGGGTTCGCAGCGCTATGCAGCTGCCGTATGGAGCGGCGATATCGCCGCCCGCTGGACGGATATGAAAGATCAGATCGCGGCCGGCATCAATATGTCCATGTCGGGGATCCCTTATTGGACAATGGACATCGGCGGTTTCGCCGTCGAACGACGTTATGAAAAGGCCCAGGGTGAGACGCTGGAAGAATGGAGAGAGCAAATGACACGCTGGTATCAGTTCGGCGCTTTCTGCCCCCTGTTCCGCGTACATGGCCAGTTCCCTTTCCGCGAAATATACAACGTGGCGCCGGAAGACCACCCTGCCTACAAGAGCATGCTGTACTATGACAAGCTCCGTTACCGCCTGCTGCCCTATCTCTATTCACTTTCCGGCATGGTCTGGAAAGACGACTATACCATTATGCGGGGTCTGGTGATGGATTTTGGAAAAGATACAGCGGTGCATGACATCAACGACGAATTCATGCTGGGACCTTCCCTCCTGGCGGCGCCCGTCACCAACTACAAGGCCAGGGAAAGGCAGGTCTATCTTCCCGCCGGACAGGGCTGGTACGATCTCTATTCCGGGAGCTACAGTGCCGGCGGACAATCTCTGAAGGCAACAGCAACCTACGAGCGTATGCCCGTCTATGTGAAAGAAGGTTCCATTCTCCCATTCGGCCCCGACCTCCAATACACGGACCAGCGTCCCGCCGATACCATTACGCTATACGTCTACACCGGCCGTGACGCCGATTTCACCCTGTACGAGGATGAAGGAACTAATTACAACTATGAAAAAGGCGCTTTTTCTACCATTGCCTTTCATTATAACGAGGCAGCTGGAACGCTGAACATCGACCGGCGAAATGGTTCGTTCCCCGGTCTCCTGCTCAAAAGGACGTTCAGGATCGAATGCATCGGCAGGTCGCAACAGCTGGCTGCCGGCGCGAAAGGCAAATCCACCATTACAGTTACATACACCGGGAGTGAAAAGACGCTCAACCTAAAGTAGTTTTTATTCAATAACCAAAATTGCTTGTTTATGCGAGAAAAGAAAATCAAACGAAAGGGATCAAGACCAATCTTCATCCTGTTGGCCCTGCTGCTGTTAAGCGCGCATAATTTTGCGCAGACTGACCAACGAAAAATAACAGGCAGGGTCACCGATGCCATTACAGGACAGCCGGTGGCAAATGCCTCCATCATCATAAAAGGTAGACAACATGCCGTTGCTTCCGATAGCGGCGGAGTATTTACCATTTCGGTTGGAACAGGTGAGATCCTTCAGATCAGCGCCGTGGGCCATGTTCCCCAAATAGTGAAAATAGGGGAAGGGGCAAGCAACCTGAATATTCAGCTGGACCAAAGTTTTTCAAAGCTGGAGGATATCGTGGTAATAGGTTATGGGGCGCAAAAGTCGAAAGCGGTGACAGGCGCTACTGCTCACGTCAAAGGGGAAGACCTTGCAAAGCTGAATACCACCAACGCCTTGCAGGCATTGCAGGGGCAGGCGGCCGGGGTCAATATTACATCGACCTCCGGACAGCCCGGCGGAGGTTTCAAAGTAAATATCCGGGGAGCCGGCACCGTCGGGAACGCCAATCCCCTCTATGTCGTAGACGGTGTAATAACCAACGATATTACTTATCTGAACCCGGCGGACATCGCTTCCGTGGATGTTTTAAAGGATGCCGCATCGAGCGCGATCTACGGTATCAATGGAGCAAACGGTGTCGTGCTGATCACTACCAAAAGCGGGAAAATGGGTGGCGGTAAAGGCGGACAGATCTCATTCGACGGCTACTACGGTTACCAGAACGCTCCCCCGAAAACAAATCTGCTGGATGCGAAAGAATACGCTATTATACAGAATGAGGCCGCGCTCAATTCGGGGAAAGCCGCCCTTTTTACCCAATCGCAGATCAATGCGCTGGGTAAAGGCACGAACTGGCTGGACCAGATGCTTGCTTCCGATGTGCCGGTGCAGAGTTACAATTTATCTGCCAGCGGAGGGTCGGATGTTTCAGCTTATTCATTGGGTCTTTCTTATACGCAGCAGGGCGGTATCGTCGGCGGACAAAAGCTCTCCAACTACGAGCGCTACAACTTCCGCACAAATTCCGAACGTAAATTGTATGACGGGGCTTTGAAAGTTGGTGAGCACCTGACCTTCTCCTTTATCAATCAATACGGGATACAGGACGGAGGCATATATGGCAATACCCTTCGCGGCGCATTTCAGACCAGCCCGTTGTTGGAGATGTATGACTCGGCCGGAAACTACCTCAGCAGCCTTAAATCTACCGTATATAACGGCGGCCCATGGAATAATGCTGAAGCGAACCCTTATGCCTTAATGGTCTACAATAATCAAAACAGCACCAAAACGCAAAAGCTGTTCGGAGACGTGTATGCGGAATTGCAGCCGGTGAAAAACTTAAAGGTCAAAACCACGTTGGGTTTGAATTATTCTTCTTCGGCTAATCATAGTTACAAGCCAATCTATGACAACCTGTCAATATACGCTTATAACAGGTACGAGAACATCAGCCAGGGAAGTTCCGTGGGATATACCGTGAATTGGGATAATACGGTCAACTATCTTCTCAGGATCAAAGAGCATAAATTTGATTTTTTGGCAGGTAGCGCCATTCGCAAGTACCAGGGGTCATTTGTTGGTGGATCTAATACAGGATCCACTTTGTTCAGCACTTTTGATCGCGGATATCTCAGCACTTCGAATGTCACGTCCATATCGATGAGCGCCGATACGACGGCCGCCAACAAGCAAACGGTAACGAATGCCATGTCGCTTTATGGAAACGCAAATGCCGTTTATGCGCAAGCATCGTTCTTCGGAAGGATCAACTACTCCTATAAGGAAAAGTACCTGGCATCCGCCATTTTCCGTGCCGATGGTTCTACTATGTTCGCCAAGGACCATCAATGGGGATACTTTCCGTCCCTGTCCGTAGGCTGGGTGGCCAGCGAAGAATCTTTCATGGAATCGACCAAAACCTGGTTGAACTTCCTGAAAATAAGGGCAAGCTGGGGCTCCAACGGTAATGACGGTATAAGCGCTTTTAATTATCTGTCATTGATCAGCCTTTCGAATGCTCAATATAACTTTGGGAGCAGCAATACTGCCTTGACCAATGGCTCTTATCCTTCTACCATCGGCGTTGAAAAGACAAAATGGGAAACGTCCCGTCAGACCAACATCGGGATCGATGCCCAAATGCTGGGCAACAAGCTAAGCGCAAGCATCGATCTTTATAATAAATTAACGAAGGACTGGCTGGTCGCAGCGCCCTTGCTCGCAACAGCAGGGGTTTCGAAAAATCCCTATATCAATGGCGGCGATGTTACCAATAAAGGAGTAGAGCTCCAACTGGCTTACAACGACAGGATCGGGAAAGATTTCTCCTACTCCATCTCCGGCTCCTATGCTTATAACAAAAATGTGGTGAATAATATTCCCACGGCCGACGGGATCATTCATGGCGGCACGAACAGCCTGTTTGTAAATGCGCCGGAGTTTTTCCGTGCATCCTCCGGAAACCCCATTGGATATTTCTGGGGATATAAAACCGCAGGGATCTTCCAGACAGAGGCGGACGTGCAGAACTGGAAGGGAAAGAACGGCCTTCTCCAGCCCTCGGCTCATCCGGGCGATGTGAAATTTGTAGATAAGAATGGTGACGGCGCCATTACCGCCGACGATAAGACAAACATCGGAGACCCCAATCCGCGTCATGTATTCGGGATCAGGTTTTCCGGCAACTATAGAAATTTCGATCTTTCCATAACGACCAACGGTGTTGCAGGCAATAAGCTGGTTCAGTCCTATAGAGACCAGCCAAGCTCCTATGGTAACTGGACTTCCGATGTTTTAAGCCGCTGGCATGGACAGGGGACTTCCAATTCAATGCCCCGTGTGACGCAAAACAATGTCAACTGGACCGATTTTTCCGATCTCTATATCCACGATGGCAGCTATTGGAGGATCTCGAACATTACACTGGGATACGATTTTGCAAAATTGGTGCAATGGAAATATCTGACACAATTCCGCCTGTATGTCGCAGCTGAGAACCTGGTTACGTTTACCAAATACAGTGGAATGGATCCCGAAGTAGGATATTCCTCTTCCGATGCCACCGGCGTTTATTCTTTTGGACAAGGCGTTGACCTGGGATATTATCCCCGCCCGAGAAAGATGATGGTAGGGGTTAGTATTATTTTCTAATTGCAAAAAAAAGAAACATGAAAAGTTTTAGAATAATATCTTTTGGCCTTTTGGTGATGCTGGCGCTCGGTTCGTGTAAGAAATTCCTGACCACCGAACTTACCGATGCCTCGCAAACCGACGTCTCCTATTATAAAACGCCTTCCGATGCCTTTACCGCATTGGTAGGATGCTATAATGGATTGAACCTGATTTGGAATGGTGAAGCCATTCCGCCAATGACGGAGGTTTTTTCCGATAATTGTTTTGGTGCCACCGGCGCTTCGGACGGATATGGTTGGGAAATGCTGGATGAATTCAATAAGACCATTTCTCCCTCCGACGTGTCCATGCATAGCGGCGCATGGAAAAATTATTATCAGGCGATCTATCGTTGTAATGTTCTGCTTCAGCATATGGATCAAGTGGCATGGGGCGGCAGTGCGACATTAAAGACACAATACACGGCTGAGGCTAAATTTATCCGTGCCTTCTGCTATTTCGACCTGGTCCGGCTGTTTGAGAAAGTTCCGTTGCTGACGACGCCTACAGCGGCAAATGTGGCCCAGACAGGCCCTGATTCCACCTATGGACAGATCATGAACGACCTCCGCTATGCCGCGGACAGCCTTCCTACGGCGGCTTATACCAGCGTACCCACCGGTAGGGTGACAAAATGGGCGGCCGAATCTTTGCTGGCACGCGTTTACCTGTTCTATTCAGGGTACTATGGAAAGACAGGCATAGGCAATGAAACGGCGGCTACCGCATTGGCTGCTGTCGAGGATGTGATCGCTCACAGCGGACATGGTCTCGTCACTGATTTTACGACGCTTTGGCCTGCCGCATCCCTGGCCAAAAAAGTCACCTATGCGGGAGAGGATAACAAAGAAGTGGTCTTTTCGATCAAATATTCTTCTACGGGCGACTATAATGGGAACATTACGGGCAACGGCTGGATGGTAATGACAGGCATGCGGGAACAGAGCATTTATCCCTATGGGTATGGCTGGGGAGGCTGTACGGTGGAGCCCAAGCTGGTTGCACAGTTTGACCAGACCAATGACACCAGGTTTTTTGCTTCCATTACGTCGATAGCCGGGGAAGCTCTGCCTTTCACCAAGGCTGCAGCCAATCGAGAGTATACGGGTTATTATATGAAGAAATACAGCCCTGTCTGCGACTCCCTCAATAACCCATTGCCCGTCAACAACTATCTGGTTGCGCAAAGCCAGGATTATTTCGCGATCCGTTACGCGGATGTTCTGTTGATGGCGGCTGAATTGGGAAGCCCTAACGCCGTAAGCTATTTCAACCTGGTACATCAGCGGGCAATCCCTTCGGCCGCACCTGTTTCTACAGTTTCCAAGGACGATATCCTCGCCGAACGCCGGCTGGAATTCGTAGGGGAAGGTATCCGGTATTGGGATCTGTTACGCCAGGGCCTTTCCACCGCTGCATCCACCATCGCGGCTAACACCACTGTGTCCCTGATCAACAATGGCACGGGCACTTCGCCGTCTGCTTCGACGTTGCAGGCGAATATTACGGCTACCCGTGGATTTCAGCAAATACCTTCCGATCAGATCACTTTGTCTTCCGGTGTATTGAAACAAAATCCGGGCTGGTAATTAATTATCTGGTTATCTAAAATAATATAAACATGAAACGTATATTTAAAACCGCCGGTGTGTTGATTATGTCCGCACTGCTGTTTGGCGCCTGCACCAAGCAGAAATTTGCATTGGGTGCGCTGGCAGATAAAAGCACCTTGTCTTTCACCATTGCGCCTTCGTCGACCAACCCTAACAATATTGTTCTGACCAGCTCCACGCCGGGTCTTACGCCCGTATGGGTTACGCCTTATGGTCAATCTCAGCGGGTGAAGGATACGGTCAATGTCCCTTTTCCCGGGACCTATAAATTTGTGTATGGGGTGGAGAGCGCCGGCGGACTTGTTCAGGCCGATACGACCCTTATAACGATAAATACGCTGGACTCGGTTGCGGTAAGCACGCCTGAGTGGACTAATCTTACGGGCGGATATGGAAAATCGAAAACCTGGGTCCTGGATATAACGCCTGCGGGCACCAGTAAACTATTCAATGGACCTATCTATTTTGGAGGAACAGGATGGGAATGGGACGCCGGGTGGGCTTCCTGGATTTGCCCCCTGGGTGATTACGGGTCTATGACTTTTGACCTGAAAGGGAATGCAAATTTTAGTTCCGATAATAAAATGGTGCCGGCCCTGGGGTCTGCCCAAGGTACATTTATGTACTATTCAGCATCCAACGAACTGGCTACATTTGGAGCAGAACTTATTCAAGATCCATCGCAGGGCCCCAAGGTTCTCAATTGGGGCGGGAAAATGGCCATAAAATCACTGACGGCCGACGGCCTGGAAGTAATCGCATTAACCGGTCCCGGGGCCTGGTGCATTTACAACTATGTGAGCCTGGATTACTATAATACACACTAGGGAATTACGCAAACCATAAAAGTAATATGTGTATATTTAGAGAATGATTATCAGGTGGTTTGTCTTCGTTATTTTGTTGCTCACCTGCCGTTGCGGAATTTGCCAGGTAAAAGATTATCCGTTCGCCAGCCTGGATATCCAGGCTGGCTTATCGGACAACCATGTAAATGCCATTTTCAAAGACAGCCGGGGTTATCTTTGGTTCGGCACAAGGTCCGGATTGAACAGGTACGACGGCTATTCATTCAAAGTATTCCGGCACGATGACGGAGACGCTGCCTCTTTAACAGATGGCAATGTACAGCAGATTTTCGCGGGGCCGGAAGACAAATTATATATAGCCACCGCTACGGCCGGCATCAATATTTACGATCCGCTCACCGAGCGGTTTATTCCTGGTGTGGATACTTTTTTGCAGGCACGCCACCTGTCCCGGTACGGCCTGGTCAGGATCGTTCACGGCCTTGATGGCCATTATTATTTTATCTATAGCAACTCGGATATCTTCCGCTACGATGCCGGCAAGGGTGGCACCCGTGTGCGATCGGCTCAGAATGCCGGTAATGCGGCCGGAACCAACGTCCAGGATGCGGCATTGGATCCCTCGGGAAGCGTTTGGCTCTCTTATGACAGCCACCTGGTGCAGCAGATCGACCTGGCAACAGGCAAGACGGCCATGTCCACGGATATAATGCAACGAAGAGGACCGCCCGCACAATATGGATACAGGCTGTTCATTGACAGCCGCAATAAGCTTTGGCTTTTTCTGCCAGGTAGTCTTTACGGGTTATGGGAATTCGATCAGCACACGGGCGTACTGATGCATTTTAGCCAGGACTCCGGCAAAGCCAGGTTAAGCAGCAACATCGTAAGCGATATTAATGAGGATGACAAGGGTTTGCTGTGGATCGCCACCGACCAGGGCGGACTCGATCTGCTGGACAGGACGAAGCTCTCCATGAGGAACCTGCAGCATTCGGACGAAGAAAGAAGCATTGCCGAAAACACCATAACGACCCTGTACAAAGACAATACAGGTACGATGTGGGCCGGAACCTTCAAAAAAGGCATCAGCTATTACCAGCATAACATGCTGCGGTTCCCCTTGTACAAACGTCAGCCGGGGCAGCCGGGAAGCCTGCCCTACAATGACGTCAACTGCTTTGCAGAAGATGCAAAGAAGAACATCTGGATCGGCACCAACGGAGGCGGCCTGATCTATTTCGACAGGACCAAAAATACATTCACCAGGTTCCTGCATGATGAACGGGACCCCAACAGCCTTTCGCGCGACGTCATAGTGACCCTTTCCTCGGGCCGTGACGGGCGGCTTTGGATCGGCACCTACCAGGGAGGGCTCGATTGTTATGACGGCCGTAAATTCATCCACTACAAACATAAGGATGCCGATCCGTCCAGCATCTCGGACGACAGGGTGTTTGCCCTCAGGGAAGACGGCAGTGACCTCTGGGTGGGGACCATGGCCAGCGGGCTGGACAGGCTGGATAAGACAAGCGGTAAATTTTTTCACAGTAATGTTTCCATGCCCTATTCCATTAACTCGAATTATATATCCTCCCTCGCCCAGGACTCCGCAGGCAATCTTTGGATAGGTACGGCCTTTGGGACCAATGTCCTGACCCGCAGTACGGGTAAGTATATGTATTTCACCGCCGGGAACGCCCTGCTCGGCGATAACATCGTCTACAGGATGATGTGTGATCACCGGGGCAACATGTGGGTGGCGACGAGACAGGGATTGAGCGTCATGCCGCAGGGGAAAGATACTTTCCAGGTTTTTCACATGAAAGATGGCCTTCCTTCCAACACGGTCCTCAGCATTTTGGAGGACAACGATCATTACTTATGGGTGAGTACTTCCGGCGGTATTTCGAAGATCGCCGTATCCGAAGAGGGTGGGCGATTCAGGATCAATTGCATGAACTTCGATGAATATGACGGCTTGCAAAGCAGGGAATTCAATGAGAATGCGGCGCTGCGCACCGCAGAAGGAGAGATGCTCTTCGGGGGCGCCAACGGCTTCAACCTTTGCAAACCCGAATGGATCGGCCGGGATGAGCATGTTCCGCCGGTCGTGCTCGCGGGTTTGCAATTATACAATAAAGACGTTCCATTACCCGCATCTCTCCTAAAGGA
>Ga0163162_10003118_pt1 | contig 15831 bp, 14 predicted proteins | sample S55metaG_FD_115310 | JGI IMG/M metagenome (GOLD analysis project Ga0163162, IMG submission 115310) | Switchgrass rhizosphere microbial communities from Kellogg Biological Station, Michigan, USA - S5-5 metaG | ecosystem: Host-associated > Plants > Roots > Rhizosphere > Soil | place: USA...
CGACGCGAGATCTGTCAGCTCAGGACGTGACGTCACGCACCTGCCAATGACGCCCAAACCGTCTCCAGCTCCCGCAACTCGGCGCCAATGAAATCCGCGAATGCCCGTGCAGAAGGTTTGGCGGCGCGTCCGGCGGGGAGCACTACATGAACATCGGCCGATCCCATCTCCCAGTCCGGGAGCACGCGGACCAGCTGGCCGCTCTGCAACTCCTCGAGCATGCCAAGGGCGCCGGACGAAACGATGCCGAGGCCGGCAACCGCCGCGGCCGTCGCGCCCTCGGCGCCGTTCAGGATGAAACGGCCATCGACACGGACCGAGACGGTCTTGCCGTTCTTGGTGAATATCCATCCCTCCATTCCACGGCCTGCCGGCCCGACGATGATCGAAAATCCGGTCAGCTCCGAAGGCGTTTGCGGCGTGCCCGCTTTCGCCAGATAGCCGGGCGACGCTGCGAGCGTCCTGTGCACGACGCCGATCTTCCGCGCCACCGCCGACGAATCCGCAAGGCTGCCGATGCGCAGCGCGACATCGACGGCATCGCCCACGAGATCCTGCTTTTCATCGTTGAGAACGAATTCGATGCGAAGTTTGGGATGTTTATCGGTGAAGCGGGGCATGCGCGGGAGCACGCTTCGTACGGCCGTGGATGTCGACATTGCGATCCGCAGCACGCCGCGAAGCTCGCCCGTGCCGCGCGCCGCGTGATCGGCCTCGTCCAGAGCGGCAAGGATCGCTTCGACTCGCGCCAGGTAGTCCGCGCCTGCCTCGGTCAGCGTGACGGCGCGGGTCGTCCGGGTAAGCAATGCTGCGCCGACCTGTTTTTCAAGCGCGGCGACGATCCGCGATGCAGTCGGCTGCGAAATGCCAAGCTCCCGGCCGGCAAGAGAAAAGCTGCCGGTCCGCGCCACGCGGGCGAACAACATCAGCGAATAGAAGCGGTCGTTCATTCAGAAATCAAATTTAAGTTAGCTAGTTTCTGATGCTACTACGACTTTTTCGCATGAGTTAGGCTCCGTCGGATCGAGGCTTCCATTTCCGGAGGCCTCATCGGAATCAGGAGTTTTGATGTCCCAGACTGCGGCAAATCCGCTTTTTTCGTCCTTCGACCTCGGCGGGCGCATGCTGACCAACCGGATCGTCATGGCGCCGATGACCCGCGGACGGGCCCGGAACGCCGGACTCGTCCCGACGGATTTGCATGTCGAGTATTACCGTCAGCGGGCATCGGCGGGATTGATCCTGACCGAGGCGACGTGGGTCAGCCCGGAGGGCATCGGGTTCATCAATGTGCCGGGCTTGTTCACGCCCGAACAGGTCGCTGGATGGCGCGCCGTTACCGACGCGGTCCATGCGGCGGGCGGCACAATCTTCGCGCAGCTGGCTCATTCGGGATCGGTCTCGCACCCGGATTTCTTCAGTGGCGAGCAACCCCTCGCGCCGTCCGCGATCAACCCGCGCCTCAGGTCCTTCACGGCGGAAGGATTCAAGGCGACGGTCACGCCGCGAGCCATGTCGAAGGATGACATCACGAGAACAATCGATGCTTACCGCGCTGCTGCCAGGAACGCCCGTTCAGCAGGGTTCGACGGAGTTGAAGTGCATGCCGGCACCTTCTATCTATTGCCGCAGTTTCTCAACAGCGTGCTCAACATACGCGATGATGCGTATGGCGGCAGCGTCGAAAATCGCGCGCGAATCGTGCTTGAAATCATGGAAGCTTTGGTAGGCGACTGGAGCCCCGGCCGTGTGGGCGTCAAGATCAGCCCCACTATGGCGATGGGCGGCTTTGCGCCAACCGGCAAGACCATCGCGACCTACGACTACCTCGTCGCGCGTCTCAACGACCTGCCGCTATCGCATCTTCAAGTGGTCCAGGCGCTGAACGACCTTGCCGGCACGCCGGTGGCGGCCTTGCAGGACACCATCCGATACTTCCGGCAGCGCTTCGAGGGTGCGTTGATCGCCAACTTCGGTTTCGACAAGGCATCGGCCAGTCGTGCGATAGAAAGCGGACATGCGGATCTCGTGTCCTTCGGGAAGGCTTTCATCGGCAATCCTGATCTGGTCAAGCGTTTGCGCGAAGACCTGCCGCTGCGCGAATCGGCGCCCGAGACCTACTATCAGGGCGACGCTCGCGGCTATACGGATTATCCGGAAGCCGCGCGCGGGTCATGACCTGAACGACCTGTCACCCAGCAGATAGTCGACGGAAATCCGTCCCGGTCCCCAGGCGGCGATCGCGAGCGCCATGGCGAGCCAGGTCAGGTGAATTGGCCAGCCTTCCGGCACCGTCAACTCGATGATGCAGGTCATCAATATCAAACAGAGCGCGGCGAAGCGCGTGCCGAATCCAAGCACGAGCAGAACCGGAAACATCACTTCACCGCAACCTGACAGGAACGCAAAAACGGCAGGATGGGGGAACGCGTATGGACCGCCCGGGAGGTGCAGCTTGAACTCCTCGGTGAACAGGTCGATAGTGGTATCGTTGAGTTGAAGGAAGCCGTGCCATTTGAGAATGCCGGACTTGTAGAACGGCACGGCGAGCGCAAGCCGCAGCACGAGTTGAACGAGCCACGGCTGCGCGAGCCGCTCGACCAGCCGCCTCGCGGCGCCAATCACCGATACCACCGCGCCCGGGAAGGGAAGTGCTACATCTTGTCGGTCAGACATCTTGTTTGTCTCCAGGTTGAACGGCGGTGAACACGCCGGCCGAGATCATTCCTGCCAGATTGGCGTGGATATCGAAGGCAGGGGCTTCTTCGAATGCGGCGGCGATCGCGTCGCCGAGTGACGCGCCATCGAGAAGACGGCTGAGGAAGGCCGCGCCGCCCGCCGGAAGGCGCGAGACGATCACATCCTGATCCGGGCGCGTGACGAGTGCATCTTCGGGATCGCTCGCACAGAGCGGGGACACGGGACCATCGGTACGGTTCATCGCGAAGATGGCAACGGCGGGGTAAGCCGAGCGCACGATCCGCGTGGCGGGATGCGCTTCGAAACGCACGTCGGCCAGCAATGCCGGATCGATGCACGCCAGCGCTTCAGCCGAAAGCGTGACGCGGTCGGCAGCGTGATACGCGTCTAGCCATGCCCGCTCGATGCGCGCCGTATCCGCGAGCCACGGCATTTCCCGCGCGTACTCGTACGATTCGATGAACGCCGGAAAATGCCGACCGTACTCGAACAGCAACGCCGATGTGGGAGGCGTTTCGCGCACGTGGAAGCGCGCCATTGCCTTGAAGAAATCGGCGCCGGTAATGCGCTGGACCGCTGGATAGATCGCGGCGAGCGCATCGATCAGACTGACCGTGACGTTGTTGCGATACACGTTGTAGCGTTTGATCACGCCCTTGCCATGTCGCGCAACCACGTCTTGCGGCGCGACCGTCGCCGGGTCCGTCAGTCCTGGCGCAAACGTAAAGGCGTACTCGCTCACGAAATTCTCAGAACGCATGATTGATCTCCCGGGAGATCGGCATGGCGCTTCTTTCCATGACTCGCCGCGCCATCTGTGCCTCTTCGCGCAACACGGGCCAGTCGGGAAGCTTGCTGTCCCATTCGATCAACGTGGGCACCGGCCCAATTTTCGATACGACATCTGCATACAGCTTCCAGACCGGATCGGAGACGGCGCGGTCGTGGCTATCGATCAGAAGCAGTTCGTTCTCGTCGTCTTCTTGCTCGCTGTGTCCCGCGAGATGTATTTCGCCGACGCGTTCAAGCGGAAACTCAGCCAGATACGCCGACGCCGAAAAGCCGTGATTGTTCGCCGATACAAAAACGTTGTTGATATCGAGCAGGAGGGCGCAGCCGGTGCGCTGCGCGACCGCGCGGAGGAATCCCGTCTCGCTCATGGTCGATGAAGCAAAGGCCACATACGTTGATGGATTCTCGAGCAGGATCGGCCGTTTGATCGCTTCCTGAACCTGATCGATGTGCGAGCACACCTTGTCGAGAGTCTGCCTTGTGTACGGCAAGGGCAGGAGATCGTTGAAGAACGACCCGCCGTGCGACGACCACGCCAGATGCTCGGATACCAGCGCGGGTTGGTATCGGCTCACCACATCGCGGAATCGTGCGAGATGAACATCGTCCAGCGCGCCCGGGCCGCCAATGGACATGCACACGCCATGAATGGAAACAAGATAGTTTTCGCGAATCGACGCAAGCATCCGATGCGGCGGCCCGCCCGCACCCATGTAGTTTTCGGCGTGGACCTCGAAGAACGCTTCGTTCAATCCATCCGAGAGAATCGCAGCGAGGTGTTCGTGCTTGAAACTAGTGCCGGTCAGCTTCGGCGTATCAGATAGCGCGCGACGGAAGCGGCCTGCATCAATCACCGCGCTTGTCTTCGTGGAATTGTCCATGACCGCTTCCATTCTTGATCGTTCGCGGGATCAGGACTTCATCGGCGTCAGCGAGCCGTGTTCGCCACCAGGAACCTGGATGCTTGCGCACGTTCCGCCTTGTACGAACTTCCAGGAGTTGTGCTGGAAATCCATCGTTGACGTACCTTGACACGTCGTGCCGGGACCGGCGGCGCAGTCGTTTTGCCCCTTCAGTGCAACGCCATAGCACTTCTCTTTATGAGCCGCGATGGCGGCGCTTTCTTCGCCCTTCGTAAGCGGCGCGGCGTGAGCCACCGATGCAAGCAGGCTCGCGACAACGCCAGCGAGAAGGGTGGCGCTAACAGTGGTCTTTGCGGACATTTGAATCTCTCCAGTGGTTGAGGTAGACGGTACCCGTGGCGGGTACGTAATCTATTTCGCCGACTGTCGAGATCCGGTTACAGCGGATTCAATCTTTTTGTTTTTGATTATTGCCGCATGCAGCATTCGTAACAACGCTCAAGGCAAGTGATTGCCGCCCGTCACGCCATAGACTTCGCCCGTCGTAAAGCTCGACTCCTGCGATGCCAGCAGCACATAAACCGGCGCCAGTTCTGCCGGTTGGCCGGGCCGCTTCATTGGTACTTCGGAACCGAATGAGACGATCTTTTCTTGAGGCTGTCCGCCGCTGGGTTGCAGCGGTGTCCACACCGGTCCCGGCGCAACGGCGTTCACGCGAATGCCCTTGCCGATGACTTGTTTCGCCAGCGCATGGGTGAACGCGGTAATGGCGGCTTTGGATGGCGCATAGTCGAGCAGGCTCGGGCTTGGCTGGTAGCTTTGAATGGATGTCGTGTTGATGATCGTCGCGCCCGGCGGCATGTGGGGCAGCGCTGCCTTGCACAGCCAGAACATCGCCAGAACGTTGGTGCGCAGCGTGGCTTCGAACTGCTCGGTGCTCAGGTCGGCAATGTCTTCGACCGCTGTTTGCTTGCCCGCGACGTTCACGAGAATATCGATCCCGCCCAACCGCTCGATTGTTTGCGATACCAGCGACTTGCAGAACGCCTCGTCGCCAATATCGCCCGGAAGCGCGACCGCCTTGCGTCCGGCCTGCTCGACAAAACCCACGACATCGCGCGCATCTTCCTCTTCGCTCGGGAGATAGTTGAGCACGACATCAGCGCCTTCCCGGGCAAACGCGATTGCAACGGCGCGGCCAATGCCGCTATCCGCGCCGGTAATGAGCGCGCGCCGCCCGGCGAGTCTGCCGAAGCCCTTGTAGCTGGTTTCACCGTGATCGGGCCTGGGGTTCATGTCTGCAGCAAGTCCGGGGGCGGACTGCGGCTGTTTATCGAATTCGGGTTGCGGATACTGCTTGGTCGGGTCCTGCATTGCGTATTGATTTTCGGTGCTCATGCGCGCTCCTTGGCGAATTGATGAACGAATAGTCGTCAGCCAAAGGAACAGCAATGCCCGTTCCATACAAAAAAGGCCGAAGCATTTGCTTCGGCCAGCATCGGACTGCGGGGGGATTACAGCGGTCCAGTGCCTGGACGCACCACGCGGCTGCGTGCGGAGATCGCATCGTTGCCTACTGCCGAGCCGCCTACGTCCTCGTAGGGCGGCTGATGACGGAACCCAGCGCCGCCGGAAACGATGGCGATGATCGCGCCCACGATCAGCGCGGCAAACGAGAACCAGCTTGCACGAGCGACACCGCGTGCAGCGGTATCGGCTGCCTGCCGTGCGTCCTGTTCAGCGTCGGGGCTCGACGCAGCGGATGCCGCCGATGCAACCGCGGCCTGGAGCTGTTGCTTGGCCGAATTCATCATGGACGGATCCGCGTTCGCCTGGTTCGCGGCCGTTGCCCCGACTTGTGCGCTCGTGGCGGCAACGCTGCCAACCGTGCTTACGGCGCTTCCTATCATCGACGTCATGCCGAAGACAATCAAGAGCGTCATGACCGCCCATGAGAGCAGGCCATGCAGCCAGCCGAGCACGGGCGCGCATCGGCCAGCGAAATACGAGCCGATGAACACCGCCAGCACCGTTGTGACGATCACCCAGACGCCGGAGCCAAAACCGAAACCGTGCATGGGATTGGGCTGGGACAATGGAGACAGAAGCGAGGCGCCTATGGCGGCGCCGAGCACACTCATGATGAGATAGACGATGGACGAGAGAATCACGCCAGCGATCACGGAACCCCATGAAAGGCGCGGCAGACCGTCTTGAGTAGTGAGCAGTTTCATAAGTTTTCCTGATTGAACGGAAGCCGGAGCCGTTAGAGATCGTGTTGGTATTTGCACGCGGTGGCGTGCCCCATCATGGAGCAAACGCCGTGCCGCATGTTTCGGCGATCCGGGATTTCCGTTGCAGGAGCCCGGCCGAGGAGGCCAGGGCAACAGGATCAGGCGCTGCCTTCCCCGAGCGCCATGTCGGCCAGCATGTCGGCGGCGAGCGATTCGAGCAGCACGCGCAGCGCATCGATCGACATTGTCCCGGGTACGGCGAGCATCGCCTTGACGTTGAACTGACGTGGCCGCTCGGCCTCGTGCGTGAGTTCCGTGCCCAGTTCTTCGATGCTGATATCGTGCGCCGAGAGGCTGGCCGAGAGATCCTGCACGATCCCGGGCCGGTCGGGAGCGCTTAACTCTAGCGATATGCGGCGCCGGCCTTGACCGAGCGGCGGCAGGTCGCTGCGCGCAATTACGACGCGCAATCCCGCGCTCTCCAGATCGCGCAGTGCGGTGGTAAGCGCGTCGGCGTGACGTTGCGCGACATCGAATTGCACCATTCCGGCAAACTGGCTGCCAATACTCGCCATGCGGCTGCCGGTCCAGTTCGCGCCGAACGCTCGCGCGCGTTCGGAAAGCAGATTGACTATTCCCGGACGATCCGCGCCAATCGCCGTGACAACGAGCGTTGCAAGCGGCCCAGTCGGTTCCTCGACAAGATCGATGCGCCGGCGGATGATCGGCGCGCGCGTAGCAAATTGTTCGTCCTGAACGCTTGCCGGCAGCTCGCCGTGTTCGCGTGCGTGGTGCGCCACGCGCAGTAGCAGCGCAAGTCCCATTGGCGCCAGCGCGCGCTCCCAAAGTTCTCGCGCGTTCTCGCCCTTCCTCACAAAGCACCAGTCCTGCGCGGCGATCGCCCCGGCGTCCCAGCCGTGCGAGAGGTGATAGATCGAGCCACCCGCAATGGGGTCGCCTTCCAGAATGGTCCACTCGACCGCTGCGATGCCTCGATGACGCGGCAGCAGCGAAGGGTGATAACCCACGCCACCCAGGCGCGAGCGCGCCAGCGCCTCGTCGCTCACGCGCGCATGCGTGTGCGCGGCGATGATCAGACCGGTGTCTTCGGGAATGGCGCTGCCATCGATATATTTTGGATTTTCGTGGATCACCGTCGGCAAGCCTGCCGCGCGGGCTGCGACAGCAAGGCGGTCATCGGCGGCGGGTGCGACTACGCCGGCAATCTCGATTCCGTCGGCCCGGAACGCTTCCAGCACCGACGCGCCGAAATACCGCGATCCCACGATCGTGCATTTCATTCAGCTGTCTCCCATGCAACATGGTTGATCGTGCGCGTACGCCGAGTTTGGCCGGCGCGCATTATTAAACAAAGTCCACATTGTCATACGAACAGCTGCTCGAATCCACACCGGCGCAAACCCGCCGGCGGGATTGAAATGCCGTCAGGGTTTGATGACTACCTTGATGCACCCGTCTTCCTTGTCGCGGAAGGTCTTGTACATCGCGGGACCGTCTTCCATCGAGACCGTATGGGTGATCACGAAGGATGGGTCGATCTGGCCTTCCTGAATTCGATTGAGCAGATCATCAGTCCAGCGCTTTACATGGGTCTGGCCCATCTTCCATGTCAGTCCCTTGTTCATCGACGCACCGAAGGGGATCTTGTCGATCAGGCCGCCGTAGACGCCCGGCACGGACAGGATTCCAGCAGGACGGCAAACATAGATCATTTCGCGCAGCACGTGAGGACGATCCGACTCCAGCATGACCGCCTGCTTGACGCGGTCGTACATGGCATCGACAGAGCGGGTTGCGTGGGATTCCATGCCGACGGCATCGATGCACTTTTCAGGGCCCTTGCCGTTGGTCAGGTCCTTCAGCCGGTCAAGCACGCTTTCTTCGTCGAAGTTGATGACGATCGCGCCGCCGGCTTTTGCCATGGCCAGCCGTTCGGGAACCCGATCGATCACGACAACATGCTTTGCGCCCAGCAGCACGGCGCTGCGGATCGCCATCTGACCGACCGGCCCCGCGCCCCAGATTGCGACCGTGTCGTCGGGCTGAATATCGCAGTTGACCGCCGCTTGCCAGCCGGTCGGGAAGATGTCGCCGAGAAAAAGAACCTGTTCGTCGGTCAGGCCGTCGGGAATTTTGACGTGCGTGGTGTCCGCCATGGGCACGCGCACGTATTCGGCCTGGCCGCCCGCATAACCGCCGGTCAGATGCGAGTAACCGAAAAGCCCGGCGGTCGTATGGCCGAACACCTTGTCGGCCTTGTCCTTGTTGCGATTACTGCGTTCGCAAACGGAGAAGTTGCCGCGTTTGCACTGATCGCAATCGCCGCAGAAGATCGTGAAGGGGACTACCACCCGATCGCCAACCTTGAGCGCCTTGTTGTCCTTGCCCACTTCAACGACTTCGCCCATGAACTCATGACCCATGATGTCGCCGCTTTCCATGGTCGGCATGAAGCCGTCGAAAAGATGCAGGTCGGAGCCGCAGATTGCGCAGGTCGACATCTTGATGATCGCGTCGCGCCCTTCTTCTATGACGGGGTCGGGAACCGTGTCACATCGAATATCGTGTTTTCCATGCCAGCGCAGCGCTCTCATTTGTAACTCCTGAATAATCGTGGGCCAGGTTCCGTGAACACCGTCCATGGGTTCACGCCCGGCACGACAATTCAGCAATACCTATACCTTCGGGCTATCTGTCCACCGTTTCGATGTCTTCGGCAAGCGTGGAAATCCCGCGTTCGGCCAGCACCTCGTCCAGCGAGGCACGCAAGACTTCGATAGCGCGCATCAGCCGGCCGGGAAGGGAGCCATGCACGAACCAGACATCGACGCCGGTGCGAAAGTCAGTGGTATCGATGATCTGCAGCGACAGCCGATGCGAACTTCGTTCCAGCATGTCCGGCGTGACAAGCCCGATACCCAGCCCGCGTGCGACAAGGGACAGTTGCAGCTCGGAGCCGAACGCTTCGACTGCAACATTCAACGGCAGCCCCGCAGCCTGCAGCGTGCGACTCAATACCGAGCGCATTCCGCAGCCGTCCTGATTGAGCACCCATTCATAGCGGCTCAGCTCGGCCAGCGTCACCGGCGCTTCGGACAGACCGAGGGAGCGCGCCGCGACAATCACCGTGGGCACGAACGCGAGGCGTGTTGCGTGCAACGTCTCGGGCGGCGAGAAGCCAGGTGGCATCAGCACGACTGCTGCATCGAGGGACGCGCGTTCAACGCTTTGCACGAGTGCCGGAGACCAGCCCGCTGTGACACGTAGCGTCAGTCGCGGAAAGACGGAGCGCAGTTGATCAACGGGTTTTTCGAGCGCGACCTCGCCCAGAAAAGGCGGCATGCCGATCCGCAGTTCGCCGGAAGGTTCGCTGTCGAGCGACGCCACCGACAGCAGGTCGTCCACCGCACGCAATACGGTCCGCGCCAGCGCATAGACCTCGTTGCCCGCCGCCGATGGCTTGAGCGGCTTGCTTTGCCGTTCGAGTAATTCCACGCCTAGCATGGATTCGAGGTTTTGCACGCGCCGCGTCAAACCCGGTTGCGTGAGATGCAGCTTTTCCGCGGCGCGAACCATCGAACCACTGTCGACCACGGCAACAAACGCCTGCAAATCTCGCGTGTTCACAAATATATCCGCATAATCATTATCAACATTTTTCAATTGTCGCATAATGATCTCGCCGATAGGATGTTTCTCTGATCCAGTCCAGAGACTTCCCTTCGATGATTCCAACAGCAGAAACGACCGCTCGCGTGGCGCCGGCGCCCGAGCCGGACGGCGCTCATACGCTTACCGTTCCGATGACCGTGTTCTTTGCAACAGCGGTCGGTGTGATGGTGATGAACCTGTTTGCCGCGCAAACGCTGACGGGAGCAATTGGCCTCAGCCTGCATCTCGCGCCGCAGTATGCCGGCCTGGCAGCCATGCTGCCGCAACTCGGATATGCGATCGGACTGGTGCTGCTCGTGCCGCTATGCGACCTGCTGGAAAATCGCCGTCTTATCGTCTACACGCTGGCGTGCGGTGCCGCGTTTCTCGCAATCGCGATGCTCGCCGAGTCGCGCGTCTTGTTTCTCGTCGCCGTTTTGCTCGCCGGCGTTGCTTCCAGCGCAATCCAGATGCTGGTGCCGATGGCCGCTTCAATGGCGCCGGAAAGCCACCGTGGCCGCGCGGTTGGCAATGTCATGAGTGGCTTGATGCTCGGGATCCTGTTGTCGCGTCCTGCCGCAAGCCTGATAGCAGGTACAGTCGGTTGGCGTGCTTTCTATGGCCTGGCTGCATTGACCGACGCGCTGGTCGCTGTCGTCCTGTATCTGAAGCTTCCCATGCGCACGCCGGGCAACCAGACGTCTTACTCCGCACTTTTATATTCGCTCTGGACGTTGGTGCGCACCGAGCGCGTGCTGCAACGCAATGCGGCATCGGCGGCGCTGGTCATGGGCGCGTTCAGCGCGTTCTGGACAGCGATCGGGCTCCGGCTTGTCCAGCCGCCATTCAGCTTCGGCATGGACGGCATTGCACTGTTTGCGCTCGCCGGGGCAGCCGGTGCGATCGTCACGCCGCTTGCCGGCCGCGCTGGCGACCGTGGATGGAGCCGCAAGATGTTGTCCGCCGGCCACCTGACGATGCTTGTCGCGCTCGCGGTGATCGGCGTGGCGGGCGCCGGTTGGGCAGGCTTTTCGGCGCAGGCTCATCCGGTTATGGCTATCGCGACGCTCGTTCTAGGCGCAGCAGCGCTCGATGCCGGCGTGGTAACCGACCAGACCCTGGGCCGCCGCGCGATCAACCTGATGGACCCGGCTGCGCGCGGAAGACTGAATGGCCTGTTCGTCGGGACGTTTTTTGTCGGCGGTGCGGTAGGGGCAGCGCTTTCCGGCGCTGCCTGGGCAATGGCCGGCTGGACTGGCGTCTGTGCCGTGGGATTTGCGTTCACCGGCTTCGCATTCGCGCTGCGGATAACCTCCAGGTCACCATGAACGGACTTCGAGAATCGCAGTGGCGAACACGTCCGGCGCTTCCTGTGGAAGGTTATGACCGGCGTTCGGCACTACGCGGTTCTCGTGACGGCCCGTGAAGCGCTTCAAGCCGGCCTGGCTGCCTCCTGGGGGACTGACGCCATCAGCGTCTCCTTGAAGGGTGATCGCCGGGACAGTGATCGGTGGCAGGGCCGCCAGGCGGCGCTCGATGTCATCGAACTGTGGATCGCCATCGACCAGTCCATAGCGATGCCGGTACGAGTGGATGACGACATCGACGAAATCCGGGTTGTCGAACGCGGCGGCCGAGCGCGCGTAGGTATCGTCGTCGAAATGCCAGGTTGGCGACCACAACGACCATAAGAGCCGGCAGAACTCCCGACGGTTCTCGGTCAGCCCGGCACGGCCGCGCTCGCCATGAAAATAATACTGATACCATAGCCGATACTCCTTGTCCGGACTTTCCGGTTGCCCGGCAATGGACAGGTTCTGGATGTTGTACCCGTTCACCGATACCAGACCGCGCGCTCGCGAGGGGTAGAGCGCCGCCACGATGCAGGCCGCGCGGCCGCCCCAGTCGTATCCGCCCAGCACGGCTTGTTCGATCTGAAGCGCGTCGAGCAGCGCCAGCAGGTCGGCCCCGAGCGCTGCCTGCTGGCCCGATCGAAGTGTCGCCGGGTCAAGAAAGCGCGTGGACCCGTAGCCCCGGAGATAGGGCGTCAAGACCCGTGCGCCTTGGGCGGTCAGGCGGGGCGTGACGTCGTCGTATGTGTGGATATCGTATGGGAAGCCGTGCAGCAAGACGACCGGCCATCCGTTCGGATCGCCTTGTTCGTCGTAGGCGATATCAAGCAAGCCGGTTACGATGTTTTTCAGCATGACGCCGTCCTGAGGATGGTTCGTTTCAAAGGGATTCCCATGATGCGCCGAGGAAGGATATCGAGCACGTGGCCGGCGGGCAATCCAGATAAATTCCATGTTCGCGTTAGATAAACCTTCGCGATCGAGTGTATCGAACCGGCGATGGTGTCCGGTTCGGACACACCTAATAGTTGAAGCTGGCGTTGAAGAACACACCCTTCGCGCGGTCATCGCCAACAATTTTCAGCCGGTACTGCAGCGAGAAATCCACGAACGAGCGCGGCGCGTGATACGTGTCCTCGCGGAACCAGTAGCGCAGATTCAAGCCGACGCCCGCGCCCATCGACGCGCGGTTGTTGATCTGCGTGTTGTAGTCGCCGCCAAGCACTGCGTAGGGAAACGCGACCAGATGCGGATCGATGGCATCGAGCCGGTAGCTTCGGCCCAGCTCGCCGCTGAAGGTTGCATAGCTGTCCGGATGCGTCACGTAATGGCCGCCTTCCGCGTAAAGCTGCCCGGTCCACCAGCTTGGCGTGTCCACACGCAGATCCGTGCCGAAACCGTTCGAATACGCGATACGTCCAAGCCAGTCCGGCTGCACCGCGCTGCCAAGCGGCACAATGCGCTCGAACGCGAACACCAGGTTCTGGCTCGCGAACGGCTTCGCGCGCACACCCAGCGCGCCTTCCAGACTCGGCGTGCCCGTGGTGTTGCCCGCTTTCGAATAGAGCGTCTCGTAGGCGCGCGCGTAGAGCTCGACAATGTGTCCATCGAGGTAACCGAAGGGACGCCAGTAGGCTTCCGCGCCGGCTTGCACATTCTTGTCGGCGGTACTTCCAGGACTGGCCACAAAGGTGGTCTGGTCGCCTGTAGGCCGGTATCCCAGCGATGCATTCACGCCCCAGGTCCGGTCGAGCTCGGACATCGTGCGGCGGGTTTCGTAGGCCTGTTGCGGCGGCAGCGAAATATCGCCCTTGTTGCCGGCGTCGATGCCGCGCCTGAAATATCCGCCCGCCACGGGCGCCGCGCCTGCGTTCAGGTTGGCATAACCTGCATCGAGCAAGCTCGAAGGAGGCAATTCCTGGTTGCGATCGGCCTCGTTGTAATAGCGTGCGGCAAGCTCCGGCTGTCCCGCATTCGATGCGAAATACGCGGCGTTCACGTTCGGCAAAACATCGATCATGCCGCTTTGGATCAGGTTCGACGCTTCCTGTCTGGACTCGGCCGCATGGCCGTTCGATGCCAGCGCCTGGATCAGCAACAGCCTATGCACCGGATCGTCGGGCGCGATGCGAACGGCCTCGCGCGCCTGCGCCACGGCAAGCGCGTAGTCCTGCTGGTCGTAGGCGCGCGAAGCCGCAGCGTACTGCGCATAGGCGGGATCGTACGGATGAAGCGTGCAGAGGATGCCCGAGTCGATGCGCGCGCAATCGAGCAACGGCAGCGGCAGATCGGCCGGATTGGCCGCGACAGACGACGATAACGCGCGCCGCGCCTTTTGACGGCGTACGGCGATCATCAGATCGGTGGCGTCGCCATCGGCATCGAGACCGCTCAGCGCATCGAGCGCGCGTTGCGGATCGCCGGTTGCCAACGCCATATCCGCGATCACGATCCGGCCGTTGCGGCGTTCTTGTCGAGTGCCGTCCTGAAGCCGCAGCGCGTCTGCGAAATCCGCAAGCGATGCGTCATGCCTGCCGAGCCGTTCGCGAATCGCGCCGCGTAACAGCCACGGCGCGAGGGCGGATGGATTGGCGGATATTGCGTCGGTTGCAGCCTGATCGGCTTCATCGAAACGATTGCCTTGCATCAAGGCGTCGATAAGCAAATCGCGTGCACCGGGTACATCCGGCGCAAAACCGATCGCAGCGCGGGCGCGTTCGATTGCAGCATCCGTATCGCCGCGCTTGAGCGCGTCATAGGCTTCCGATGCCGCCACCGGTCCAAGCCGCGCACCGATAAACCCGCGCCGCGCACGCAGCCCCTCGTTGTCTGCGCCGCGTTGCGTTTCCGCGATGACCGCGTTGTACGCATCCAGGTCGCGTCCTTCGGCTGTCAGTGCATCGATCACGAGAAGATGCAGCGGCATGACATCGGGCCGTACGGCCAAGACCTCGTTCGCTGCTGCGATCGCGTTTTCATAATCATGCTTCGCATACGCCCGATAAGCGCGCTGCGCCGTCTTCGCCAACTTGCCCGTCAGCGCGTTCGGATCGGCCGGACCATTCCCGCCGCTCGCGATGATCGCAAGCAAGGCACTGCGCCGGGCGCGCAACGCGGCTTCGGGGCCGAGGTCCTTGATGGCGGCATCGATTGCGCGTACCGCTGCGCGCCTGTCGCCTTGTGCTTCGAGCGCGCTGGCAAGCAACAGGCGCAGTGATACCACATCAGGGCGTTGCCGGATCGCTTCGCGTGCATAACCGGCGCTCGCCTGATAACGATGGCTGTCGTAGCTGCCGTACGCTTGCCGCGCGACCCTGTAGGCGCTGCCGGTCAGCGGCAGTGGAAGGTTTTGATCGGCCTGCGATATTGCGGGAAGCGACCAGAAGAGCGCGACGCCGACGACTGACGCTTGCACACGTTTGGGAAGTTGACCACGAAGCGGATTGATATTCACTGCAGAAGACTGTCCACGAGTTGAGGCGGCACGTAGTGGGGTCCATCGAAAAGATACGTTCGATAACCGCGGTAGGCATCCAGCTGCAACCGGAGTTCTTGTGCCGTGGCCGATCGAAATGACGATCCCGGCGCAAGACGGAACGCTTCCGCGATGACCCGCACGCGCTCAAGGCCGAACTTCGCGCTGAGGGCATCGGCATAGGTCCGGGCAATACGCGGTTCGCGCGCATACACGCCCACGCCGTCCTGCAACAACACGCCGACATCGTTCGGCAGCCAGGCCGAAAGCCAGTCCGCCAGCGCCGCGCCGCCGATGTTGCCGCGGTCGTAGACGCTGATCCACAAGGGCCGCGGCAACCGTGCGAGCAACGGCGCAAGCGAATGCGCGTCCTGCCAGCTCGGATCGACTTCAACGGGGAAATACCAACCTTCGATGTTCAGCCGCGGCGCCGCGCGCACGAGTTCGAGAGACTGATCGACAAGCAGCGCGACATTGGCGCGCGCGGCGTTTTCGTCGAAGCGGCCGGCCAGTCCGACGAGCACGTGCCGCGCCCAGGGTTCTTGCGCGATGCGGTTCCAGTCCGGCAAGCGCGGCGCAACGGGAATCCGCGTTCCGGCTACATACGCGGTGTTATCGACGGCGGTCCATTGCAGCAGCAGGTCGCTCACGCCCAGGCGATTCCAGTCGCCATGTGCGTCGGCATGCGTGTTGTCGAGTTGCCATGCAACACCCTGGACGAGCGGCGTGGACTGGCAGCCCGC
>Ga0163162_10003121_pt1 | contig 15823 bp, 17 predicted proteins | sample S55metaG_FD_115310 | JGI IMG/M metagenome (GOLD analysis project Ga0163162, IMG submission 115310) | Switchgrass rhizosphere microbial communities from Kellogg Biological Station, Michigan, USA - S5-5 metaG | ecosystem: Host-associated > Plants > Roots > Rhizosphere > Soil | place: USA...
GAGGTCGAGCGCTTCGGCGAGCTGCTCGCCGACGATCTGCAGGGTCGTGCCGACGACGGCATAGTCGCCGCTCGCCCAGGCCGCCTGCTGACGGGTCTTGAGCGCGGCGAGGTCGATGTTCGCTGACATGGGAGCTTTCCTTTTTCCGTGGCGGGGCAGAAGGCATCGCGGTGCCACGCCTCCGGAAAGGCACCGCAAGGCGAGGGCGGCGGGCAGCGCTCGGCGCGCCGTCCAGCTCTCGTCCTGCAGTTGAAATCGGAATCGCGCCGGAAAACCCGACACGCTCGCCCTTGCGGGGCGAAATGCGCGGTCGCGTCAGGTCCTGAGCAAGGTGCGCTCGAGGCGCTGCATCTCCGGGCTCGCGACGATCTCGCCGTCGTTCGCGAACGCCTCGTGGTTGCGCTCGACGGCGCCGAGGTCGTAGAGGTAGTTGACCATGAAGCCGGCACCCTGGGCGAGGCCCTTCTCGCTGGTGTCGGCCATCCATTGCAGGCGCTCGAGGCGGGCGCCATTGCCGAGGTGGAAGCGTGCGACCGAATCGATCGGCTTTCCCGCCGCATCCTTGGCGTCGAAGAGGTAGCGCAGCGCTGCGCGCGAGAGCGCCTCGCGCACCCCCTTCGACGGCGCCAGGTGCCAATCCGCGCGACGCAGCGGATCGAGCAGCGGACCGATCGCCGGATCGACCAACGCGGCGTTCTCGCCGTGCTGCGCCGAGAGCCACCGGCAGAACCCGGGCAGCGGCGACAACGTGACGAAGGTGCTCAGCGACGGCAGCTCGCGCTTCAAGTCCTCGGCGACCTGCTTGATCAGGAAATTGCCGAACGAGATGCCTCGAAGGCCGCGCTGGCAGTTCGAGATCGAATAGAAGACTGCCGTCGTCGCGCGTTCCGGCGCGACCGGAACGCGCCCGCTGCCGAGCAGCGGCGCAATCGCCGTCGGCACCTCGGTCGTCAGCGCGACCTCGACGAAGATCAGCGGCTCGCCGACGAGCGCCGGGTGGAAGAAGGCGAAGCAGCGGCGGTCGGCGGGCTCGAGACGAAGCCGGAGGTCGTCCCAGCTCGTGATCGCATGGACCGCTTCGTAGTGGATGATCTTCTCGAGGATGTGCGCCGGCGTCGACCAGTCGATCCGCTGCAGGGCGAGAAAGCCGCGGTTGAACCACGACCCGAAGAGATGCCGGAAGTCGGCGTCGACGGCAGCGAGCGAGCCGTCTTCCTGCAGCGCCTGCAGCAGATCCTCGCGCATCGCGACGAGCTGGCTCGTGCCGCCGGGTGCGAGGTTCATGCGTCGGATCAGCTCCTGGCGGCGCGGCTCGGCCAGCGCGTGCAGGCGCGCCGCCGCGATCGAGTCGGGCTTCTGCGCGAACTCGGTGACCGCGCGCCGCACGAGCTCGAGGTCGGGGCCGAAGCGCGTCGCGAGGAGCGCGAAGAACCGCCGCTGGTCGGCGCGCGGCAAGGCACGGTAGGCAGCGAGCAGGTGCGATGCGAGCGCGACACCCGATGCTTCGCCCTTGCCCGAGAGCAGCACGCAGGCCATCGACTCGAAGTCGGCGGTCGCGGTGACCCGTCTGCTGCTCCACCAGCGGGTCAGTCCCGAAAGGAATCCCGGTGCCTTCGCGCTCATCGCGTCGCCATTCTGCGAGCAACGGGTCGATCCGCGCTTCCCCTGGTTCGGGTGGCGTCCCGGCTGCCGTGGTCGCAAGCGTGCCTTGGGCCCGTGTCAGGCCGATGTCGGGCGGCGCGACGGCGCGCGCCGAGGTCGTTCGTTCAGGCGGCCGGCTTCGCCAGGATGCGCTCGATCCAGCCGGCGAACGCGGTGAGGAACTTGTCGACGAACTGCTTCGTCTCGGGCTTCTTGATTGCCCCCGACGCGTCGAACAAGTCGGCGGCGCCGCCGATGTAGGCCTCGGGCTGCTGCAGCACCGGCATGTCGAGAAAGACGAGCGACTGGCGCAGATGGTGGTTGGCGCCGAAGCCGCCGATCGCGCCGGGAGAGACCGAGATCACGGCGGCGGGCTTGCCGCTCCACGCGCTCTGGCCGTACGGCCGCGAAGCGATGTCGATCGCGTTCTTGAGGACGCCAGGCACCGAGCGGTTGTATTCGGGAGTGACGAAGAGGACGGCCTCGGCGTCGGCGATCTTTTTCTTGAACGCCGCCGACGCCGGCGGCGGCTGCGCCTCGTCGTCCTGGTTGAAGAGCGGCAGCTCGCGGATCTCGACGATCTCGAAGGCGAGCTGCGGCGCAGCGCCGGCGACGATCGCCTTGGCGAGCTTGCGATTGAACGACTCCTTGCGGAGGCTGCCGACGACGACGGCGACGCGGCGGGGGTTGGCCATTCGGATTCCTTGCAGAAGGGGATTGCTGCAACGGCAGAATTCGTACCCGGCGCTTGTCCCGCCTGGCACGTCATGAACAAGGCTTTCACCCGCGAGGTCGACCGCGACGACGAGGACGACGAGGCGGATCTCGAATCGCCCGTTCTGCCGAGCGGCGCCAAGAACTACATCACCGCCGGCGGTTACCGGCGCCTGCGCGACGAGCTGAAGGCGCTGCTCGATGACGAGCGGCCGAAGATCGTCGAAACGGTTTCGTGGGCGGCCAAGAACGGCGACCGCTCCGAAAACGGCGACTACCTCTACGGCAAGAAGCGGCTGCGCGAGATCGATCGCCGGATCCGCTTCCTGACCAAGCGGCTCGACCTCGCCGAGGTCGTCGATTCGACCGTCCACCACGGCAACGACCAGGTGTTCTTCGGCGCGACGGTGCGCTTCGCGAGCGACCACGGCGAGGAGCGCACGATCCGCATCCTCGGCGTCGACGAGGCCGAGAGCGCGCGCGGCGAGGTGAGCTGGGTGGCGCCGATCGCGCGCGCGCTGCTGAAGGCGCGCGTCGGCGACGAGGTGAAGTTGGTGACGCCGCGCGGCGTCGAGACGATCGAGGTGCTCGAGGTCCGCTATCCGCCGCCGGGCGGCGAAGCGGACGCGGTCAGGGCTTGACGCGCGCGACCCGCAGCACCGCGGGCGAGCGGCGGAGGGTGCGCATCACGTCGGCGAGATGGTGGCGGTCGCGCACGCTCAGCAGCAGCTGCAGCTCGGTCGTCTCGGCGGCCTTCTCGTGGCCCATGTCGATGTGCGTGATGTCGGCCTCGGCATGGCTCACCGCGGAGGCGACCTGCGCCAGCACGCCCTTGCCGTTCTTGACGAGGAGGTTGACCGCGGTCTCGAACGAGCGCGTCGGCTGCTCGGCCCAGTCGACGCGCATCCAGCGCTCGCTGTCGCGCTCGAGCAGGCGCTTGCCGACGCCGCAGTCGGCGGTGTGCACGGTGAGACCCTCGCCGCGGCCGAGGTTGCCGACGATCGCGTCGCCCGGGATCGGCCGGCAGCACGTCGCGAGCTGCACCGAGGCGCCTTCGCTGCCGTCGATCAGCACCAGCCCCTGCGACGGCACCGAGTCGTCGACCGCCGCATAGCGGCCCATCGTCAGCGCGACCGCGCCGGCGCGCACTCCGCCCTCGGCGAGCAGGCGCGCCAGCCGCGTCGCGACGATCGTCGCGATCTTGCGGCCGACGCCGATGTCGACGAAGAGGTCGGCGCGCGTCTTGTTGCCGGTCCAGCGCAGCAGCTGCTGCCAGACCTGGGCGCCGGCGCCGTCTTCGGGAGGCATCGTCAGCCCCTCGGCGCGCAGCGCCTGCGCGAGCATCTTCTCGCCGAGGCTTTCGGACTCCTCGAGCTCCATGTTCTTCAGGTAGTGCCGGATCTTCGAGCGCGCGCGGCCGGTGACGACGAAGTTGAGCCACCCGGGATTCGGCCGCGCGTTCGGCGCGCCGATGATCTCGACGACGTCGCCGCTCTTCAACTCGGCGCGCAGCGGCACCGGCTCGCCGTTGACGTTGGCGGCGACGCAGTGGTCACCAACGTCGGTGTGGATCGCGTACGCGAAGTCGACCGGCGTCGCGCCGCGCGGAAGCGCCAGGATCTTCGACATCGGCGTGAAGACGTAGACCGCGTCGGGGTAGAGGTCGATCTTGACGTGCTCGAGGAACTCGCCGGCGTCGCGCGTCTCGTCCTGGATGTCGAGCAGCGACTGCAGCCAGAGCGCCCCGAGGCGCTGCGCCTCGTGGCCCTGCAGCGGGCCGTCGTCGTGCTCCTTGTAGAGCCAGTGCGCGGCGATCCCCTTCTCGGCGACGGCGTGCATCGGGTCGGTGCGGATCTGGAACTCGACCGCGGTGCCGAGCGGGCTGACGAGCGTCGTGTGCAGCGACTGGTAGCCGTTCGCCTTCGGGATTGCGATGTAGTCCTTGAAGCGACCGGGCACCGGCTTCATCAGCTGGTGCAGCACGCCGAGCGCCATGTAGCACTCGGGCAGCGTGCCGACGACGATGCGAAAGCCGAAGATGTCGCTCACCTGCGCGAACGACAGGTGCTTCTCGCGCATCTTGGTGTAGATCGAGTAGAGCGTCTTCTCGCGGCCGAAGATCTGCGCCGAAAGCCTGGCCGCGGCGAATGCCTTCTCGACGTCCTTCTGGATCCGGTCGACGACGTCGCGCCGGTAGCCGCGCGCCTTCTGCACCGCCTTCGAGAGCGCCCCTTCGCGCCAGGGATGGAGGTGCTTGAACGAGAGCTCCTGCAGCTCGCGGTAGGTCTGGTTGAGGCCGAGGCGGTGCGCGATCGGCGCGTAGATCTCGAGCGTCTCGGCTGCGATGCGCATTCGCTTCGCGGCCTCGACCGCATTCATCGTCCGCATGTTGTGGAGGCGATCGGCGAGCTTGACGAGGATGACGCGGACGTCGCGCGTCATCGCCAGCAGCATCTTGCGGAACGACTCGGCCTGCGACTCCTCGCGCGTCGAGAAGCGCAACTTGTCGAGCTTGGTGAGGCCGTCGACGAGGTCGGCGGTGGGCGCACCGAAGCGCTCGATCAGCTCGGCCTTGCTGATGCCGCAGTCCTCCATCGCGTCGTGCATCAGCGCTGCCATGATCGCCTGGACGTCGAGCTTCCACTCGGCGCAGATCCCGGCGACCGCGATCGGGTGCGTGATGTAGGGCTCGCCCGAGGCGCGGAACTGGCCGAGGTGCGCCTCGTCGGCAAAGCGGTAGGCGTCGCGGACGCGGCGGATGTCGGCGGCGTCGAGGTAGTCGAGCTTGACGGTGAGCGCGGCGAACGACGCCGCCGCGGCGTCGCCGGGCGACGCCCCTTGCGCCGGTGCCGGCGTCGAGGGCGGAGCGCGCTTCTTCGGCGCCCGACGGGCACCGAAGATCGAGGTCAGAGAACCGAGCGAGCGCGCAGCCATGCTCGGATTTTGCGCCGGCTCGGCAAAACCCGTGCCGCGGACGGCAGCACCGGAACCGATGGAATCGAGGGCGGGCGCGCCCTCGGCGATCGAAGGCTAGACCGGAACCTTCTTCAGCATCTCGATGCCGACTTCGCCGGCGGCGATCTCGCGCAGCGCGGTGACGCCGGGCTTGTTCTTGGTCTCGACCTTGGGCGCGTGGCCCTGGCTCAGCATGCGTGCGCGGTACGTCGCGGCGAGCACGAGCTGAAAGCGGTTCGGGATCTTCTCGAGGCAGTCTTCGACGGTGATGCGGGCCATGGCGGATCCGAAAGAGGACACGGTGAACGGTCAGGGAAGGCCGAGCGCGGCGAAGATCGCGGGCCGGGCCCTTCTGAGCGCTGCGTACTTGAGACGCTGCGAGTGGACGATCGCCTTCAGGTCGAACAGCGCCGTCTCGAACAAGGCGTTGATTATAACGAAGTCGAACTGGCTCGCCTTCGCGACCTCGAGACGCGCGTTCTCCATCCGCTGCGCGATCACCGCGCCGTCGTCCTCGCCGCGGCGCTCGAGCCGCAGGCGCAGTTCGTCCCAGCTCGGCGGCAGGATGAAGATCAGCACCGCGTTCGGATAGAGCCGCTTGATCTGCAGCGCGCCCTGCCAGTCGATCTCGAGCAGCACGTCGTTGCCGCCGGTGATCCGGTCCTCGATGCTGGCGCGCGAGGTGCCGTAGAGATGGCCGTGGACCTCGGCCCACTCGACGAACTCGCCGCGATCGATCATCGCGCGAAACGTCTTCTCGTCGACGAAGTGGTACTCACGGCCGTGCTGGTCCTGGCCGCGCGGCTTTCTGGTCGTGTGCGAGATCGACAATGTCAAGTGCGAGTCGAGCTCGAGCAGTGCCTTGACGAGGCTCGACTTGCCCGCGCCGCTCGGCGCAGCGACTGCGTAGAGGTTGCCCGGGTATTCCATGTCCGGTCAGTGTACGTGCCGCCTCGGCGGCGGCTCGCGCGCGCCACGATCGGCGTGCGCTTTTTCGCGCCTAGAACGCCGCGCCGATCGAGAGCACGAAGACCTGGTCCGACGAACCGGGGTTGAACCAGAACCCGCCGACGGTGACGCGCCGCCAGCTCGCCTGCACGAACGGGCCGCGCTGGAAGTCGCGCTCGCCGCCGTAGGCGCGCGTGCGTTGTCCAACGAGGCCCGCGCGCAACCACTCGACCGGGCGAAAGCCGAGCTCGCTCCAGGCGTACAGGTAGCTGCTCTCGTGGTCGCCGTGGTCGCGAACGTATTCGCCCTCGACATAGAAATCGAACCGGCCCGCGGCGACGCTCGCCTCGACGCCGGGAACGAACGCCCGGACCGTTCCCCAGGCGCCGCCGACGATGGGTGTCACTTCCCACGTGACCGCGTCGCCGCCGGAGAAGGTCCAGCCGACGAACGCCGACCGCGCGCCCACCGCCTCGTAGCTGATCCGGCCCTCGAGATGGAGCGGCCCGCGATCGGCAGCGACGATCGCCGATGCGTAGTCGTCGCCGCCGCGAATCGATGTGTGATAGCCCGTCGCCGCGAATTCCCATGACGGCTTGGCCGGCGGACCGGCGCGGCGTCCGCTGCCCGCTTCGTCGCCGCCGAACGCGGGCGAGATCACAGCGGCGGCGAGCAGTGCCAGCGTTCGCGGCGCCGCGCTCATCCGCCGAGCGCCTTGATCGCGCCGACCAGCAGCACGCCGAGCAGCGCCATCGTGATGCCGGCACGCCAAGAGCCGTAGCCCGCGTAGCGGCCGAGCGCGAAGCCGGCGAGAAAGAGCATCACCAGGGCGATCAGGCGCGACGCGTTCTTGGCGGCGGCGACGTCGTGCATCAGCGCGAACGGGACGACGACCGGAAAGGTCGAGACCACGACGACGATGAAGATCGCGAGGGCGGCGAGCAGGTCGCCACGGTTCAGCGAGGCGCGCGCGGCCGGCTCCGGCAGCGCGACGATGCGGCCGCGGATCGCCTCGACCTCGGTCGTCGAGACGAGGCCGGCCGCGGTCTGCGAGAGCTCGTTCTCGATCACCGCGCGCCCGGCCTGCGCGTCGGCCGCGGCGCGAACCGTCCGCATCAGCGTGAGCGAGCGGCCGCGGGCGATGACGGTGCGGACCAGGTACATCACGGCGTCGACGAGACCCCAGGCGAGGTTGCAGCCGAGGGCGGTGATGAAGAGCTCGCGCACCTCTTCACGCCCCGACTGCGCGACGGACATGGCGCCCGTGAAGCTGAGCGCCATCAGCAGGCCGAACAGCAGCTCCATGATCCGGTCGACCGGGTGCAACACCGGTCCGCGGGCGCGCTCGTCCGCGCCGGCGCCGCTCGAAGTCTCGGTCGTCGTGATCGATTCGCCCGGCATGTGGCGCGGCCCTCGTTATTCGACGTTCTGCACCTGCTCGCGCAGCTGCTCGATCGCGACCTTCATGTCGACCGCGATCGCAGTCATCTCGATCGACGACGACTTCGAGCCGAGTGTGTTCGCCTCGCGCAGCAGCTCCTGGATGAGGAACTCGAGGCGCTTGCCGATCTCGCCGCCCTTGGCGAGCAGCCGCGCGATCTCGTCGAGGTGCGAGCGCAGCCGCGCGACCTCCTCGGCGACGTCGACGCGGATCGCGACAGCGGCCGCTTCGCTCAACGCGCGCTCCTCGATCGCCTCGCGTGTGACGGATTGCGCAGCGCCGGCCTTTTCGAGCGCCTCCCGCCAACGCTCGAGAAAGCGCTGCTGCATGCGCGCGACGGCGGCGGGGACGAGCGGCTCGGCGGCAGCGGCGAGCGCTCGCAGGTGCGCGACGCGCTCGGCGAGGACGGCGGCGAGCCGCTCGCCTTCGCGCGCGCGCGCCTCGGCGAGCAGCTCGACGCAGCGCTCGGCCGCTTCGACGACCGCATGCTCGGGCTCGGTCGCGGCCGCGCTGCGGCACCACTGCAGCGTTTCGTGCACCGAGAGCCCCCGCGCGTTCGGCAGGAGCTCGCGGACCGCGGCGTCGACGCGTGCGAGGTGCGCGAGCTGCTCGGGACTCGGCTCGGGGACCGCGCTCTCGGCGGCTGCGGCCGTCGTCACCCGCAGCTCGATCTTGCCGCGCTTGAAGCGCGCCGTGAGCATCGCCCGCAGCTGCGGCTCGAGCCCGCGCAACTCGTCGGGAAGGCGCAGCGCGAGGTCGAGGAAACGGCCGTTGACCGAGCGGATCTCGACGGTGGACGCGGCGTCCGGACGGCCGCGCTCGGATCGTCTTGCGGATGCTTCGTGCAATGCTGCCGCACCCGCTGCGGAAGCGCCTGTCGAGGCATTCGCGTAGCCGGTCATGCTGTAGACTGACACGCGCTTTTGCTCCCCTTTTTCGCTCGATTATGTCAAAGCCTAAACCCGCGCCATTGCCATCCGGCACGGTCGTGGGCGGCTACCAGGTCATCAAGAAACTGGCGGCCGGTGGTTTCGGCGTGGTCTATCTGTGCGAGGACGGCGAGCGCAAGCTCGTTGCGCTCAAGGAATATCTGCCGTCGTCGCTCGCCGAGCGCTCGCCGGGCGAGCTGACGCCCCGCGTCAAGCCCGAGAAGCAGCCGCTCTACCGGCTCGGCCTGAAGAGCTTCTTCGAAGAAGGCCGCTCGCTCGCGCAGATATCGCATACGAGCGTCGTTTCGGTTCTCAATTTCTTCCGCGAGAACGAAACCGTCTACATGGTCATGAATTACCTGCAGGGAGATACCTTGCAGGATTTCATCGTCACCGCGCGCGACCTGAAACGTGACAAAGTATTTCGCGAATCGACGATCCGTTCCCTGTTCGACGAGATATTGCGAGGGCTGCGCATCGTCCACCAGCACAAGATGCTGCACCTGGACATCAAGCCCGCGAACATCTTCATCACCAACGAGAACAAGGCGGTCCTGCTCGACTTCGGCGCTGCGCGCGAGGTGCTGAGCAAGGAAGGCAACTTCATCCGTCCGATGTACACGCCCGGCTTCGCCGCGCCCGAGATGTATCGCCGCGACGGCACGCTGGGACCCTGGACCGACATCTACGCGATCGGCGCATGCATCTACGCCTGCATGCAGGGCTATCCGCCCAACGATGCGCCGCAGCGGATCGAGAAGGACCGCCTCGCGCTCTCGCTCTCGCGCCTTCGCAACGTCTACAGCGACAACCTGATCGAGGTCACCGAGTGGTGCATGTCGCTCGATCCGCTGTCGCGTCCGCAGAGCGTCTTCGCGCTGCAGAAGGAGCTGTCGCGCGAGACCGAGCGGCAGTACACCAAGCTCAGCTTCAGCGAGCGTCTGAAGCTGCAGCTCGAGAACCTGACCGCGAGCGCGAAGGCTTGACGCCTCTTCCTCGGCCGGTCGACTAGCGATGCGCTTCTCTGTCTACCAAGTGAGCCGCAAGGGCGGCCGCGAGAAGAACGAAGACCGCATGGGCTACTGCTACACGCGGGAGGCGGGCCTGTTCGCGCTCGCCGACGGCATGGGCGGGCATCCCGAAGGCGAGGTCGCGTCGCAGCTGGCGCTGCAGACCCTCGCTGCGATGTTCCAGCGCGACTGCAAGCCGACGCTCGGCGACCCGCTGCGCTTCCTCCACGAGTCGATCGTCTCCGGCCACCACCAGCTGCTTCGCTACGCGACGCAGAAGGCGCTGATCGACACGCCGCGGACGACGATCGTCGCCTGCCTCCTGCAGGGCAACGCCGCGTACTGGGCGCACTGCGGCGACTCGCGGCTCTACATGGTGCGCGGCGAAAAGCTGATCGCGCGCACGCGCGACCATTCGTACTCGGAGCTGCAGCAGACGATGAGCCAGGTCGTTCCGATGGGTGACCGCTTCAACCGCAACGTCCTCTTCACGTGCCTCGGCAGCCCGGGCAAGCCCGTCGTCGACACCGTCGGGCCGCTGCTCATGCAGGCGGGCGATCGGCTGCTGCTCTGCTCCGACGGCCTCTGGGGCACGGTGAGCGACAGCGAGATCGCCGAGCAGCTCTCGTCGCTGCCGCTCTCCGACTCGGTCCCCGAGCTCGTCGAGCAGGCGCTGCGCAACGGTGGCCCGAAGTGCGACAACGTTTCGGTGCTCGCGGTCGAGTTCGAAGGCGTCGAGGGCGACAGCCAGCTCGGCGGCATCGAGACCGCCGCGCTCGGCGAGGCGGTGTTCGCGTCGACGATCCAGGCGAGCGTGCTCGGCAGCGATGTCTCACCGGACGAGCTCGACGACGCCGAGATCGAACGCTCGATCAAGGAGATCAACGAAGCGATCAAGCGCAGCTCGCAGCACAAGAAGGGCTAAGCCCTTCTGCGCTGCAAGCCGCGCTCGCTCGCGCGCCAGGATCGCTCCCTCCCCAGCTTCGCTCCCCTCCCTCCAGGAGGGAGGGGCGGGCGCCTTCGGCGCCCCTGAGATGGCGGCGACAATCGCGGGATGACATTTCAACGTTCGAAAGGCCGGGCGCACGACGCGCTCAGGCCGGTGTCGATCGTGCGCGGGTTCACGCGCCATGCCGAAGGGTCGGTGCTGGTGTCGTTCGGCGACACGCGAGTGCTGTGCACGGCGTCGGTCGACGAGAAGGTGCCGCCGCACAAGCGCGGCAGCGGCGAGGGCTGGGTGACGGCGGAGTACGGCATGCTGCCGCGCTCGACGCACACTAGGAGCGATCGTGAGGCGGCGCGCGGCAAGCAGAGCGGGCGCACGCAGGAGATCCAGCGGCTGATCGGCCGGTCGCTGCGCTGCGTGTTCGACCTCGCCGTGCTCGGCGAGCGCACGATCGCGCTCGACTGCGACGTGCTGCAGGCCGACGGCGGGACGCGCACCGCGGCGATCACGGGTGCCTTCGTCGCCGCCCACGACGCCGTCTCGTGGCTGCTCGCGCAAGGTCGCATCGAGCGCTCGCCGATCCACGACTTCGTCGCCGCGGTCTCGGTCGGCATCGTCGGCGGTACGCCGCTGCTCGACCTCGAGTACGTCGAGGACGCCGCGTGCGACACCGACATGAACGTCGTCATGACCGGCGCCGGCGGCTTCGTCGAGCTGCAGGGCACTGCCGAAGGCGCGACCTTCTCGCGCGTCGAGATGGACGCGCTGCTCGCGCTCGCGACCAAGGGGATCGGCGAGCTGGCCATTGCCCAGCGCGCCGCCCTCGCGGCGCCGGTCGCGAGGGCGACGTGAGGCTCGTCCTCGCGTCGAACAACCGCGCCAAGCTCGCCGAGCTCGCCGCGCTCTTCGCGGCGCTGCCGATCGAGCTCGTCGCGCAAGGCGAGCTCGGCGTCGCCGAAGCCGACGAGCCGCACGCGACCTTCGTCGAGAACGCGCTCGCGAAGGCGCGCCACGCGGCGCGCGCCGCCGCCAGTGCGGCGATCGCCGACGACTCGGGGCTGTGCGTCGATGCGCTCGGTGGCGCGCCGGGCGTCGCGTCGGCGCACTACGCCGCCGTCAAGCGCCGCGTCGCCGACCGCGAAGGGCATCGCCGCGTCCAGGACGCCGCGAACAACGCGCTCCTGGTCGATCGCCTGCGCGGCATCGCCGATCGGCGCGCGCGCTTCGTCAGCACGATCGTCGCCGTGCGCAGTGCCGACGATCCCGAGCCGCTGATCGCGGTCGGCCGCTGGCATCTCGAGGTGCTCGAGGCGCCGCGCGGCGAAGGCGGCTTCGGCTACGACCCGCTCGTCCTCGCCCCCGCGTTCGGCAAGACCGTCGCCGAGCTCGCGCCCGAGGTGAAGAACCGCGTCAGCCACCGCGCTCAGGCCGCCGAGCGGATGCTCGCGCTGCTGCGCGACGAGTGGCGGCTCGCCGACGCATCGGCGCGCGGCTGAGCGCCATGGCCGCGTTGCCGATCGTCGCCACGGTCGACGCAGCCGGCCCGGCGGGGACCGTTGCCGAGCGCTTCGCGCGCTTCATGCGCCCGGGCGCGCTTGCGCTGCCCGCGTTGCCGCCGCTCACGCTCTACGTGCATGTGCCGTGGTGCCTGAAGAAGTGCCCGTACTGCGACTTCAACTCGCACGCCTGGCGCGGCGGCGAGGGCGAGCCGCTGCCCGAATCGCGCTACGTCGACGCGCTCGTGCGCGACCTCGAGGATGCGCTGCCGTTCGTCTGGGGTCGTCGCGTGCATTCGGTCTTCATCGGCGGCGGGACGCCGAGCCTCTTCGTGCCGGCGGCGATCGAGCGCCTGATTGCCGCGATCCGCGCGCGCGTGCCGCTCGAGCCCGGCTGCGAGATCACCCTCGAAGCGAACCCGGGCACGTTCGAGCGCGAGCGCTTCCACGGCTATGCCGAGGCCGGAGTGACGCGACTCTCGATCGGCGTGCAGAGCTTCGACGACGCCAAGCTGCAGGCGCTCGGGCGCGTCCACGACGCTGCGCAGGCGCGCGCCGCGATCGACGAAGCGAAGGCGGCGTTCGCGACGTTCAACGTCGACCTGATGTACGCGCTTCCCGGGCAGACGCTCGCCGAGTGCACCGCCGACGTCGAAGCCGCGCTCGCGTTCGCGCCGCCGCACGTCTCGATCTACCACTTGACGATCGAGCCCAACACGCTCTTCGCGCACGCACCGCCGCCGCTGCCCGACGACGACGCCGCCGCGGCGATGCTCGACCGGATCGCGGCGCTGACCGCCGATGTCGGGCTCGACCGCTACGAGGTTTCCGCCTTCGCGCGTCCGGGCCACCGCTCGCGCCACAACGTCAACTACTGGGAGTTCGGCGACTACCTCGGCATCGGCGCCGGCGCGCACGGCAAGATCAGCTTCCCGCACCGCATCGTTCGTCAGGTGCGGCTGCGCGACCCGGCGGCGTACCTGGCGGGCGCCGAGCGCGGCGCCGCGGTCGCGTCGGAGAACGAGGTCGCGCGCGCCGACCTGGCGTTCGAGTTCATGCTCAATGCGCTCCGGCTGCGGGACGGCTTTTCGCTCGCCCGCTTCAGCGAGCGCACCGGCCTGCCGCTGTCGGCGATCGAGCGTCCGCTCGCCGAAGCCGAGCGCCGCGGCCTCGTCGTGCGCGACCTGCAGTCGGTGCGACCGACGCCGCTCGGCTTCGACTTCCTGAGCGACCTTCAGCAGCTCTTCCTGCCTTCAGGCAGCTGACGCAAGCACGAAAGCCGTTGCGCGGGAACGCCAGCGGCCGTGCATTCGCCGCACTTGGCGGGCTTCGCTGCGCCGCGAAGCGACGGCCGGGCGAGGGGCCGCTGCTAGAGTGCCCCGTGCGTCCCAAGATCGAGCCGACCTTCGGCGCCGCCGCGCTCCAGCTCGACGGCGCGCTACAGCTGTTGCAGCAGTCCGGGCACGCGCTTCCCGACCGCGCACGATCGGAAGACGCCTGGCTGCAAGCGGTGATCGACGGCCTGTGCGAGTTGTCGAGCCGCGATGCGCTGACCGGGCTGGCCAACCGCCGCCACTTCGAGCTGACCCTCGCGAGCGAGGTCGACCGCGTCGCCCGTGCCGGCGAGCCTGCGCTCGTCCTCATGATCGACATCGATCACTTCAAGCGCGTCAACGACGCCCACGGCCATCAGTCGGGCGACCTCGTGCTGAAGGCGATCGCGGTCGCCCTCAGCGAGTGCGTGCGGCCGATGGACACCGTCGCGCGCTTCGGCGGCGAGGAGTTCGCGATGATCCTGCCGAACTGCCCGCCGTCGTACGGGCTGGCGGTCGCCGAGCGGATCCGCGACCACGTCGGCGCCAACCCGATCCCGATCGGAGCCGCCGAGGAAGTCGCGGTCACCGTCTCGATCGGCGGCGCGTTCGCGCCGCAGTGGGTGCGGTCGTCGCCGCTGCTCTGGGTCGAGCGCGCCGACCAGCAGCTCTACCGCGCCAAGTCGGAAGGCCGCAACCGCGCCTGCCTCGAGCAGCCTATGGTCTCGCACGTTAGCGCCGAGGAGAAGGGTCTGCTCTTCGGCACCTCGACGTTCGCGGAGCTCGGATGAAGCCGGCCGCGGCCGTCGCGCCGAAGGCGAGCGTTCTCGCTGTCACCAGCGGCAAGGGCGGCGTCGGCAAGACGTTCTTCTCGGCCAATCTCGCGGCGGCGCTCGCGCGTCGCGGCGAGCGAGTCCTCGTCCTCGACGCCGACCTCGGCCTCGCCAACCTCGACGTCGTCCTCAACCTCCACCCGAAGATCACCCTGCACGACGTCTTCACCGGCAAGGCGTCGCTCGAGGAGGCGATCCTGCCGGCGCCGGGCGGCTTCTCGGTGCTGCTCGCCGGCTCGGGCCTGGTCGAGTACTCGCGGCTGACGCCGCACGTGCGCGAGCAGCTCGTCGAGATCATCGACCGCGTCGCGCCGCGCTTCGACCGCATCCTCCTCGACACCGGCGCCGGCATTTCCGACGTCGTGCTGCACGCGATCTCGCTCGCCGACGACGTCCTCGTCATCGCGACCCCCGAGCCGACGTCCATGACCGATGCCTACGCGACGATCAAGCTGCTCGCGACGCAGCAGGGCAGGCGCGTCATCCGCATCGTCGTCAACCAGGTGAGCTCGGCCGGCGAAGGACGCACGATCCGCAACCAGCTCCAGCTCGTCGTCGACCGCTTCGTCACGCCGCGCCTCGACGGCGGAGCGGGCGCCGCGGTCGCGCTCGAGCTGCAAGGCGAGATCCCGACCGACGCCGCGGTGCGCGAGGCGGTGCAGCGGCGCACCTTGCTGCTCGACCGGTTGCCGGGCTCGCGCGCCGCGCTCGCGGTCATCGACATCGCCGCGCGCATGGCCGCCTGAGGACGCGCCGGCGCGGCGCCGTCAGCGCGGCGCGCCGTTCTTCTCGTTCGCCTTCAACAGCACGATGAGCGCGCCGTGGCCGCCATCGGCCGGGCGCGCGTGGGTGAACGCGAGCACGTCCTGGTGCTTGACGAGCCACGCTTTCACCTTCGCCTTCAGCACCGGCTCGCGGCCGGGCGAGCCGTGGCCCTTGCCGTGGACGACGCGCACGCACCGGTAGCCGGCCCGCGTCGCCTCGCGCAGAAAGCCGGAGACGCGCTCGTGCGCCTCGTCGCGACGCAGTCCGTGCAGGTCGATCTCGTCCTGCAGCACCCAGACGCCGCGGCGAAGCTTGCGCACGACGTCGACGCCGATGCCATGGCGGCGAAACGACAGCGCATCGTCGGTCTCGAGGAGCGCCTCGGCGTCGACGATGCTTGCGATCGACTCGGCGAGCGCGGCCGCTTCGTCGAGCTCGCGCTGCTCGGCGCGCGCCGTCGGTCGCGCGCGCGTCGGCCGTTCGGTCGCCGCCTTGCGCAGCGGCATCACGTCGCCGATCGCGTCGGCGAACGAGCGCTGGTCGCCATCGGCGAGCTCGCGTTCCGCCGGCTTCGTCGCGACGCGCGTCGGCGGCGGCGCAGCGTCGGCCGCAGCGCGTGCCGCCTCGGTGCGCCGACGCTCGTCGAGCTTCGCGCGCAGCGACGCGAGCTCGCCGAGATGACGCCCCTTGATCGGCGGCGCGCTCACAGGAGCCCTCGCTCGGCGAACGACACCACGCTCGCCTGGCCGACGACGAGGTGGTCGAGGACGCGGACGTCGACGAGCGCGAGCGCGCTCTTCAGCGTCTGCGTCAGGAACTCGTCGGCGCGCGA
>Ga0163162_10003122_pt1 | contig 15822 bp, 19 predicted proteins | sample S55metaG_FD_115310 | JGI IMG/M metagenome (GOLD analysis project Ga0163162, IMG submission 115310) | Switchgrass rhizosphere microbial communities from Kellogg Biological Station, Michigan, USA - S5-5 metaG | ecosystem: Host-associated > Plants > Roots > Rhizosphere > Soil | place: USA...
GCCCGCCACGGCGATGGCTTCAGTTCCCCAGGAAGCTGCCGATAAGCAAGGTGACACCACCACACAGGAGCGCCCCATGAGCGGACATCATTGCCATCGTTGTGGGTCGTCATTGCATCCTGGCGCGATGAAGTGCTCGGGGTGCATGGCTGGGGTGGTTTATGGGGCCACGGTCGCTGAGAAAAGCCATGCGGCGAAAGTTGGTGCGGCGCTGATGCTGGCCAGCTGGTGCTACATGGTGTCCTTCTCCATGCCAGCTATCGTTGTCGGCGTGGCAGCGACACTGGCGGCCGCGGGTCTTTTTCGGCTAGCAGCCGTGCGCGCCCGCGCCGGCCATGTTCGGACGTTCTACTAAAGCTGCTTTTTTGGTGCAGCTTTCGGCAAGGTGAACATGACTGGATCGACTTTACCGAAGTCGACCGACGTCACGGTCCATTTCATCGGTCGTCCGGAGAGGTCCGCGCTGTCGTAACCGAGCAAAAGTCCGTTTTCCGTATCCAAGAACATCGTGCCACTGTCGCTACCATCCGGGCCACCGTGTCCCGCATTGCGATAGCGCCAGGCAATCACCGCGCGGCCAGCTACAGCTGATGGCCCGAGCTTGCTGCAAGTGCCGCCGAAGTCCGCGCAAGGTCGCTCAAGAGGGAAGAAATACTGGCGAGCCGTCGGGCCGTTACCCAGAGGTAGCACGAACTGCCGCGCCTCATTGACCAACCAACTATTCTTCACCTTCCCGTCCCGGAGCACGTGCTCGCTATCCCGGCCATCCTGGAACTCGACGCGTGCAAAGTCGCCCTTCAAGTAGATGATTTCCGGCAGCACATGCGAGCCATGCCCGGCAAATCCTGTACGCAGCGTGGCACCGCTTGCTACGGCATGGATAGTGACATCGGGTAAGTCCGTTGCATTGGAGCCACTCGTCATGAGAACGGCGGCAAGGCCCACCAGGTGGAATCTCATTTTAGATTCGCCTGGTTGGTAATGGGCGATTGCATGCGCACTTCAGCCGAGGCCACGATCGGAATGCTATAGACCTCGTGCCCACCGGCGATGCTGTACGCAGGATCCATGTGAACCTGCGAGAAAAATCCATTCATCACCTTGTCGACGATGGGTACGATGATTGGATATCGATAGGTCACCTTGATCTTCAGGATGTTCGCGTCCTGGACGTTCATGCCACTGCTGCTACCCACCGAAGTGGAACGGTAGTTCAGTGAATCATTTGGAAGAGCGTTGGTTCCGTCCCACTGCGGCTCTTTGAAATCGTTCCAGGCGGCCTTGGTAGGACTGATCACTTCGATTGTCGAATGAAGCGGGATATCGACTAACCGCGCCGTTTCGAAACGAGCAAGCAGGCCGACCTTGGAGGGATTCCCAGCCGCCGTGGCAAGCAAGGGCATCATGCCTCGCGCCAGCCCCTTGCGCATCTCGCCCATGTCAACGCCGTGCACTGCACCTGCCCGCGCAGCCTCCATTGCCGCGTAGTCGACGGTAGCCTTAGCACGATAGAACAGGATTGCCTGGAACATCGCTAGCATCAGGAAGCCGAAGCCGAACATCGCAATCAGGAACTCGATGAGCGATTGCCCCTTTTGCACGACCGCTTTCATGGCGAGTGCGACGGCGCCGCAACGCCGGCCTCCGAAAGACCCTGGGTTTGCGCTGGAGTCGGCGCCGGGGCCGGGCTGTCATCGATGCTCTGGTCAGCCACGGGAACCGAGGACTTGGGAACATCGCTGACCCGGGTCAACGCATCAGCGACACGACGACTGTTCTGCTTGATCGGATCGCCCGCGTTCGCCGTCTCCGCACTGGACACGAAGGCAGCTTGCGCCTGCCGCAACCGGATCACGCCGAGATTGTGCCAGGCACGAGTGTGTCGCGGATTGCGAATGATGGCTTGGTCATAAGCGAGAACAGCCTGGTCCGGCTCTTGCGCCTTCACCAGCGCATTGCCCAGCATGTACCAGTAATTCGGCTCCTCCGGGATTAGCTGGGTGAGCCGTGTGTAGTCCTGCACGGCTTCGGCAACGTTTCCGCCGTGATATGCCGAGTCGGCTTTCTTTTGCAGCTCGAGTACGCTGCCGAGCTTTTGTTCGGGCGCCCCCTTCAATGAAGGCGCGGAGGTTGCGCATCCTACCATCGCCAGAAGGCAGATGGTGCTGACGATGAAACGACTTAAATAAGACGCCATGTCAACTGCTCTCCGATATGAAGGTTGAGTTTCGCAATGCCGCCGGTCGCTAGTTCCAACGTTTTGCGCGCGCGCGAGCGCGCGCGATGCGTCCGCCACGGAGCTAGGTTCACGCAGGTATCCACGACACGGTTCTCGCAGTCCAGGTACACAAGATCAAGCGGATATCGCATTCCGAATGTGTGTACGCTCCCGCAGGGCTCGATCAGCAGGCCTTCACCGTCGGCAAGCGCGGGCCTGCCAAGCAATCCGCGTAAGCGTGTCCAGGGATTGGCCGCATGGGCTACCGATCCAAGTACACACTGGTCTCCGCGATAGAAGGCTCCGTACTTCAAATGATGCCCTCCTGCTTCATTCGCAGGTAGATGAAGAAACCAAGTACCAGGAACACCAGGGGGAAGAAAAACATGACCAGTGGCAGCATCATCTTTACCGGCGCCTCGAGTGCAAGCTTCTCGGCGCGCAGGAAGCGCTCTTCGCGGCGCTGGGCTGCCTGGGCGCGCAAGGTAAGTCCAAGGCTGGCACCCACGCGATCAGCCTGGATCAATGTGCCTGTGAAGCTGGAAATCTGTGTCATATCCATGCGCTCGGCCATCCTCCTCAATGCTTCCGAGCGCGGTAAACCCGATCGCAGGTCGCGCAACAGTCGGGTGAATTCCTGCGACAATGCACCTTGTGGTCCCTTCTGCGTGGCCTGTTCGATTCCACCGGTGATATTCATGCCCGCTTCCACGGTCATGACGATGAAGTCCAGGAATACTGGTAGGTCCTTGATCACCATGCGTTCGCGCTTCTTGCGACGCTCGCTAAGCCAAAGGTCGGGATAGAAATACCCGATCGCCGCACCCACGAACATTGCGGTCAGATACCCGCCAACGCCCCCCTTGCCGATCATCGCGACGATCAACAAGGCGAATACAGCCACGATAAACGTCGCCGCTGCGCGAAGGCCAAACAGCTGCTCGGGACTCAGTACGAAATCTTGTCCCGCCGCCTGTAGTCGGCGGTGTGCCGGCTCCAGTTGCCGCGGAGTCAAACGTGGACCCATCAGGTAGGTTCCGAGATTCACCAGCGGCCAGATCAGCCGAATTCCGAACGGCAGGGGATCCTGGAAATGACGATCCTGCTGTGGTACCTCGCGCATGAAGCCGTAAATGCCCCAGAAAACGAGGCCCACGCAACCTATGGTGCATATGACGATCAGAATGAGCATGAGGTTCATATGTCGATACTCATGATCTTCAGACACATGCGATAACCAAGGAACTCCATGACGGCGGCCAGCGCCATGACTATCCAACCTGGCCATGTGTGATAGAGACCCGCCATGGTTTCCGGATAGGCGAAACTCAGGAACGCCACAATGCCCACCGGCAGCAATGCCATCACAATGCCCTGCAGCCTTCCCTGCGCCGTAAGCGACCGCACCTTCTCCTCCATTACGAGGCGACGGCGCAAAGTGTCGGCGAGCGACGCCATGCTCTCGGCAAGATTTCCGCCAATCTCACGCGAGATATTCACCGCCGAAACGAAGAGCGTAACGTCCTGAATCGGCACGCGGTCGCTGAAATGCAACAGCGCATCTTCAGGCTTTACGCCCATACGTTGTTCACGTAGCACCAGGGAGAACTCCTGCGACAACGGCGGGTCGGCATCCTGTGCGAGACTTTCAAGCGCGGGACTGAAGCCAAGACCAGCACGCATGGAGCTGGCGATCATCATCAACCCGTCGGGTAGCTGCGACTGGATCTTACGTATGCGCCGTTCGCGCAGCCACGCGTAGGCTTTCTTTGGTAGAAAGGCAATTGCCGCCAGGGCAAAAACGGCCAGTACTGGATTGCCGAAGAATATCCAGATCAACAGCGGCACGACGATCAATGCGCCGATGTTGAATTTGAATAATGCCTCCGGATCCATGAACATGAACATGTCCGAGAGGTTGAAGCGCGCCGTCTCGGTAAAAGTAGTCTGGTAACGATTGGCAAAGGCACCAGTGTTGCTTGCGATGAGCCACACTACCATCGCCACGAAGGCGAAGGTAACGACAATGACAGGCCAGAGGCTCACTCGTTCCTCCCTTGTGGCCGGAATATGTTGAGGTCAAGGCTGACGCCGCGGTTGGCGAGTTCCTCATAGAATTCGGGCACCGCACCGGTGGCGCTGAACGTCCCGCGAACCTTGCCACCAGGCCCACCCTGGTCACGCGCCTGAAAGGTAAAGATGTCCTGTGTTTGGATGGTCCCACTCTCGATACCGGTAATTTCACTCACATGCGTGATTTTGCGCGACCCGCACGGGAAGCGGCGCTGATGGATGATGAGATCGAGCGCCGAGGCGATCTGCTCGCGGACTACCACCATGGGCAAATCCATGCTGGACATCATCACCATCACTTCAAGACGCGACAGCGCATCACGCGGTGAATTGGCGTGGGCGGTGGTCATTGAACCCTCGTGGCCGGTATTCATAGCCTGTAGCATGTCCAGCGCTTCGCCGCCGCGGCATTCGCCCACCACCACGCGGTCAGGGCGCATTCGCAGGGCATTTCGAACCAGGTCCCGTATAGTGATCATCCCCTTCCCTTCCAGATTGGCGGGGCGGGATTCCATACCTACGAGATTTGGCTGGTTGAGCTTCAGTTCTGCCGCATCTTCGATGGTGACGATGCGCTCGTGATCTGGAATGTAGTTGGAAAGGATGTTAAGCAGAGTGGTCTTACCTGAACCCGTGCCCCCCGTCACCACGATATTGCGCTTCTCACGCACTGCCACTTGCAGGAATTGCAGCATGTCCTCGTTGAGTGAACCGTACTTCAGCAAATCCTCGCCGACGAGCTTGCGTTTGGCAAACTTTCGGATGCTTATGCTGGGGCCGCGCAAGGCCACCGGCGGAATCACCGCATTGACACGCGAGCCGTCCTTAAGGCGGGCGTCGACCATAGGGGAGCTTTCGTCGATGCGTCTGCCGAGCGGGGCTACAATACGCTCAATCACGGCGAGCACAGCCTTGTCGGACGAAAACACCACCGGCGACTCCTCGATCTGGCCGGCCCGCTCGATAAAAATCTGGTCGGCGCGATTGACCATAACTTCAGTCACGCTGTCATCGTCCATGAGGTCCTCTAGCGGCCCCAAGCCGATGGCTTCGTCCAGGACCTCCTTCGCAAGACGGCGCTTGTTGATCGTGCGTGGAAGGTCGGCGTATTCGCGGGCAATGATGTCGTCGATAATTTCGGATGTCTTCTGCCGAAGCTCTGCATCATCCATTCCACGAACGTCCACGCGACGAAGATCCATGTGTCTTACCAGTGAGGCATGAACCTGCAAGCGGTAATCGAGCATGTCAGGGTCGCGCCGGATAGGACCGGCAATGTCACGACTATTCGACGGCGTGGCCACCGGCTGTGCGTCAGAGTTTGCAGCCTCCTGACGATGCGGAGCAGACTCCGGGCGCAGTGACGCACTTGACTCGGACAGGATGCGAAGGCGATAAGCACCGATCGTGACAATGTCCTCCTTGCATAATGGGCCATGGGTGTTCTGGGCTGCAATACGCTCGCCATTGACGGCTACCGGCGCGCGACCGCCAAGAACTTCGATGAAAACACCTTCGGGACGAAGACGGAACGTTGCATGATCTCCTGCGATGTTCCATCCCTGAAGTATGACCAAGTTCGTTTCGCTCTTTCCGACGCCGCATTCGTCATTTAGGCAGCGCACCTGGCGTACATCGCGATTGGCGGTTTCAATCTGTACTTCGAACATGGCTGCTGCCTCTCAATCGACGAAGTCGGCGCCGACTTCGGTATGGAAATCGTCACGCATGTTATCGCTGTGCTTGACGAGATCCTTGTTCTTCTGCGACTGCGGATCGATCACGTAAGGAGTGACGAAAACCACAAGGTCGGTCTTGTTGGCCTGGAACTGGCGCGATCGAAACAGCTCGCCAAGAATCGGCACCTGGCCCAATCCCGGCACCTTGTCCATGGTGTTGGCTGCAGTCGAGTCGACCAGGCCTGAAATGACGATCGTGTCACCTTCGTGCACATTCACTTCGGTATTAGCGCGCCGGGTGATGAACGCCGGGTACCCCTGGACGACGATTGACGGATCGATCTTGCTCAACTCCGTATCGATCTTGGCGGAGATGTCGCCTTCGGCATTGACGACCGGTTCCAGGTGAAGCTTGATGCCGTAGTCCTTGTATTCGACCGTGACGCTGCCCAATGTCGAGCTAGTTGGAATCGGGATCTGACCACCAACGAGGAAATCAGCCGAACCGCCACTTTTGGCGGAGAGCTGAGGTGTAGCCAGTTCCCAGGCATTACCTGTCTGCATGGCCAAGTTGATGCTCGAGGTGATAGAGGTGAGGAGGCCTGCATAGGAAGCCGTTCCCTTGAATGGCAACGGCAAGCCGACGACAGCCTGTCCCGGTGTCGTAGTTACTGGCAGGGTCGATCCAATGGCCGGGGATCCGGGATATACCCGGAAGTACGGATTGGTCTGCCACTCATGGGCAAGGCCAGCCGACGGCCCATTAATCGCATCGTCCCATTTGATGCCGATGTCGTGCATAGCCTTCTTATCGAACTCCATGATGCGCACCTGCATCATGATCGTCGGCTGCATCTGCACGGGATTGGTCGATGTCAGGTTAACGACGTCGGGGTACGACTTCTTGATGGCTTCGATTCGCGCAGCGTCGCCACTGGTGATATTCGACCCAGTGATGACGACGCTGTTGCCTGCCACGGCAACCTGGACATTGTCGCTTTCACCGATCATTTGCCGTATGGCCTCGGCGGTTTGAGCCGAATTGCCTGCCGTGATGTGCACGGTGATGCTCTTCTGCTGACCGTTGGCCATCCACAGCTGCACCGAGGTATCGCCGGCCTTGGTCGCGATGAACACCAACTCCCGCGCCCCGACATTCTTCACGGTAAGCACATTGCCATCGCCTACCGCCACTCGCTTGAGTGGACCGGGCGCACTTTGCACCAAAGCCTGGCCGGCATACAGCTTCAGGAAATCACCAACTACTGGCGACTCGGCATCGGCTATGCCGCAAGCAATCATAAGAAGCACCAGGACGGCAATGCCCTGGCGAACGAAGCGAAACACCCCTGTCGAAATATGCATGTATCAGCTCTTGTTCCCGATGATGAATTCCACTCCGGTAGGTCCTTTTTTAACCGGCTTACCCATATTGAGCAGGTCTGCCTTGCTGAACATCTGGAGGTTGAACGGATCGTTCTGGCCCGCTTTACGCAACATTAAGCGGAGTTCGCCCGCCTTGCCCGCAATGGCCATGCGCTGGGCGTCGCGGGGTTTGATCTCCAGAGTGACGTTCGAGTAATTGTCTTCGCCGCTATCACCCGAACTCTGCACACCTCGCGCGTGCTTGCCGGTGGCAAGTACGGGAACATCGCCAAGTAGTGGGATAAGGCGCACGTTGTTGTCTTCGGACAAGAGCAACATGATATCGACATGATCACCGGGAACCATTAGTCCCGAGGTTGAATTGGTCTCATCGACCTGGATCGTGTAAGCAACGTCACTGGGATTGATAACGTTGGAGAAATGGTCAGTAACCAAATCCACGGCGCTTCCGGACAATGGGGCACCCTCAGCCAGTGGTGCTCGCAATTGCTGACCAAGATAATTTTCATAGTTATCTGGCGTAACAGCGTCCGCAGGAATGAACGCCTCAGGGACATCGCGCGACGCGACATCGTCAGGCTTAAGAATGTCGCCTTTGGCAAGGGGATGCGTGGGCACGACAACCGTCACGGTCTTCGTATGATCCACAGGTGTTCTGGCAGCGACCTGTTTCTCCACGTACTGTACCGCTAGGTAGCTGGCGGCGACGCCAAGCACAACCGCGATGACGACAAACAGTAAGTTCTTGTTGATACGAGCCACGTTACTTCCCCCTAGAACCACGATACTGACAATGCATAGACAAAACTCGAATAAGCCTTGCGCACGGCTTCCACGAGCTGCTTGATCACGTTGTCGTCGGCGATGAGCACGAGAACCACCAGCATGGCGACGATCATGTATTCGGTATGAGCGCCCCCGTTCTGCAGTCGCCGCGATGCCAGGGACGGTGCACGCCGGATCATGGAATCACCCCGTCGCCAAGCATGTTGATCACTACATGTGTCCGCCTGCCCTCATTGGCCAAGGCGAGCGTCATTTTCCTTGAGCCAAGTTCATATTCCATGACGCAGGAATCAGCACCCTGGCGGCAGGTGTCCATACCCGCCGGCTTCCAGCCACCAGACTGCAATTGTTCCCGGTAGTAGGACACGTTCTGCTGCAGCGAAAGGCTGTTACCGAGCGCTAGAGTGCGCGCCGGAGTAGCATCGTCCGGATATTGGATGTCGTTGATGACGATAGTGTTCTGTGGCTTGGGTACACCCCGACCGAGTACCGGCGGTACGTTTGATTCAGGGATACGCATGATGCCGATGTCGCCTTTGCTCCCGCTACCGTCCGAGCGAATCTGGACGGTTATGTAGTAGCCGCCTTCCTTGTGCCCAACGATCTTCGATCCGTTGAAATCGGTCACTACCGACTCCTTACCCCAAAGGTGCTGATACCAGGTGACGAGATCTGCCTGACTGTCTCGTGAAGTGAATACCTGGCTCCGCATATCCGATCCGTTGTAGATCATGTGCGGTGACACCATCGTGGTCGAAACGCTGTTTGGTGCCGCAACTTCGGGCCAACCAACCGCCCATGACGGAGCGGCCGCCACCAGGGCGGCCGCTGGAACCAGTAACATCGCGTTACTTTTTCTTGCCATAAGTCGTCAGTCGGTCAGCCGGAATGACGTCCGGAGCGGTCTTCCCGATCACGAATTGATCGGATTTCATATGAACGGTCCACACATCGTTGAGGCCGGGAATGCTGCCGAAGATGCCAACGACAGTACTGAAGGCGTTGTCGAACTTGTCCCCCAGCATTTCCGAAAGAACGAGGGGCCTGATTGCCGCACGTACCGAACGCGGCACGTCTTTATTGCCACGACCCACGGCATCCTCGCCGCTGCCCTGGGCATTCCACGCATCGGCGAGTAAAACGGTTCGGCCGTGGAAATCAAGATCCATTGAGTCCAGCGGGTCAAGGAACTTCAGAGAGCGACCATCGCTGCCTTGCAAGTGCTCAGGGGTCACGTGCACTTCCGCGGTAATCAGGCCGTTATTGTCCGGCGGGAACGATCCCAGCCCAACAGCCTTCGTTACGCCGCCAATGGAAGCGAGTAACTTTTCGTCCAAAGCCGGAGACTTGTCGTTCGAATAGGTCTTCAGCACGACCTTGTTGGCGAGCACAAGATCGCGACCGGCGAAGGTCTTTAGCATCGGATCGTCGAGTGTCTTCGGCGCCGTAATGCTCTTCATGGTCGTCTCGGCCTTGCCGAACTGCAGTGCTTGCATGCGAATCTGCGCCGTGGCTTTCGGCGGTAAGCCACCTGGGGTCATTACCTCATTGGAAACCGTGGCATCCCATGCTGCAGCGCGCGCCGACGCCTGAGTGGCCTGGCGCACGTGCATGTACTGACCAAGCAACAGCACGCCGGCGAACAGAGGCACCATTACCAAGCAAGCAATGGCGACCTCCACAAGGCTCTGGCCACGCTGAAACCTGATGCCGACGCCTGCGCGTCCAGCTGATTTTACTCGTGCCTTCATGCGTCCCCCCTCGCGCGGTTGGTCTTAGCTCGAAGCCTTGTTGATGGTGATGCCCGCAGGCACCTGGAACGGCTGCTGTGGAAGCGGCTCGCCGACAGTGAACACCTTGGTATCAATTCGCCACGACGAGCCCTTCCCTGGCTTTGCCCAGATCACGATGACCGAGCCGTCGGACTTTCCATCCTGTCCGGCGTTGACACCCGATGAGCTGTAACCCCAGCGGCCACCCCCTGACCAGACGCATACCTCCGCGCCTCGAGCATCACGCCACGCTGAACAATTCGTACCACTTGATTGCTGCCCCGCCAACTTGGTCCAGCCGGCCTGTCGATCCGCGTCGGTTTCTTCGCCGTCATCCGCGGGAACAGGCCCGACATCTGTATCGGGACCCGTTTCCTGCACGTCAGCCGTACGGCCAACTGTGTCAATAGTGGTTACATGACCAGACTTCTCACTGATTTCAGTCTGATCTTTATGCGTCAGGGTGAAATGGCAGGGCGAGGGCATGTCTTGTTCCCAGCTCTCGGTATGGATGCTTGTCTTGTCCGGGCCAATCCACGCCTCACTATGAACACGCCCGATCTTTGACACTTCATCCGGCGTAAGCGGGGTCGTAGGTGAGCCGGAGCGCTGGCAGCCCTCGAGCAGCGAGTGGTATGACTTTTCCTCGATTGGCGTGCCATCAACCGTGAGCACGCCTGTCTGGTCGTAGTGGATGGTAGGTCGGCTGTCGTGCGATCCCGTGGTCGATTCTTCGCCAGTGGCAGCCGTTGCGTCACCGTCACCGTGTGAGCATGCGACGCCACAAGCAAGTGCGAAACAGACAGAGGCCAGACGGCCCGCACGTTTGACGATGCCCATCAGAAGCCCACCGAATCAGCGGCGACCACTTCAAGACGAATGGGATCAGGTGTATCCACGAGGCGAACCTGCCAATAGGGACTGAAGAGGTTGCCCATCTCGCGTTTGCCGTCGTCGCGGCCAAACAGCTTGGCTGAGCGGTTGAAATAAACCTGCGCCGAAGATAGCGCCGTCATGCGGTTGTTGGGCATGTTGTCTGGCGCCGTCACGTCACCTTTGCCACCCATATTGGGAATGTTGGATGAAGTGCGTATGTCGGTTTGCTTCTGCACGACGAAGACAGTAAAGACCGGACCTACGTCGGTTCCCCCATTACCACCGGAAGGCTCGACGGCATAGCCCTTGTCGGTGTCTTCGTATGAATGTAATCCGGTATAGCCGGTGAGGATGGCTTCGTTCTGGTCGGGCTCTGCAGGATCCTTGCGCGCCTTCGGACCAGCTTTGTCATTGCTGTCGTTGTCCCCGTAGGCTGGATAGAACCGGTTGTCATACGGGCTGGTCCAGCCGCGCCAGATATTTTCAGCGGTAAGGTTGCGAAAGCCACCGCCGCTGTTGCTCTTCACCCCGGCAGCACCACCCCAGGCAAGCGGGGTCTTGATGTCGGGAAACGGCCACGGCAACGGAATTTTGAGATCCATCGAATCCAGACCTACCCAGCGGTTGTAGCTTATGAGGTCCGTGCCGCCGCGCTTGTGCAGGATGAAGAAGTCGCCATCTCGATTGCTGCTGAACAAGTCACGCGCCTTCATCACCACGTTCTGCAGGCGATCGGCATCTGCTGTGTGCGCCGGGTTGCTACCTGGTCCGCGCGAGACCGGGATGTTGTAGACGCGAATATATTTCTTGTTCGCAGCAATTGCCTGCTGTTCAAGGATGCCGTAGCCGGCGGTGTCAATGCTCGCTTCGCGATCGGTATTGCCATCGACCGTCTTGGTGTTTTCGATCACAACGCTGCGCGCCACTTGCGGTACTTCACCGAGCGCCGCCAGCGCCATACCCCGAGCCGCCTCGCTATAAACCTGGTTGGCGATGCCAATGGTGGTGATACCCACTGTGAATACGCCCTTGAGTACATTGCGGCCCTCTTCCAGGCCCTGCTTCATTTCCTGGATTTCCTGGGCGATTTCGTTCAATTCCACGCCCACTTCGGCGCCGATGATGCTGAAATCCAGCGCGATGCCAATATCGTTGATCGCGTCGGCGAAATGATCGGTGGCCGAGATGGTGTAATTGAGCCATGAATGAACGCTCACCATTTGTGCCACGGCGATCTCGTTACCGACCTGAGCACGGTTCAGATAAGCGATGAGATTGTAAGCACGAGCTTGCTGGATGGCCGCGCTGTACGCGGCGGCGTCCGCCGTGTTGTTCAGTTGCACTTTCTTATTGACGGCTTGCCCGGTATTGAACAGCACGAGCACGCCGACCACGAATACGATCATGCACACCAATGCGAGCACCATGGCCTGGCCGCGTTGGCGATGGGCAAAGCGAACAATGGGACTGCGCAGGATCTTCCGCACGTTATCCTCGCGACGACAAGTTCTGGACTCCGCGTTGCCTTGGAATCCCGTCTGGTTTCCGGGGAATCATCCGAACAGGGGACGGCGGGCGCCTTTGGCGCCACGACGTCCCCGAATCCAGAATTACTTGATTTCCTTCGTGCTGCCGTAGTTGCTGAGCTTCTTCGTCGTCTCACCAGCGGTGGCCGCCGAATTACCCTGGTTGGTCGCACGGTTGATGGTCGAAGTAGCGTCGGTACCGCCAAGCTCCTTGCCCATCGCACCGACCTGCGCACGGACGGTGCCGCCAAAGAACGTGAACGCCGCGATAGCCGCGATGGCGATCAATGCGGTGATGATGATGTACTCGGTCATGCCTTGGCCGCGCTGACGCACCCGGATGCCATTCGAGAGAACCTTCGTCTTCATGAAATACCCCTTTGCTAGTCGGACACTGCGATTGAGTGTGAGAACTTGCCCCCTAGCCCCCGCTCCGTGCGATCCGCATGAATAACGGTTCTAATTCAGCTAGTTAGCGGCCGTCACATCTTGTGATCTGTCGTGAGATCACGAGATGTGACCAGCAGCGTCACCTTACGACAAAAATTGTCGCGGCTTGTTTTCGAATTTTCTTCAATGGTGTCTTTCATTCATGCTTAGTTCATATATATGGGTGAATTTCCTAGAATCTGTCCTACGGATAGAATATTTACTTTTTTAAATTAGATACTTAAGTAATAACGTAGAAAGTGTTCAGCTAACGCTTTTTTTCAACTCTGCAAAACTTGTATCGCAAGAAACCATCTAACTAAACCAAGACTGAATCAAATTTCACGGATGTGAATATTATGACAAGACGTGGCTTACTCGTTGCTTTGTGCGCTAGTTCCTTGCTTTTTATAACGCCATATGTCCTCGGCGAGGATGTCAAAGGCGCGCACGATCACCCCGCAGTCTCCCGTTTCACCGGTTCAACGATCATTTCATTCCATGAGGATGCATTCGACACTTCGCCGCTTCCGGCGGGGGCCATCGATGGAAGCAGCTTCAGTCGTACCAAGGACGCCTCAGGAAAGGTCACGCGTATTGCCTACGTCGCACCTTCGGGAAAGACCACTGCGGAAATCATCGCCAACTACGCATCGGCGTTGGCCAAGGCAGGTTTCGGTACCTTCTTCCGCTGCGAATCAGGCCAAGAGGAACATGGATGCGGCGGCATGAATTTTTCACAGGCGTATGTAGCGCCCCTGTTGAATAGCAATCCATCGGATCGAAACCAGCTGATTTCTTCGCTTTACGCGGTGGACGGCGATGCACGCTATATCGGTGTCGAGCTCAAGCGTCCCAATAATACGATCGACGTAGGCGTGATGGCCGTAAAGAACGGCGATGATCCCGCAGGGATCCTGGTCACGGTGGTCGAAAAATCCAACATGCCTACTGACCAGGTCACCGTCGACGCCGACGCCATGTCCAAAGGCCTCGCCGCCGACGGCAAGATCGCCCTCTACGGCCTCACCTTCGACACCGATAGCGCTAAGTTGACCGCAGCATCCGACCCCACGCTCAAGCAGATGAGCGACCTGCTGCACAAGCAGCCGAACCTCAAGGTTTACATCGTGGGCCACACCGACGACAGCGGTACGCTGGCGCACAACCTTACCCTCAGCCAGCAGCGCGCCGAGTCTGTCGTCAAGGCGCTGACGACCACCTACGGCATCGCTGCAAACCGCCTGGCGGCCAAGGGACTGGCGTCCTATGCACCCGTGGCAAGTAATCACTCCGACGCAGGCAAGGCCAAGAACAGGCGCGTGGAGTTGGTCGAGCAGTAAGCGTCAGGACGCCTTCTTGTAGAGCAAGTCGTGTCCTTCGCGGCGGGCGATGAAGCCGGTCACATGGCCGGCGGCATCGCGCTGGATGATCCGCCGCATGCGTGGTTGGCCTGGGGTGAACAACACGTCGCGCACCTCGGCGTCCAGCTCCTTGGCCACTCCACCATTGGTGGAACTCTCAAGGCCGCGCGGCGTACGGGTAATCTTTACCTTGACCGCCGTGCCGGCGTTGTAAGTACCCACGTACTGATCCAGGTCTGCCGCGGGCAAGGTGACCGCGGCCGGATCTTCCTGCACGGCAAGCGTCTGGCTCGAGATCATCTTCCAGCCGTCCTTCTTGTGCTGCCAGGTTTCGATCGACTTGAAGCTCGCGTGCGTCACGACATCGCCAATGGTGAACGTGCCGTTGTCGGTGAAGCTGGTGACCGCGGTGTCGCCCTGCAGCACGAAGTTCCAGTCGGTCTGCAGCAGTTCGTTGTGCCGGCCAGCGGGCGGAGGCTGCGTGCCGGCCAGGATATCGGCGCGGCTTGAGAGCTCGCCGCTTTCATTCATGAAGACCACGCGTTCGTCCAGCAGCCGGCCGAGAGTGGCGGCGTCGCCACTGGCCGAAGCATCAGAAAATTGCTGGGAAAGGCGCTTGATCTCGGCCTCGGGCCTGGTCGCCGACCAGGCCGAAGCAAAGGGGACGGCCAGCAACAGGAAGACGGCGGCGCGGCGCATGCGGGCGATTCCATCAGGGAAGTTGCCGCAGGATGCACCAGAGGCCGCCGCTTGCCATCCAGTACCGATGGCAGGGTGCCGACCGGCAGGGTCGGCACCCGTGCGGTAGCCCTAGAACCCGCAGTCGACGAGTCCGTCGTATAGCGAATGGTTGCTACGCGGCAATCGCGCGTGGATCGCTTCACGGCCCGCCAGCGCCCGGTAGAACTCGCCGATCGTGGTGCCGGGCACGATAGGCGATTTGCATTGCCAGATGCGTCCATCGACCACCACCTTGCCCGAGGCCTGGTTCACCTCCTGGTTGCTTCCGGCGAGGGTCCAGATGCATTCGCCCATCACGCCATCGGCGATGCGTACCGAACATCGGTACCGCAAGTGCTGGATATTACTGTATTCGCCTTCGCAGAAAGTGTCGCCACAAACATCGTAGAAGCCCTTGGCCAGCCGATGCTCGAGGTCGTAGAAAGCATCCCAGCCGCCCTCGCTCCGGTACTCGATCGCATCGACATACACAGGTGCGGGCTGCGGGGTGGGTGGCCATTCGACGGTTGTCGCGGTCGCCAAGGCTATGGCGGAAAGGATGGGCAGAAGCATGGTGAAGCTCCGTGTTGGGGAGCTGCCATCAGGCCATGCGCATCGCGCCCGCCGTACCGGGGATCGCTGCCAACCAGCGTCGTCGCGGATCGGTGCCTAGCGCGTTCCCGTTCCCAGGAACACGTCAGCGATATCCAATGCCGTGCGGTAAGGTTCCGGATCATTGCGGTTGGTCAGCAGGACCACCGTGAAATGCCGCTTCGGATAACGCACGATCACATTACGGAAGCCGATGGTTTCCCCCGAATGCCATTCGGTCTCGCCGGTGATGCGCCAGCCGAAGCCGTACTCGATGGTGGGATCGTCGGTCTTCGTCCAAGGATGGAAGGCCAGGTGGCGGGACTCATCGCTCAGAAGCCTGCTGTCGTAGAAGGCGGCGTCCCATTTGGCCATGTCGTCGATCGACGAATAGATGCCACC
>Ga0163162_10003123_pt1 | contig 15821 bp, 11 predicted proteins | sample S55metaG_FD_115310 | JGI IMG/M metagenome (GOLD analysis project Ga0163162, IMG submission 115310) | Switchgrass rhizosphere microbial communities from Kellogg Biological Station, Michigan, USA - S5-5 metaG | ecosystem: Host-associated > Plants > Roots > Rhizosphere > Soil | place: USA...
CGCGACATGAGAAAACTTCTTTCAGCATCTGCACTGATCGTCTCTCTTTCAACCGCCGTCCTTGCAGCTACCCAGACCATGCGCCTCGACTACTACCACACTGGCAACTCATCACGCGAAATATTCAGTGTCGATCGCGTGAGTATCGAGCCGCTTCCGTGGCCGGGCGATCTTTCGCAAGCAATCGATAAGAGCAATCTTGGAAAGTATTTTTTCGAGGTCCGCGATCAAAACACAAAACAGGTGCTCTACTCGCGAGGCTTCTCTTCAATCTACGGTGAGTGGGAAACTACCGACGAAGCCAAAACAGTCAATCGCACGTTTCAAGAGTCGCTGCGATTCCCCGCTCCCACTTCGCCGATAGAGATTGTTGTGAAAAAGCGCGATGCCAGGAATGTATTTCAGGACATCTGGACTACAACAATTGACCCCACCGATCAATTCATCGATCGAGCGAAACAAGTCGCACCGGCCCAGGTTATCACCATTCAGAAAACGGGCGATCCGGAGACGAAGGTTGACTTCTTAATTCTTGGCGATGGTTACACCGCAGCGGAAAAAGCGAAGTTCGAAGCTGATGCTCGCCGGTTGACTGAGACTCTTTTCTCAACATCACCCTTCAAGGAGAATCGAAGGAAGTTTAATGTGTGGGCTCTTTGTCCTCCCGCAGCGGAGTCGGGTATTTCTCGGCCATCAACCGGTCAGTATCGCGATAACCCGATAGGCGCGACGTACGATGCCTTTGGTTCCGAACGCTATGTGCTCACCTTTGATAACCGGTCACTCCGAAGGGCGGCGGCATTTGCTCCGTACGAATTTATTGAAGTGCTGGTCAACAACAGAACCTACGGCGGCGGCGGGATCTTCAATCTGTACAGTACAGTCGCTTCCGATAATGCCTTCTCAAACTACGTATTCGTTCATGAGTTTGGTCATCACTTCGCGGGACTCGCCGACGAATACTACACTTCTTCAGTTGCATACGGGCCATCGACGGAAAAAGTCGAACCCTGGGAACCAAACGTCACCGCTCTACTCGATGTGAGCACATTGAAGTGGCGCACTTTGGTCTCACCATTCGCCAACGCAACACCGATTCCAACGCCATGGCAGAAGGAAGAGTTTGAAAAGTACTCGCGGGAAATCCAGGCGCGCCGCGTCCAGCTGAGGAAAGAGAAACGACCCGAAGAAGAGATGGAAGCGTTGTTCAGGGAAGAACTCGCACACGAACAGGAGATGTTCAAAACTGAGAAGCATTTTGGACAGGTGGGTGCATTTGAAGGCGCCATGTATGAAGCTCGTGGTTATTACCGTCCGGAAGTTGATTGCATAATGTTTTCGCGGACAGATCATTTTTGCAAAGTCTGTCGACGAGCGATTGAAAACATTATTGCGATGTATTCCAAGTGAGGTGAGAAGCCAAGGCCCATGAGCTATCTCAAGCTACTTCGACAAATTGTGATTCTGGCGATTACGACGGTCCTTTCTTTTAGCGCGACGTTTGCTGATCCACCAAATGCTCGCTTGCATCTCACGCCACGCCGCATCACGTTAGCCAACGGCAACTCATTCAACCTGAATCTGCCCGAAACCTTCGACATTGCCGTCGCAGCGCAAGGTCTCAAACGCGTTCGTTTCATGGCGAAGAGTCCTGACAATCGGATCTTCGTCACAGACATGTTCAACCTCACTGACAATCGAAAGGGCGCCGTCTACATACTCGAAGACTTTGATTCAATTACCAAACGCTTCAAGAAAGTGACTCTGTTCATGACCGGCTTGCGAAATCCAAATAGTGTCGCTTTCTACACTGACCGGGATGGAATCAACTGGTTCTACCTTGCACTTACTGATCGTCTCCTTCGTTACCGGTATGAAGATGGTTCGACAAAACCAAAGGGCGAGCCACAAGTCCTGGCGACCTTTCCGGATTATGGTCTTGGGTACAAGTACGGTGGCTGGCATCTGACTCGCACGATCGCTGTTGGCCCAAACGACAAAATCTATGTATCCGTAGGAAGCAGTTGCAACGCGTGTGAGGAAAAGGAAGAGGTTCGTGCTAGCGTTCTCGAAATGGAGCCTGACGGCAAAAATCAGCGTCATTACGCGCGTGGTTTACGAAACGCTGTCGGTCTTCGTTGGGTAGACAATCAATTATTCGCAACAAACATGGGCGCCGATCATCTCGGCCGGGACCGCCCGGAAGACACGATGGGGTCAATCCGAGAAGGCAAGAATTATGGATGGCCTTATTGTTTTCAGTTTGGGTCGAAGGTATTGGTTGACCCGAAACTGAACCCACGCGCCTCAAAGTTTGATTGCAGGAAGTCGCCTCCACTTGCGATCGCACTGGGAGCCCATACGGCGCCCCTCGGCTTGGAGCATTTCGACGCCAGTGACTCAGAGACCCTAGGCGGGTCTTTTCTAGTTGCACTTCATGGATCTACCAACAAACGAATAGGTCATGGCTACAGCGTCGTTCGAGTCACGCCCCAGGGATCCGCTTCCGAAGATTTCATCACCGGGTTCCTGGTAAATGGCATTGTGAATGGACGCCCTTGCGATATCTTCCGCTTTGGTAGAAATGCATTTCTTCTCACTGACGATAAGGCGGGGGTTGTGTATTACGTTTACGAGAAGTAGAGAATTTCGGAATGCGAAATTCGGATTGCGGATTGCGGATTTCAAGTTGAGATGTAAATCCTAGGTCCGAATTCCGTAATCCGAAATTCGAATTCCGAAATTCTTTGGGCTAGAATACTTCGAGCGTTTGCCACCCCGTCCACTGAAAGGAAATTCTCCATGCGATTCCGTGTCTCGGTCCTTGCGGTCACCCTTGTCTTGTTTGTAGCTGTTCCAGGTCTCGCACAAAAGCGGAACATAACCGAAAAAGATCTCTTCAACTTCGCCTGGATTGGCGACCCACAGGTATCTCCTGACGGTTTGCAGATCGCATTTGTCAGAGTCACAGTCAATGACCGAAAAGATGGATACAACACGTCGATTTGGACCGTGCAGACGGCAACGGGGCAAACCAGACAATTGACCAGCGGCATTCGCGACTCAACCCCGCGCTGGTCACCGGATGGAAAGTATTTGTGCTTCGTGCGCGTGCCTGAGAAAGATGGTCGTCCGGACCAGCCACAGCTTTTCATGTTGTCGATGGCCGGCGGTGAAGCGTTTCAATTTACATCTGTGCCTCGTGGCGCCGGTGGTCCTCAGTGGTCGATAGACGGAAAGATGATCTCCTTTTACAACGGAGCGACTGCGGAAGAGATCACTAAGGCTGCGGCGAAAACTCCCGCCACGCCTGCACCAAGTCCAAGCGCAAGTCCAAAGCCAGACGAACGTGAATCTGATGTGCGTGTGATAACGCGAGCTGTCTATCGATCAAACGGAGCGGGATATGTCGATAACAAACATCCTCAACATGTCTGGGTTGTCTCTGCGCCAAAAGCTGGCGATGAAAAAGTCACGCCCAAACAGCTGACGAGTGGCCGCTACGATGATGGCAACGTCGCCTGGGCCAAAGATAGTTCACGACTCTACTTCGTCTCAGACCACAGCGATGAGCCTTACTACGAACTACCAACGACCGACATTTATTCAGTCTCAATTAACGGTGGTGAACCGCAAAAGCTAACCAGCTTCGACATGGGTTCTGGAGCGTTATCAGTAAGTCCCGACGGCAAAAAGTTTGCCTTCTACGCATCAACAAACAAACCTGTTCAGTCTTACACGGAGCCGGACCTGTGGGTGCTGGACATCGCACCAAACGCAGTCCCAAAGAATCTGACGAAGGAGTTTTCATTTGACGTTGGTTCAGGTGTTGGTGGTGACAATACCGCGCCGAGAGCACCCGGTGGTAATCCGCCCATCTGGTCCGCCGACGGTCGAAAGATCTATGCGCCTTTTGCAAAGGAAGGAAAAGCAAACGTTGGCGCATTTGATTCAACGACTGGCCGCGAGACTGACGTCACTTCCGGGAATCAAGCAGTCGTGAGCGTGCGTTCGGTGCCTGATGCCTCCAAGTTTGCATTACTGATATCAACCCCAACACACATAGGTGATTTGTACTGGTTGGACGGTACTTCCGGGCAGCCGAGACAGCTAACCCACATCAATGACGAGTTGTTTTCCAAGTTAAATCTGACGGAACCGGAAGAGGTTTGGTACACGAGCTTCGATGGTAAGAAAGTGCAGACGTGGATTCAGAAACCACCTGACTTCGATCCAAATAAGAAGTATCCGTTGATTCTTAATATTCACGGTGGACCACACGCCGCCTATGGATTCATTTTCGATCACGAGTTTCAGTGGATGGCTGCCAAAGGTTATGTCGTGCTCTATCCGAACCCGCGAGGAAGCACGAGCTATGGTCAGGAGTTTGGCAACATCATCCAGTATCACTATCCCGGTGACGACTACAAAGACTTGATGGCCGGAGTTGATGAAGTTTTGAAGCGCGGCTACATCGACGAAAAGCGGCTTGGGGTAACGGGTGGTAGCGGTGGTGGTCTGCTTACAAACTGGACGATAACCCAAACGACTCGGTTCGCCGCCGCAGTTTCACAGCGTGACATTTCTGACTGGGCCGACTGGTGGTACACAGCAGATTTCACTTTGTTTCAACCAACATGGTTCAAAGCTCCGCCGTTTGAAGACCCGGAGGACTATCGAGCTCGTTCACCAATCACCTACATCACCAAAGTGCAAACCCCGTTGATGCTCATTCTTGGCGAGACAGATTACCGCACGCCAACGAGTAGCGGTGGTGAACAAATGTTTCGCGCGTTGAAGTATCGAAAGATACCGACCGTGATGGTGCGCTTTCCAAACGAGACTCACGAGCTTTCACGCTCAGGACAACCATGGCATCGGATCGAGCGACTTGAACACATCGTCGGTTGGTTTGATAAGTGGCTGATGGGAATGCCAAAGCCTGAGTATGAGGTGAGTGACGTGAGTAGTACGGCTCAACGACAATAGGAACGGCAAAGGAAAATCATTGGTCATTTTCCATTTCTCATTTTTCATTTCCAAATCCCAAGGACTATTGCAGGGTAGATAGGAATATCTACCAAGTTCAAATGGAAAATGAGAAATGGAAAATGGCCGATGACCAATGATCTTTTTCTCCATGAAAACTCTTGGCCTCATAGGTGGTACAGGACCTGAATCCACCATCGATTATTACCGTCAACTCGTCGCCGGCTACCGGGCGAGAATGGACGGGACGTCTCCTTCAATCATCATAAACAGCGTCGATCTAAAGAGGCTCCTGGCATGGATGGAGGTGGGTGAATTATCCAAGGTGGCAGACTATCTATCGCAGGAAATCGAAACGCTCGAAAAAGCTGGGGCCGACTTTGCCGCATTAACCGCAAACACGGCGCATATCGTTTTTGACCAACTCCGGGAGCGCACCTCTCTTCCCCTCGTGAGTATCGTTGACGCTGCCTGTCAAAAAGTTAAGGCACTAGGACTGAATACCGCAGGGTTAATAGGTACTCGTTACACAATGGAAGCATCGTTCTACCCCGAAGTATTTTCACGCTCAGGCATAACTCTGGTTACTCCTAATCAAACCGAGCGGGACTATATTCACGACAAGTACATAAACGAACTGCTGAAAGATTCTTTTCTACCTGCGACAGCCTCTCGGATTCTCGCAATCATAGATTCATTAAGAGAGCGCGACGGTGTCGAGGCAGTGATTCTTGCAGGAACCGAACTTCCACTCCTGTTGCGCGATGAGAGTCACAATGGAATTCCGCTGCTCGACACAACTCGTATACATGTCGACGCATTGCTCGTCCAATTAGTCGCCTGAGATCACCGATGCTCAAACACACATGCCGTGCTCTAACGCTGATCTCGTGTGTTGTTGTGTTTTCAAGCTTGGCTCTGTTAGCTGAGGCGAGAGTTCCCGGGCGATTGAAGGTTTCGACGAATCACCGGTACTTGCAGTATGAAAATGGACAGCCTTTCTTCTACCTGGGCGATACAGCCTGGGAATTAATACACCGGCTGAATCGCGAAGAAGCGACCGAATACCTGACGAATCGTGCGCACAAAGGTTTTACTGTTATTCAAACGGTCGCAATCGCTCCCGCCGACGGTCTAACGTCAGCGAATGCCTACGGCGATCTTCCGTTTCTTGATCGCAATCCCACCAAACCAAATGAAGCATACTTCCGCCACGTTGATTTCATTGTTAACAAGGCAGAAGAGCTTGGCATGTTTGTCGGGCTCCTACCGACATGGGGTAGCTACTGGGCTTCCGGCAAGGCTATCTTCAATGCAACCACCGCCCGACAATATGGTGAGTTCCTGGGACGGCGATACAAGAACAACGCGATCATTTGGATTCTTGGCGGCGATCGTTCTATCCAAACTGATGACGAACGCACAATCATTGATGCACTGGCCGCCGGACTGCAAACAGGCGATGGCGGCAGTCATCTAAAAACCTATCACCCTACTGGCCCTGGCTTTTCTTCAATCAAGCTCAACACCGCCGACTGGCTTGACTTCAATATGTTCCAGTCATCACACGGAGCACACGATCACGACAACGGACTATTTGTAGATCACGACTACGCGCTTGATCCACCAAAGCCAACCATGGATGGCGAGCCGCGTTATGAAGGAATGCCGGTTGGCTTCTATTTCAAAGGAACCGCGGGGATTGATCGGTTTGATGATTACGACGTGCGCCAGGCCGCGTACTGGTCCGTAATTGCCGGAGCGTGTGGTCACACTTATGGAAACAATAACGTCTGGCAGTTCTTCAGTCCCGGCGCAAAGAGAGACACGCACGCTGGTGATGGAGTTGTTAGACCTGATGGTGCTTTGTACGGAGAACCGGGAGGTTTGATTGGCGCGAACATTCCATGGCGTGAGGCGCTGGATCACCCGGGCGCGTTCCAAATGGGTTTCCTGCGACGACTAATGGAAACGATTCCGATTACGAAGTTAATTCCTGACACTCATCTGATCCTAAACGGCACGACAACCGGCCTCGGTAAGATCCGCGCCGCACGTTCAAGCGATGGATCGTTTGTCATCGTCTACAGTCCGCGTGGCGAACCGTTTACGCTGGACAAGAGTGTGGTCAAAGGCAATCGTCAACGCGAATTCTGGTACGACCCTCGTTACGGCGTCTCTTATGTATTTAAGGAGCAAGATAGCGCTGGGATCCAAACGTTCACGCCACCAACTAATGGTAGAGGAAATGATTGGGTATTGGTTCTTGAAGACCTCGCCGCCGGCTACTCAATACCCGGCCCAATTAAATAACAACAAAGCACGTCGTTGATGTTCAAACTGACTATCGCGCTAACGAATCAGACGTTAAGACACCTGTTTGCAAAAGTATTTCCTCAAAGGCAAATCGCAGCGGTCGAACCCCTTCCAGGCGGCCTCATTAATACTAATCTAAGGATAGACTTCCGATCGAACCACGATCCGGTTGTGCTGCGTTTGTATCGCGATGGTGCAGACGTTTGCCGCAAGGAGATCGCCGTCCACAATCTTATTCAGTCAGAAGTACCTGTTCCCAAAATTCTTTACGCCGAACCTGCCCCGGTAGACGACATTCCTTCATTCACCATTCTTGAATTCGTTGAAGGTCTTACATTCCAACAACTGAGGCGAACTGGTGACGCTGAAGCAATAAGACAAGCATCGCGTTCCGTTGGTGAAACACTCGCTGCAATTGGCCGCGTTCGTTTTCCGAAACCCGGTCGGTTAGTAGCGGAAGGATCTTCTGAACAATTGAGTGTTGGCGCGTCCTTTATAGAAGGGCCTAATCCGATTCCTCGACTACTCGACACATTTCTGGAATCAGAGGTCTGCCAGACTCGCGTAGGTGCGAAGCTGGTAGAGCGAATACACAATTTTGCGTGGTCGTGGGCGGATCGGATCCCTGACCTCGACGCACTGCCAGGTCTTGTTCATTGTGACTTTGGTAACCGAAATATTCTTGTTCGCAAGCAGAATGGTAAGTGGATAGTTGCCGCAGTGCTTGATTGGGAATTCGCCTTGTCCGGCTCTCCCCTGTTGGATGTTGGCCATTTCCTGCGTTACGAGAAAGCTGATCGTCCTCTTCGAGAACCGCATTTTTCAAAAGCGTTCGTCGAACGCGGTGGACACCTTCCGGAGGGTTGGCGAGAAATTGTTCGGGTTATCGATCTCACCGCGCTTGTTGAATGCCTAACGCACGACGATCTGCCCGCTGAAGTCGAGTCGGAGTTGATTGAGTTAATTGCGGAGACTCTTGAATCATAGTTCTTCTCTGCGTTTCCTCTGCGTCCTCAGCGTCTCTGCGGTGAATGTGCGCGAAACTCTTACCGCTGAGACGCAGAGAACGCAGAGGAGGCGCAGAGAAAAGCATTCTGATGTTTTGCTTGCTGGTCGATTGGAGTATCATGCGTCCATTCATCCGTAATTCGAATTAATCATCCCCCACGTATCTCTGATTTACTTCCCCCAACTCAAACTAGAGAGCTGCGGACAACTCAATCCAAAGACCTCTGCAAACGCGCTATTGCCTAACAGGGAAAGGAAACTAATCATGGGACTCTTTGACAAAATGTTTGGTCGGGGTGCATCGGAAGCTGAACAACAGCAAGGAGCGCAACAACGCTTCAACGATCTTAAGCAAAAGTATCAGACGGTGCTTACAACAGCCGACAACGAGCACATTCAATTTCTAAATCTGCACGTTCAAGACAACAAACTCTTCATCCGCGGAATCTCGCCGTCGGACGACGCAAAGAACAAGTTCTGGGACCAGATCAAACTGGTCAATCCGAATGCTGACGACATTACCGCTGACATCAGCGTCGACTCGAGTCGAGCAGTTGGGGCAGCGGCAGGTGGCGGTCAGGGCGGAGGGGAAACATATGAAGTGAAAGGGGGCGATAACCTTTCGAAGATCAGCAAGCAGTTTTATGGAGATCCGAATGAGTACATGAGGATCTTCTATGCCAACCGAGGAACATTGGTCGACCCCGACAAGCTTCAAGTCGGTCAGAAGCTGGTAATCCCTCCCGCAGAATAGTTCTATCTTAGGTGCTGGGAGCGCAGGCGTCCTCGCCTGCTAATTAGTTCTTAGTAGCGTGAGTGGGCACCAGCAGGCGAGGACGCCTGCGCTCCCAGCACCAAACTCCAAGACCGACAAGCTAAAGCATATCGGACATTGCTCGAGTAAAACCGCGTGACTTCCAACCATCTCTGTGTAAAATAACGCTTCTTCCTTTAACGTCTTTTAGTAACTCTGTCAGTTGCACACTCAGGTACATTTCAGGAGGACCGACCTATGTTCCGCAAAGCCCACGTTTGGATTCTGCTTGTACTCCTTCTTTCTTCTGCTGCGCTCGTTGCACAGACAGCACGTCACCCATTAAAGCTCGACGACATCCCTCGTTTTCGCGATGTTCGTGATCCACAACTCTCGCCCGACGGTCAGTCGGTCGCCTATGTCGTCAGTACAACCGACGTTAAGGAAGACAAAGGCAGCTCGCATATTTGGTTGATGAACTTCGATGGCAGCAACGATCGACAAATTACTTTTGGGCAGGAGAGTGAAAGCTCGCCACGTTTCAGTCCTGACGGTAAATACATTTCGTTCACTTCATCGAGGCCAGGCAAAGCCCGCGGCAGTCAGGTTTGGCTTCTGGATCGAAGCGGGGGCGAGGCACAACAGTTAACAGACGTCAAAGGCCGCATACAAGGGTATGAGTGGGCGCCCGACTCAAAGCGCCTGGCTCTCATAATGGGAGATCCTGATCCTGATTCAGAGCCTGCTCCATCCCCACAACCCGGCGCCACTGCAACTCCAAGAGTGCCTAAGCCAATCGTCATTGATCGCTATCGCTATAAACAGGACGTCCAGGGTTATCTGCTTTCGGGTCGCCACACATACATCTACCTGTTCGATATCGCCACCAAGAAACTCGATCGTGTGACAAGCAGTAAGTGGGACGAAGGTTCACTGGCGTGGTCACCTGACGGCAATCGAATTGCTTTTCTGAGTAATCATGGAGACGACCCGGATCGTGACCCGTCCGCTCAACTCTTCGTCGTTGACGCGAAGCCTGGTTCTACTGAAAAGGCTTTAACGAAAGCAGAGGTGCGTGCCGGGCGTTCGCGACCGGAATGGAGCCCGGACGGTAAATGGCTTGCTTTCTTTGAAGGCGATGAAAAGAAGTTTGGCGCCTACAGCATGGATCATTTGATGCTCGTCGGCAGCGACGGAAGCGGCACACCGATGCGCTTCAAAGCTACTGAAGAATTAGATCGAGGAGTTTCCAACGCAAAGTTCAGCGCGGATGGAAGCTCGATCAGTTTTCTCGTTACCGACGATCGCTCGGTTTACCCGGGGCGTGCCAGCGTGACGGGGGGCGGTGTTGAGAAACTAATGAAGCCACCCATCGTGATCAACTCATGGAACTCAGCCGGTGGGCACACAATCGTGCTGTCAGGTGGCGATACAAAGTCGACCGAGATCTACGCATTCGAAGGTAATGCGCTGCGACAGCTCACTCATCAAAACGACGCCCTAATTGCTGAACTCGATCTTGGTGCAACTGAAGAGGTGGAGTTTAAGAGTAAGGACGGCACCGACATTCATGGCTTGCTGACTTATCCGGTCGGCTATGTCAAAGGCGCGAAGGTACCACTCCTACTTCGTATACACGGCGGCCCTAATGGACAGGACCAACACGGATTGAGTCTTGAACGACAATTCTTTGCGGCTAACGGCTATGCAGTTTTGGCTGTGAATTACCGTGGGAGTTCCGGTCGCGGACAAAAGTTTTCGCGGGCGATCTGGGCCGACTGGGGCAATTATGAAGTTCAGGATCTGCAGGCGGGTGTCGACCATCTAATCAAAATGGGAGTGGCTGATCCGGATAGGCTCGGCATAGGCGGTTGGAGTTACGGAGGGATTCTTACGGACTACATGATCGCAAGTGACACTCGTTTCAAAGCCGCGACGAGTGGGGCCGGTACTGCGTTTACAGTCGCGTTCTATGGTACCGACCAGTACATCATTCAGTACGACTACGAAATCGGACCACCGTGGAATCCAAAGTCATGGGAAACTTACGTCAAACTCTCTTATCCTTTCCTGCATGCGGATCGGATTCAAACGCCCACGTTATTCCTGGGCGGTGAACGAGACTTCAACGTGCCGGTTCAGGGTAGTCAACAAATGTATCAAGCGCTCCGAAGTCTTGGAATCGACACGCAGTTGATTATCTATCCCAACGAGTTTCACGGAATTCAACGTCCGAGTTACCAACGTGATCGCATGGAGCGATATCTGGCGTGGTACGAGAAATACGTGAAGAAGGCAGTTGGCCCGGCTAGTACGGCGACAGCGAAGTAAAGGGTTGGAGGGTCTTGGGTTTTCAGTCTTGGGTCTTAGGCCATGGTTTGTTAAATATAACTGGAGCGCCCAAATCCAAAGGCCAAAGGCCGAAAACCAAAGACTAATCCTTCATCCGTGCAGCTCGTGATCAGACTTTCTATCGAGGTCATCTCCGAAACATTACGCACGATTCTGACTAGGGTTGGTTTCTCAAATGAACGAGCCGCACTTTGCGCTCGTTTGTTTGCTGAAACCAGCCGAGACGGAGTCTATTCGCACGGACTAAATCGCTTTCCTCGCTTTATTGGAGCGATTAGCGATGGCCTTATCGATGTCAACGCCGAGCCATCGCTGGTTGAATCCTTTGGAGCCCTCGAACGATGGGATGGGCGTTCGGGACCCGGCAACCTGAATGCGTATTCTTCAATGCGCCGGGCGATGGAACTCTCAGCCAAACATGGAATCGGTTGCGTCGCGCTTAGAAACACAAACCACTGGATGCGGGGTGGAACTTACGGATGGCAAGCAGCTGATGCGGGTTTCCTCGGAATCTGTTGGACGAATACTCTGCCCAATCTTCCTCCATGGGGCGGAATCAGACCGACGGTGGGCAACAACCCGTTCGTCATCTCAGTACCGCGCTCTGAAGGCAATGTAGTCCTCGACATGGCAATGTCGCAGTTCTCTTTCGGAGCACTTGAGTCGTACCGGCGCCGTGGAGAACAGTTGCCGGTGGTTGGGGGATTTGATGTCGAAGGTGAATTGACGAGCGACCCTGCAGCGATTGAGACTTCAGGGCGACCGTTGCCGATCGGCTACTGGAAAGGTTCCGTACTATCACTCATGTTGGATATGGTAGCTGCACTTCTCTCGGATGGCTGCGCGACGTATCAGATTCCCAGTGAAGTCTTGAAGGAGACAAAGCTTTCGCAGGTCTTTATTGCGATCCAGGCATCAGCGACAAACAAAGAGCGAATGTTGGAAGAAATTCTCGCATTCATGAAAAGCTCTTCTGACGATCAGGCAGCCGTTCGGTATCCTGGCGAGCGAACGTTAAAAACACGAATGACGAATCTTGCAGAAGGTATTCCAGTTGACGAGATAATGTGGGAATCAATCCTGAAGCTCGATGATTGAACTAACATTTGTGCAAGTCGGTCTGTAGTCCGCGGAGTGGACGAATGACAGTAGCCCAGCACTTCAGATGCTGGGTCGAACGATGATTGTATTATCAGTCCGTGAAGCGGACGGTTGAACTGAAACTAACTTGAACAACGGATGATGCAGTTTGTTCAGTCGTCCGCTTTACGGACTGCGCTTGCTTCGCATGTTTTCCCAGCACTGAAGTGCTGGGCTATTAGCAGTCGTCCGCTATTCGCGGACTGCAGGCATCGTTCTGGGAACCTGCGCTCCCAGCACTAATAACATGATTCGATTCGGCATCATCGGCGGCGGCGGAATAAGCGACACACACGCTCGCGCAGTAAGTGAAGTTGAGAATGCAAAAGTGGTCGCTTTCTACGGCGCTAACACCGACAAGGTCGCTCAGCTAAGTACGCGTTATGGCGGCGTGTGCTATTCCAGCTTCGACGAGTTTCTTAATCACAAACCCCTGGACGCCGTAATCATCGGCAGTCCTTCCGGTCTTCACGCTGACGAAGGAATCGCTTGCGCCGAACATGGGCTGCACGTTCTCGTAGAAAAGCCGATCGACGTCACAACCAATAAAGCTGACGCGTTCATTAATGTATGCGAACGAATGAAAGTGAAACTTGGTGTCTGCTATCAGGATCGATTTGCCGTCGACAGCGTTCGCTTGAAAGAATTCATTTTCGGCGGCGGGATGGGAAAGCTCATCATGGCGTCTGCTCGCGTGAAGTGGTACCGGCCGCCGGAGTATTACAGCAACTCAAGATGGCGCGGCAAACTTGCTCTCGATGGCGGCGGCGCTCTAATGAATCAAGGGATTCATACAGTCGATCTCTTGTTGTGGTTGCTTGGTGACGTCAACCGTGTCTATGCAAGGTCGCTGACAGCTCTTCACGATATCGAATCAGAAGACACGCTTGTCGCTACTCTCGAGTTCGCCAATGGTGCCGTTGGTACCCTGGAAGCCGCAACGTCCGTCTATCCTGGATATGATCGTAGGATTGAAATCACCGGTTCCGAGGGAACGATCATCTTCGAACACGATCGAATCATTGCCGCCGATCTAAAGACAGCACTACCGGGTGGTGTTCAAACCGAAGAACACGATCAGAATCGAAGCTCAAGTTCACCGATCGTCTCAGATGTGTCGGGACACAAGAGAATAGTTGAAGACTTTATCAGGGCCATCACAACGAATGGCACGCCACGGTGTGACGGAATTGAAGGCAGGCGTAGCGTTACCCTCGTTGAAGCGATCTACGAATCTGCACGTCGAAGGCAACCAGTCGACATACTCTGACCATTTGGAGAGATCATGAAAAAACCCAACACTCCCCTTTCACGACGCGATTTTCTTCAGGGCCTTTCACTTACCGCGGCCGGATTCGCCCTCGGACCTAAGAAGATTGCCGAGCTCCTGGCCCAGAACAACGGTCGCAAACTCGGCATTGCCATGCTTGGCCTCGGCGGCTACGCAGCCAACCAGCTCGCGCCAGCTTTGCTGGAAACGAAACTCTGCAAACTTACCGCCGTCGTTACAGGCCATCCGGAGAAGGGGGAAACGTGGGCAAAGAACTACAGCCTGAAGAAGGAAAACATCTACAGCTACGAGACGTTTGATCGCATCGCCGATAACAAAGATGTCGATATCGTCTATGTTGTGACTCCGCCCGCACTGCATCCGGAGTTCACAATCAGGGCCGCCAAAGCCGGCAAACATGTGATCTCCGAAAAACCGATGGCCACCTCAGTCGCCGACTGCGAGCGAATGATTGAGGCGTGTAAGAAAGCCAGGGTGCAACTCGGTATCGGCTATCGAATGCACTACGATCTGTTTCGTAAGGAGCTAATGCGCATCGTGGCCGCGCAGGAGTTTGGTCCGTTCATGAAGATGAGCGGCACCTTCAGTTTTGTAATGGGTGAGCATCAATGGCGAATTGAAAAGAAGCTTGCCGGTGGCGGAGCAATGATGGACCTTGGTATTTACATAGTGCAGGCCGCCATGCAAGCAACCAATGCCACGCCAGTTTCAGTGACTGCTCACGAGGAGCCGAAACAACGACCGGATTTCTTCAACGAGACTGAGGAAACAATCAAGTTCACTTTAAACTTTCCAAACGGCGCCACACTCGATGCCACTACTAGTTTCAACGGCAACGGCAATTCCTTTAAAGCTGAAGGCAGTAAGGGCTGGTTTGAAATGACTAAAGGCGCCTTCAGCTACAACGGTGGCGTGGGCCAGACTAGTCGTGGCCCATTGAAGTTCGAATGGATAAATCAACAGGCGGCTCAGATGGATGATTTTGCGGATTGTGTTCTCACTGGACGGAAGACACCCGTACCCGGCGAGATGGGTCGCACACACATGGCCATTATCACAGCGGTCTATGAAGCGGCACGAACCGGGAAGACGGTCAAGGTGAAAGCGTAAAGGTCTGATGAATTTCAGTGAGTCGCCTGGTTAGTCCGCGAGCGGACGAATGAAAGTAACCCAGCGATTTATCGCTGGGACATAGATGATGGATTTCTCAGCCCATGAAACGGACGGCTGAAATCGAAACGTACAGGAAACAAATCGATTACAACTGTCGTTCAGGCGTCCGCTTCGCGGACTCCGCGCCCCACTTGGCGCCTTCCCAGCACTGAAGTGCTGGGCTACTTTCATTCGTCCGCTTCGCGGACTACAAATCGACAAACTAAAGTTTATCGAACACCAGGATGACGTTTAGAACAATCATTGCCGTGTTTCTTTCCTTGTTCCTGACGGGCATCCCGTCGTTAGGACAAGCCAGGCGAACGAGCAAGACGCGCGCAACCAGCTACGCTATCAGCGAAAAGAACATCCGCGCAGAACTCGGGTTCCTCGCCAGCGATGCGATGCGGGGACGCGGAAGCGGCACTCCCTTTGAGCGAATTGCAGCCGAATACATTGGCTCACAGTTTCATCAGTTTGGTCTCGAACCCGCCGGTGATACTGACAGCACCGGTCGAAAAACATTTGTGCAACACGTTCCACTTTCATCAGCAAAATTCACGGAACCACCCACTCTTTCTGTGACTGCGGGCGGTGAGTCGAGTACCTGGAATGCGGTGGGTGTTTTGCGTGGGTCCGATCCAAGGGTTGCAAAGAAAGTCATCATGTTGAGCGCACACCTGGATCACCTCGGTGTCAGTGAAAATACGCCTGCCAGTGGCGATGCAATCTTCAACGGCGCAGACGATGATGCGTCGGGTTGCGTGGCCGTTCTCGAGTTGGCACGAGTTCTCGCTTCCGGCAAAAGACCGAAACGTA
>Ga0163162_10003127_pt1 | contig 15812 bp, 10 predicted proteins | sample S55metaG_FD_115310 | JGI IMG/M metagenome (GOLD analysis project Ga0163162, IMG submission 115310) | Switchgrass rhizosphere microbial communities from Kellogg Biological Station, Michigan, USA - S5-5 metaG | ecosystem: Host-associated > Plants > Roots > Rhizosphere > Soil | place: USA...
CTTTCGTGTGCTCCTTAATGAGATAAGCTGGTTTTGGTTGCCTCGCGCCACCGGCTTTGTCTCGTCGATCAAACGCAGCGCGCGAATTGTCAGGACTGGACTAAACAACTGTCGTGCCGTGCCTCAATCGACGTTTCACTCCGAGATCGCTCAATGTTTTCGCGGTTATCCGCAAACCGAACGATGGTGAATCTGACGCGAGAGCTCTTCACTGACAATTGCTGACAATGGGCAGGTGACGAATTCTGTTACTTGCAGGGATCAAGCTGGCAAAAAGAAACAGCGGAGTGAATGCTCACTCCGCCTCAAACGAATTCCTTGCTGGACCAGTTAATTAAGGGCTAACGCCGGAGGGTCGCGTAAGTTTGAGGCCGAATAGCCTACTCGCTACCCGCGCCAGCAGCTTGTTCGGCCGTATGCTCGGCTTCCGAATCGTCTTCGACGCGCCGGCGCGGATAAGGATCATCTGTGCGGCGCCGTGGAATCGAATCGGAGGCGCGTCGTTCGTCGCGCATCTGCGCGGTCAACCCGCGCACTCCGTGCTTGTCGAGCAGGTGACGCAGCGAGCGTACGGACATCTGGAGGAGTTGCGCGGCGTTGGTTTGGTTTCCTTCGGTGCGTCGGAGGGCCTCGAGCAAGTAAGTCTTTTCAAGTTGATCGAGGTGCGCCGTCAGGTTTAGACCTTGTTCAGGCAGATCGAACGCTGACGCAACTCGCGTCGGACTGTATTTCGTAATCTGATCCGGCAAGCGTTCAGGCTGAATCGTATTCGTCATTTCCAGCGCCACGGCGCGCTCGATGGTGTGTTCAAGTTCGCGCACGTTGCCGGGCCAGGAGTAAGCTTCGAGCAGCCGCATAGCCGGCGGGCTGATCGAAAGATCACGTCCCGTCTGTGCGCAATGCTTGCCGATAAAATATTGCGCCAACTCAACGATGTCACCTTTGCGTTCGCGCAGTGGCGGCAGCTCCATTGGAATTACGGAGATGCGATAGTACAGGTCCTCGCGAAACGAGCCGTCCTTCACCATCGCCGTGAGATCACGATTGGTGGCGGCGATCACTCGAGTATTGACTTCGATCTCTTCATGGGCTCCGACCGGACGCACCTTGCGCTCTTGCAGGACGCGCAGCAGTTTCACCTGCATCGCCGGTGACATTTCGCCGATTTCATCAAGAAAGATCGTACCTTGGTTCGCGGCTTCGAACAGTCCTTTGCGATTGGCGTTCGCGCCGGTAAAAGAGCCTTTAACATATCCGAACAACTCAGATTCGAGCAGCGTCTCTGTGAATGCGCCGCAGTTCACGGACACGAAGGGCTTCTGTGCCCGCGGGCTCAGGTCGTGTATGGCGCGCGCTACGAGTTCCTTACCTGTGCCTGACTCGCCGGTGAGCAGCACAGTTGAAGGTACTTGCGCGACCGTCTCAGTCATTTGAAAGACTGACTGCATCCGGTCTGACTGGCCGATGATGTTGCTGAGTCTGCCGCGGGCCCGTTGGCCTTTAATAAGCGCTTCGTTTTCATCTTTTAGCGTTTGGGCTTCCGCAGCGCGGGCGATTTTGTCCACCGCGCGCGCGACTTTTTCCTTCAGCAGCTCGTTGTCAAACGGCTTGTGAACGAAATCGAAGGCGCCCAGCAGAAATGCCTCGTGTGCGGTTGCTTCATTTGCAAACGCGGTCATCATGATGACTTCGACGTTCGGATTGAGTTCGCGGGCGGCGCGCAGTAATTCGATCCCGCCCATGTCCGGCATCTTGACGTCAGAGATGATTATGTCAGCGGGTTGCTGGCGCAGCATATCCATCGCCTTACGCCCATTTTCAGCGACGCGTATGGCATGCCCGTCGCGCTGAAACAGATGCGTCAAGAATTGGCGCATGCTGAGTTCGTCATCGACTATGAGAAGATTTGCCATGATTACGTGCCCGGCAACTCAACACTAATCGTCGTTCCTTTTCCTTCGCGGCTGCGAACGTTGATTGTACCACTATGGTCGCGAATAATTTGATAAACAATCGACATTCCCAAACCTGTGCCGCCCGTGGTTGAGGTAAACGGTTCAAAGAGCCGCTCGACTTGTTCCGGAGACATGCCGCAGCCGCTGTCTTTGAAATTGAGGTGAACCCGGTGCGCGTCAGTTCGATTAGCCGTCACAATGAAGGTGCCGCCATTCGGCATCGATTGCAGCGCATTGCGTGCGACATTCCAGCAGACCTGTTTCAATTGTTCGGCGTCGCCTTTGACGATCAGGGATTCGGCCGGCAAGTCTTCGTTCACAGCGTAACCATCGCTGAGCTCGGGACTGTTGCGCAGAAGTTTTAGCGTTTCGCGGATCACCTCACACACGTCAACTTTTTCCATCAACGCCGGGCGCGGCCGCGCATAATTCAAATAGTCCGTGACGATCTTGTTCAATCGATCTGATTCGCGAAGGATGATCTCCATTAGCTGCGCATGATCTGAATCCTCCTTCATTTCTGAACGCAGCATCTGAATGGATCCGCGCATCGCCGCCAGCGGGTTACGGATCTCATGAGCAATCGAGGCCGCGAGGCGTCCCACTGCCGCCAGGCGATCCTGCCGGCGCGCTGTCTCCTCCATCACGCGGACGTCAGTCAGATCCTGAAAGGTGATCACAAACCCGGTCTTCTCGCCCGATTCGAGAAACAACGGTGCAATGCTGAAACCGAGGTGCAGCATGAAACCGCTCTGGGTCAACGAATCAACTTCGAAACGCGGGCTGACTTTGCCTGATGCGGCAGCTTCCATAGAAACCGCAGTTTGTCGGGTGATATCGCCAAAGAACATCGACGCATTTTTGCCGCTTACTTCTTTCGCGGTGTAGCCGGTGATTTCTTCGGCCGCCGCGTTGAATGTGTAGATTTGTCCTTCGAGGTCGGTGGTGATTAGTCCCGAACGAATCGATTCGACGATGCGTTCGTGCAAAGCGCGGAGATCCGCGAGTGAACGTGTCGCCGCAGCCAGTTGGACATCCGAGTGTAGTTGACGCTCGGCCAACTTCGCGGCCAGCAATCCAACCACGAGGAACGAAACGTCCGCTAGTCCCATTGTCTGGATCACCGACGGCCACGATTCCTCCGCCCGCAAACTCGATGCTGGCGCAAGGCCATTCAGCAGCAAAAGCGCGCACGTATTGAACGCTGCGGCACTCCCGATTGATGTGATGAGCGCCCCGCGTGCCCCAATAAACCAGCTGGCGGCGGAAATTACGACGATGTACAGCGCGGTGTACGGCGAACGGACTGCGCCGGTGATCCAAACCAGCCAGGTCACCAAAAGAACGTCGCCAAGAAACTGGAAACGCGCCTGGAGCGGGTAGTTCTTCCAGAGCACGTGCGCGGCCGAGTAGATCAGCGTGAGGGCGGCGATTACGACGATGAGCGGCTTGATCGATTGTAATGAGTCTGGCCGATTCGGTGCGAAGGTGCCACGCGCCCAGACGGCTACCGCCAAAAGGACCAGCACTGCGATGGCACCCCGGCCAAAGATTAACCACCACAACCGCGTTCCGAATGGTCCATCCGCCCGATGCTCATGGTGCGCCATCAAATGACAGCCTACCACAGAATTAAGGCGAATTTTTCGACCGGTTTGCTCCAGTAGATATCGGAGTTGGCGCGAGATTTTCTTTGACAGAAACGCTGTTTGGCAGTATCTTTTCGCGCACAACCGTCACCGCTTAGGACTCACTGCAAATCTTTTGCAGCGACGTCGAACCAATATTCTTTCCGAGGGAGGTGCACGACCATGCGATTCCTCACGATTAGCTTCTACTCCGGTATTGTTTTGCTGATTCTGTGCATTCTGGTTCTGGTATCGCCGTTGCGAGACCGGTTCTCGAATGCCACACAGAAGATTCAGGGATTTGGATTAAATCTTGAGGTGTCCGTCCTCACGCTTCTGGTGCTTATCAGTGTGGCTTTGATGTCGACGGGAATCTGGATGCAGTTGCAGGATGTCAGCACGCAGGTCCGCACGCTGACAGAACAAAAAATGAATGCCGAGCTAGCTCTGCAGAGCACCAGAGATCAACTCGACAATGCGAAACGTATTCCGCTCACTGTCTACGCGAGTCTTGAGGGCGTCGAAGATACATCAAAGCTCGATGTTGAGGCTCTGACGTGCTCGTACAGCGACGGCCCAGGGCCCGACAAGAAAGCTGAAGTCAAAAAAGCATCAGGCGCGCATCCGAAACGAATCAAAATCCTATTCACCGACGTGCAAGGAGCAACCATTATCGAGTCGCTGACGATATCGGACGCACAAGCCAAGCAGCAGTGGGGAATCCGCGAGAACTTTAAACCGCTGCAACCAACGCTCGACTTGTCCAAAAACTAAATCCTGGCGCACGGCGCAGGGGAGAAACGAATGTCTGTGAAAAACACACTTATCGTGCTCGTGACTCACCTGGTTCTGCTCGGGGCGCAGGCGGCCCTCAGCCAGGATGTCCAACAAAGCCGACAGCCAGGCATGGGACAGAGTCTTCGCCTGAGCAACACTTCTACCCGAAGCGGCAAACAGTACAAATGGACTCTGTACGTCGATGCGGATAAAAGCACCTTAGACAAGATAAGCTACGTCGAATATCAGCTGCATCCGGCATTTGATCTTCCAGATCGCAGAGTCGACGGCCCTCGCGTCGGACCGCGCGCCTTTAGTACCAGCGATATTGCTCTTCGGCCGACGGAGATTACCACCGTGATTCACTATCGCAACGGTGACAAACAATACCTTGACTACACTCTGCGCCTGAGATCGTCTTTCACAAACACCTGGTACGTGGTGGTGGGATACTTTGGCGCCAAGCAATGGGATCAGGCCCAGTCTCTGGCCAAGGCTTATCAACAGAAAGGCTTCAAGGCGGCCGCCGTCGATACCAACTCGGGCGAATTTCCGAATTTCGATCGCGGCGTTGTGATGGTTGTCATTGGCCCGGGCAGTAAGGTGCAAGCGAATTCGCTTTTGAAAAAGATTCCGGTGCTCGGTGGCAAACCTTACATCCAACAAGCCGCAAAAGCGTGATACGCGGCGCGCCACACCTGCGCGTGTCAGGCTGGTTTGACTTTGCCCAAGCGTCCGCATATCGTCACTGCGTTGCCCAACCGTAAGAGTGCCCACGCATAGCGCTTACGATCATGAATTTCCAGCCCCGGTTCCTCGTTGTCGTCCTAATTGCGTTTTTTCTCCGCTTGCCTGTAGGCGGCCAGCAACCAACACCAACAGTTAACCTGCGTCCGCGGGCTACGGTGACTGACCCGAACCTCCCGTCCGTCCGGGTCAGCGTTGACCAGCAGCGGGTGCCGCTCGGCACTCAGGTGAACTTCTCTCTCTCTCCACCCAACATCCCGGGCGATCGGCGATATGTCGTAACGCTGTATTTTGGCGACGGGCAACAACAGGTGATGCGGCAAGCCGCGACGACCCATCTTTATCAAGCGGTCGGAAATTACACTTACTCGGTTGCCGTCAAAGCCGCAGCGATAGTTCCACCCCGCGTGGATTTAAGCGCCTCACCTTTGCCCGCCCACCCAGGCGATGTCGTCAACTTCATCGCGCGGCCTTCCGGTCCATATCCGAATTTGCAATACCGCTTCGATTATGGCGATGGCACTCAGCCAAAATGGCAAACCAGCACCACAGCGGATCACGTCTATGCGCGCCCGGGTAATTATTCGGCGTACGTCGACATTGGGACTGGCACCCAAAGAATCGGCGGCAGCGTGCGCAAACAAATACCCGTTACGTCCATACCGTTTTCGGTTTCTCTCACGGCGACGCCTTTGGCGGCGCAAGCCCAACGCCCCGTAATATTCAACGCAAGGGTGCAACCCAATATCGCAAACGCGACTTATCAATTCACGTTTGGCGATGGTGGGTCCTCCGTTTTTCAAACGAGCCCGCAGATCCAACATACGTACAAAAATTCGGGGTCATACCAAGCGTTCGTCCAAGTCAGCCAAAGGGGTGGCGCGCCGAATTCAGCCGCAAAGAGCGATCTGGTTGTCCTGAATATTCAGCCCGCGACGACTAATCCAGGCGCCCCAGTAACGCCGACTCAGCGCGCAACACCGACGCCTCCTCCGTCGGGTACGCCTCCTCCATCGGGTACGCCGGCTCCGACTCCGTCGGGTTCGCCGTTCGAATCAGCGTCGCCCGGCTCGTCACCAACATCGTCAGGTTCGCTGGCGCCGAACACTGGGGGGCCAATAAGCTCGACTTCGCCGTCAAGTACATCAGCGGCGACCGGAAATCAGAGCAAAGGCGGCGTGACGTCAAGCAAGTGGTGGTACTGGTTATTGGCGGCCGTGCTTCTGCTTCTCTTGTTCAAAGCGACGGGCTACCTGTTCGTGGCCAAGCCGACGTTCACCGCTTTTTCTGATCCGGGCGTTGCCGGAATTAGCAACCAGAAAGGTTTGCTACCACTCGATTTTCAATTGGTGCTCAATCCGAATGTTTCGGCAGGTGATTATTCAGTGACGAGTGAAGCGTCGCAGTTGATTACCAACACCGATAAGCTCGAGAGCAGACAGATGTTGGAGATTTAAGGAGACACAATGACTGAAACCCCAACCAAGACTCGCGCAGAGGAATTGAAAACGGAAACGGTGACAGTCGCGCCGGCGCGAGGAGCGAAAGCTATTGAACCGGTTACGATTCGCGAAGTTTTTGATTTGCCGAAAGAGAGCGAGAAAGATTCACAACCGAATCGCTGGCAAGTCGTCGAAGAACGCATCAAGAAAGAAGTGAAAGACGTTAAGTTCCCCGCGGCGCTTCATGACCTCGGGCCAAAGATTTGTGAGTTGTTCAATGTGCCGCTGCCGGACGTGATGGTCACGTCCTGGAAGAAAGTTGCCGGATTGCAGGAGCTGCTCGAGAAATCACGAAAATCGCCCGATGAAGTGATGTATATCGAACTTGCGCAACACAGCATCAATTCTGAACACAAACCTCACTTGGAGATGCGGATCAAAGATCTGCCCGTCAAGAAGATCGAGTTCATCGTGAAGCTTGTCTTCAACCTGAAGGGATTCGTTCTGAAAGTGAAGGCGGGCGCCATTCAGCAAATCCAAACCGGCGCGTGTGAGGTGAAGGGAACCGTCTCGTATGCGGGACAAGTGATCATGGAAAAGAAACTCACTCCTATCAAACTTCCTGGCGCCATTACCGTGCCGGCTGGGCTCGGTCTCTTTCAAACACCCGCGCCCCCACAGGCCAAAACGGCAACGGCAACCTAAGCTGAATTAGTTGCGTCGAACTGACGTCGCGACGAGCTGATTTTTACTTCCCCTGCGTTTCGAACGCCGCGCGACCGATCTCAAAAAAAACCGCGAATGCCACACCGACGCAAGCTACTCTGCGTAGTATTCCTTCTATCGTCGTCGCAGGTCTTGCTTGGACAGCAGGATCCCGCCAAGACGCAGTCGAACACTGATGTGCTGCGAACCAACACCGAGTTGGTGCAAACCGGTGTCAGCGTATTCGACAAGCAGGGGCGTTTCGTTGATGGGTTAGCGAAACCGGACTTTGAGTTGGAAGTCGAAGGCCGTCGCGTACCGATCTCGTTCTTCGAAAACATAGTTGCCGGGACGCCGCGTGATCGAGAAGCGCGTAACCCCGGCACCGATGAATCTAAGAAACAGGAGGGCTCGCCCGGCGTCTCGATCCGTCGGCGCACGATCGTCTTCTTTGTGGATGATCGCCATCTCTCACTCGACAGCGTGGGCCGCACGCGCAAGGCACTGCTTGAATTCATCAACAAAAAGATGGGGCAGAACGATCTCGTAGCGATCGCTTCAGCGAGTGGCCAAATCGGTTTTTTGCAACAGTTCACAAACAATAAGGACGTGTTGCGCGCCGCTGTGGCACGCCTCAATCAGGTTCCTTATGTGATTAGCGACTACGGCAAGAACCCCAACACTCCGATGACGGAGTACATGGCGCTGACAATCGAGCGCAAAGACGACCCGCATGTATTTGAATTCTATGTTCAGGACTGCATGAAGTGGTCGATCAAACCGCCCGGCCACGGCGAGGGCGCCTCGCGGGTGCAATGCGAAGTTGAAGTCAAAAACCGCGCACGCCAGATTCTCATTCAAGCCGGCACTGTAACCACCGCGACTTACTATTCGCTCGAAACGCTGCTGCATTCGGCTGAGAAGATGCCAGGCAGCAAACTGGCGTTTTTCTTCTCGGACGGCTTTCTGGCTGACACCGGGCCCCGCGCGCCCATCGCGATGCAACAGGTCACGCGGATTGTCGATGAGGCGCGTCGCGCAGGGGTCGTGATTTATACCGTCGATGCACGCGGCCTGATTTCCGGTGCGCTGGATGCCACCGGTAACGTGCCATTCGACGGCAGCGGCATGCTGGAAAGTGCAAATCTTCGCGAAATCCCCGCGACGCAGGACGCTTTGAACGCCCTCGCGCGAGACACCGGCGGCCGCGCGCTGCGCAATCAGAATTACTTTGACCAGTTCATTAACGATGCGTTGGCGGAAACTTCGCGTTATTACCTGATCGCGTGGCGTCCGGAAACTGAGGACGAAAAAAATGCGAAATTCAAGGACATCAAGATCCGTGTAATCGGCCGCCCGGATCTGATCGTGCGTGCGGCGCGCGGGTTCACAAATGCCAAGACCACGGGTGAAGAGCTCCCATCCGCGACGCCAAAGGAACCGAAACGTCCAGCGAAAGAACTTAACGCCGATCTCGCGGAGGCTTTACAGGACTTCTATCCAAAGCACGCGATTCCTTTGCAACTGTCTTTAATCTATTTGGATACGCCGGTAAGTGGACCTGTGCTTACGACATCGGTTCAGGTTCCGGCTGATTCGCTCGCTTACGATCAAGAAAACAAAAGCCCGGCGCGGGTAGCGATCGCGGGAGTCGTCTTAAACGATCAAGGCAAACCTGCGGCAACATTCAAGACCGGCGTGGAAGTTCGTCAACGTCTTCCCGGCGGCGAACGCTCAGACGCGTCGAACGTTATTTACAACAATCCAACTTTGTTGAAACCTGGAATCTACCAAGTGCGTGTCGCAGCTCGCGATGAGGGAAGTGGATTGGTTGGCAGCGCGATGGAATGGATAGTCATTCCCGACCTCGCCCTGCGGCAGCTTTCGTTAAGCAGTTTGATGGTTGGACTGGAGAGCGTCACGACTTCCGGCGATCGAATCCAGTGGAGCGTCGATCGAAAGTTCGAGCACGACTCGCAAGTAAGGTTCATGACGTTTGTGTACAACGCTGGGAGATCCGGGACCGGTGCTCCGAATCTGCGCGCAAAGGTAAACGTGTATCGCGATGGTCAACGTTTGATCTCAAATGCCGTCGCACGCGTTGAAGCTACCAACAGAGATCCTGAACGCGTTCCCTTCGCTTCGGATCTTGACCTTCGGCAATTATCGCCTGGTGCGTACGTTTTGGAGGTCACGATCGAAGACCTAACAAACGCGAAGTCCGTTTCACAGCAGACAACGTTTTATGTTGAGTAACGCGCACTGTGCTACTCCTTCTTGTCCCAACCCGCGCGCGTGAGGACAGCGATCGGTTCAAGACCCTTCTGTCGCAGCGCTGAATTTATCCCACCCAGCTCGCGCGCGGTCCACGCGTCAAAGTCTTTCACCACGTCGCCAAGTTCGTGTGCGATCGCATCAGATCGATCGGTTTGGGTTTGACTCGGCCGGCCTTCGTAGCCGCTTACGTTGCCGTAAAGCTCAGTCAGATACTCACGCAAACGCTGCTCGCCCGTAATCGCGCCGCCTTCCTTTGTTGCCACGATTCGGCGACGCAGCTCGTCAACTTGTTTGGCCGCATTGCGGAGACGATTGGCTAAAGGATCATTCGGCGGAAGTTTGCTGGCCCGATCTTCAAGCGCCGTCCTCACCCCGTTAATTCGATCAGTCGCGAACGTCATGTCTTCCAGGGCGTGATAGAGCTTCATCATCAGATCGAATTGCGCCTTTCGATCTCGCGCCGGATAGTTCGCGCGCGGGTCGCCGACGACCTGGAGCGGCATCGTGTACACGTTTTTGTCTTTTGTCAGCTTCACGGTGTAGGCGCCCGGCAATATGCGTGGTCCAACCTGGGCCCCGAACGCCGCGCTGGCCGCAGTAGGTACGCGGGGCGCCTTCATGCGCATTGACCACAGTACGCGATTCAGACCGCGGCGTTTGCTGCTGGGAATCGTGCTGACGAGATTGCCTTGCGCATCGAACACCTCAAGCTTCATGTCGCCGAAGATGTGTCGCTTCTTTTGGTAGAACGTGATCACCGCGCTGTCCGGCGGGTTGGGGCCGGTAAATTCGGCGTCACCATCGACCCAGCCGCCACCCGCCGGGATTCGCTGAACCACAGGATTGCCCTGAATGAACTCGGCCTCTTTGGACAGCGTGTCAGGTGTCAGTTTCCGCAAGGGCGTGATGTCGTCAATGATCCAAATGCCACGCCCGTGCGTCGCAATCACGAGATCGGCGTCACGCGGATGAATCGCCAGATCGCGCACTGCCACGCTCGGCAAATCGCCGCCTTTGTACTGCGCCCACTGCTTGCCGCCATCGACTGATACCCATAGACCGAATTCAGTCCCGGCAAAGAGCAAATCGCGATTGACGAGATCCTCCTTCACCACGTGTGCATAGCCGCGAACTTTCGTGTCCTTAGGAATTACTGACGTCCACGTTTTGCCGTAGTCAATCGTTTTGTAAACGTAGGGCCTCATGTCGCCGAACATGTGGGTGTCGAACGTAGCGTACGCCGTGCCTTCGTCAAAATGGCCGGCGTCAATTGATGAAACCCACGCATTCTTCGGCACGCCGGCGGTCGTGAGGTTGCTGGTTACATTCGTCCATGTCCTTCCGCCATTGCGCGTAACCTGCAGGTTGCCATCATCTGTGCCGGCCCATATCAGCAGCGGATTCTTCGGCGACTCACAGATCGCATAGATCGTCGTGTGCATTTCTGCGGACGAATTGTCGACCGTGATGCCGCCTGAGTCTTCCTGCTTCTGTTTTTCCCGGTCGTTTGTCGTCAGGTCGGGCGAGATGCGTTCCCATGTCTGCCCATGATCGCGGGAACGAAACAGAAATTGAGAACCAATATAGACAGTGCCGAGCGGACTGACATGGATGGGCGTGTTCCAATTGAAGCGCAGCTTGCCTTCTTTGTAACCGGGCAGCGGTTGAATATCGCGCGACTCGTGCGTCTTGCGATTGACGCGGCCAATGTAGCCGCCTTGCGCCTCGGCGTAGATGTAATTCGCATCAGAAGGATCGGCGAACATCCAGAAACCATCGCCGCCATACATGTTCTCCCAGCGATCGTTACTGATGCCGCCCGGATATTGTGAGTCGCCCACCCATGAACTGTTGTCCTGCAAACCACCGTAGACGTGATACGGCCTGTCGTTGTCGACGCTAACGTGATAGAACTGCGAGACCGGCAGGTTGTTGGCTTTCCACCAGCGATTGCCCCCGTCGTACGAATACCAAAGCCCGCCATCGTCGCCCGTGATCAAGTGATCGGTATTGTTAGGATCGACCCACGTGTCATGAAAGTCACCGTGCGCGCCGCCCGAGATGTTGCTGAAACTCTTGCCGCCATCGCTGCTCGCGATCAAAGAACCGCCGGCTTTGTAGACCTTATTCTCGTCTTTTGGATCGATGGTGAGATTCGCGAAATAGAAAGGCCGCCAGATCATGTTCTGACTGCGATCAAGCGCCGTCCACGTGCGGCCGTTGTCGTCTGATCGGTATAGGCCATCTCGCGGCATCTCGGCTTCAATAGTCGCGTAAATCACGCTCGGCTTTGATGGGGCCACTGCGACGGAAACTCGTCCCCACGGTTTCGGCGGGAGACCTTTTGCGTAAGTTGCATCAAGTTCCACCCAATTGGTGCCGCCATCCGTGCTCTTCCAAAGACCGCTGCCGCTGAAAGCCGTCGGGCCTTCGCCGCCAGACCTGAACGTCCACCCTTTGCGCCGAAAATCCCACAGGCCCGCATAAATTGTCTTCGGATCCTTCGGATCCATCGTCATCATCGAACAACCGGTGGAAGCATTCGCGCCTTTCAAAATTTGTGTCCACGTTTTACCGCCGTCCGTAGTTCGATAGACGCCGCGCTCATTGCTGTCGCTCCAAAGCTTGCCAGTCGCGCAGACGTAAACGGTGTTCGTGTTTTCCGGATTGATTAAGATCCTGGCAATGCGTTCCGATTCCGGCAATCCCATGTTGGTCCAGTTGTCACCGCCATCGATCGATTTGTATACGCCATCACCTATCGACGTGCTGTTTCGCGTCCACGGCTCGCCCGTGCCGACCCAGATTGTTTTCGGATTCTTGGGGTCGATCGTGACCGCGCCGATTGACTGAACCGGTTGCTTGTCGAAGACAGGCTTGAAGGTGGTGCCGCCGTTCAAAGATTTCCACACGCCGCCGCTGGCTGAACCGACATAGATCGTCAAGCGCTGTCCTTCATGCTGCGCTGCGATCGAAGTGATGCGGCCACTCATCGTCGCCGAGCCGATGTTCCGCGCGCCGAGACCTGAGATGGCGTCGGAATCAACTTTGACGGCAGGTGTTTGGGCGGATGCGTGAACAGCAAGAAGTGCGAAAACGGGAATAATGAGCAAAGCCACTCGTTTCATTAGCATGACGTTCCTTTTTTCGCTCCGCCAGGAGCGAGATGTTTATAGCTGGATACCGCTTATAGATTGATTGCGATTGCGAGTGAACATTGATGTCGCGCGCGATCGCCTTTCCTCAAAAACTGCCGCTAACCTATGAAGACTGCGCGCCTAACGGCGCGCAGAACCGCCGCGGGTTAGGGCTTCACTGGCATTGCGAACCGCTTATCGTCAATCGGAATGTTTGCTTCGATCTTGTCGTAAACGATCTTCTGTTTGAACTGACTGCCTTTTCCGCCCACTTCGATCGAATAAGGTACGTACCACCCGGCGACTTCTTTGTAGTCGCCAAGGACCGTTTCAAACTCGACTTCGGCGCCCCGCACAATGCGCTTGGTTTCGATCTTGATCGGCACAAAATAATCGGTGTCCATGTAGAAGTAGCGCGTTTCGCCATTTGCCAGAGTCACTTTCAATTTGTAGGTATCAGTGCCTTCGACTTCGTCCATGCCGACGAATTCGACTTTGTTGCCTTTGGCTTTGTAGTTCACCAGCGGTCCGTCGAAATCGGCTTCTTCGATAATGCCTTTCAGCTCGCCTTCGCCCATCGCCTCTGCGTCTTTCTTTCCCGACCACGGCTGTACTTTCCAGCCCGTCTTTCCGTCGTAGGCACTAATGCCAATCAGGCCCTGGATGGTTATGTCCTGGCGCACGAGATTGGGCCGCTTGTTTTCTTCGACCAGCGGAATTTCAAAGCCACCGCCGGCGATTACTTTTCCGGTGCGACGCAGACTCTTCACCGCTTCGATCTTGTCGATACCGCCCACGGTCTTGATGTACTTTCCGACGATCTCATCTGCGGTTTGCGACATGGCACCGGCGGCGCAGAGCAACAGCAGTAACAGCGCGAACATTACTTTAGGCATCGATCTTTTCTCCTTAGAACCACAAGTCGGTGCGGCATTTTGCACTAATACGGCAGGTCAGTACAAAAGGTTTTTCGGCGATAGATTCGTTGTGCGCGTAGTATATACTTCCGCGGCTTTCATCAAGGCTGTACCACCAGGCAATTCAAGAAAACAGTGAAACGCATTCTCCATGTCGTCGGCGCGCGTCCCAACTACATGAAGATCGCGCCAGTTGTGCGCGAGATGGCGAAGTTCCCGGACGATTTTGCGCAGAGACTCGTGCATACAGGACAGCATTACGACGACAACATGTCGAAGCTGTTCTTTGACGAACTTGAGATGCCGAGACCCGACATCAATCTCGAAGTGGGATCCGGATCACACGCGGCGCAGACCGCTCAGGTCATGCTTCGCTTCGAGCCCGTGATCGAACTATTTAAGCCGGATTGGGTGCTGGTTCCTGGCGATGTGAATTCGACGCTCGCCTGCGCGCTGGTGGCGGTGAAATTAGATGTGAAGGTCGCGCATGTTGAAGCCGGTCTGCGCTCGTTCGATCGCACCATGCCCGAAGAGATCAATCGACTGTTAACGGATCAAATTTCAGATTTACTGCTGACGCACTCGCCTGAAGCTAATGACAATCTGATTCGAGAAGGAGTGGCGCCGGAAAAGATTCATCTCGTCGGCAATACGATGATTGACACACTCGTGAGGGTGATGCCTCTAGCTGAAGATCGCTGGCCGTCCTTGCGCGCGCAATTCGGTTTCGCTGAATTTGTCCTGGTGACGCTGCATCGCCCGAGTAACGTCGATGCCGCCGAAGGTCTGAATGAAATCATCTCCGCCTTAAACGAAGTGAGCGAAAAACTCCCGGTGATTTTTCCTGTGCATCCTCGCACGCGAAAGCGGATAGCGGAACATTCGATCAGGGTGAGCGACAATATTCACCTGACAGACCCCATCGGCTACGTTGATTTTCTCGCGCTGCAAGCCCACGCAGCCGCAGTCGTCACCGATTCAGGCGGTGTCCAGGAAGAGACGACATTTCTCGGCGTGCCTTGTTTTACCGTTCGGCAAAACACCGAGCGTCCCATCACCGTCGCGCAGGGAACTAATCAACTTGTATCGCGCAATTCCGAATCGATTGTGGCGGCGATTCACAGAGCGGTTGAGCAGCCGCGCGACTCTCACCCTCATCGCCCTGAATTCTGGGATGGAAAAGCAGCAGAACGGATCGTTGAATTGTTTCGCCGCCTCAAAAAGTAAGAAGCGGGCAACGCCCGCCTCTAAACCTGAAGTAACTTGTGGTGAGGCGTGTAGGGCTCGAACCTACGACCCGCAGATTAAGAGTCTGCTGCTCTACCAACTGAGCTAACGCCCCACGGGAAAGTTGAAATTATACGGCGCGAACTGCGTGAGTCAAGGCACCGATACAGAACCGCGAGCGGTAGCGAGCGGGATCAGGAAGCCTCATCGGTTGTCGGAACAGCAAACTCAAATTTATTTTTTTCGCTGGCGCTTTATCCCGCTCGCTACCGCTCGCGGTTCTGTATCACTCACATCGATTTGTCAAAACACACACACTTCGCACAGAATGTCTCTCTTCATTTGCGACTGCGAACAACGAGATGAAATACCACGAAAGCGTGTTGAGCCTAATTGGCAACACGCCCCTGATAAAACTCGATCGGCTGAATAAAGGATTGAGGCCGCTGATTCTCGCGAAGATGGAGAATCTCAATCCTGGCTTCTCGGTAAAAGACCGCATCGGCATCTCGATGATTCAGGCTGCGGAGCGCGAAGGCAAGTTGAAGCCTGGCGGCACTATTGTCGAAGCGACTTCGGGAAACACGGGCATTGGGTTGGCGATCGCCGCTGCCGTCAAGGGTTACAAATGCATCTTTGTGATGACCGACAAGGCGTCGGTAGAGAAGTCGCGTTATTTGAAAGCGCTGGGTGCTGACGTCGTGATTACGCCAGTGTCAGCCAGACCTGGGACGCGCGATCACTATGTCTCGACCGCGCGTCGCATTGCGTCAGAAACGCCGAACTCGTTTTATCCTGATCAGTACTCACATCCGGGGAATCCGGAGGCGCATTACCGCACGACGGGGCCGGAGCTGTGGGAACAAACCGAAGGCAAGATCACGCACTTCGTTTCCGGCATCGGCACTGGTGGAACCATTTCCGGGACCGGCCGGTTTCTGAAAGAGAAGAACCCGGACATCAAAGTAATCGGCGCCGACCCGGTCGGTTCGATTTACAA